>BS_KBA_SWE02_21mDRAFT_10000442_pt1 | contig 15485 bp, 11 predicted proteins | sample BalSeasSWE02_21m_FD_9196 | JGI IMG/M metagenome (IMG submission 9196)
GCGCAAGGTTATGCAATAAAATATCCAGAAAATGTTTCGCACTTAATACTTGCTAATTCATTTCATAGTTTTCTTATGTGGCAGGAAAACTGTGATAATTCAAATTACGAAATAAAAACTAATTATCCTGAAGTTTGGGACGAACTGATGAAAGCACGGGAACAAGGTGTAGTTTCAAGCGATCAGATACATCAGGATATTTATAGTCGGGTGCCTTATGGATTTTTATATGCTTATAATCCAGAAAACTTCAAAAAAAGCGTCGGTAAACCTTATCCAAATTTTATGAACTCAAAATTGTATTATCAAATGGTTGGAAAAGATGGAGACTTTATTGTTGGCAATGATATTGGCAATTTTGATTTCCGGAAACAATTAAAAGATTTGCAAATGCCTATTCTGATATACGGAGGACGATATGATCGTGTGGCAGTTCCATGGATGATGGATAAGTTTAAAGAATACTGTTCTCAAGCAAAGTATATTATGTTTGAGCGAAGCGGTCACAATCCACAAGTAGAAGAACCAAATGCATTATTTAAATTAATTAGAGAATTTTTAAACAAATAGATTTTGGAGCTTTGGCTCCTTTCTCTTTTCATTTGAATCTAACCTGCCTTCAAACTAACTTTGCCTTAGTTAATATTTCCATACTATCATATGAAAAATAAAATTGAATTAACGTCAGAAATCAAATATCAACTGTTAAGGGATATTTCTCACAAGATAAGAGGCACACTCGATCTTGATAAAATATTAAATCTGCTTTTGGATTTATTAGCAAACATAATTGATTACGATGCAGCAGGAATTTTCATTCTCAGCGAAGATATCAATCATCGCGGTTATCATTATTCAAAACAAAAAATTGCAAGTATGGTTCAGCGCGGATTTGGAAACTTACCATTGGAATCAGATGCAATGCTTATGGAAGGCAAAGGCATAATCGGTCAAACTATCAAAACTGGTAAAAAAAAAATATTATTCTTCGTGATGTGAGCAAAGATGAGCGATATATCGCAGGAAGAAAAGAAACCCAATCTGAAATATCTGTTCCAATATTACGTGATGGAAAAACAATCGGAGCATTAAATGTTGAGAATGATAAACTGGCAGCTTTTGATCCTAATGATCTTGAGGTGCTAAACTTTTTTGCTGAAGCTGCTGCAATTTCCATTGAGAAAGCATTATTGCATTATCAAATTCTTGAAAATAAAAAAATAGAAGAACAGCTTCAGCTTGCAAAGGATGTTCAGCTAAGTTTGCTGCCAAATTCGGACCCCGAAATTGAAGATTACGAGTTTGCCAGCGTATGTATTCCTACTTATGAAATTGGCGGAGATTATTTTGATTATATAACATTGGATGAAGATAGACTTGCTGTTGTAGTTGCTGATGTTTCCGGCGATGGTGTTCCTGCTGCATTGATAATGTCGGCATTTCGTGCACTACTGCGTTCAAATGCAAAATTTATTTCCGAACCAAATAAACTAATGAAACTTATGAATGAACAAGTTTCGGAATTTATGCGTAAGAGGGATTTTATTTCAATTTTTTACGGAATACTTAATCACAAAACTCACTCATTTATTTATTGCAACTGCGGACATAATCCAGCCTTACTTTGGAGCTCAAACATAACAAAATTATTAGAGGGCGGTGATCCATCGTTGAATCTTATCAAAGATGCTGAATTTAAATCGTTTGAAATACATTTGGATAAAAATGATCAGATACTTTTTTATACAGATGGAGTTGTTGAGGTTTTTAGTAAAGATAAACAGCAATTTGGATTAGATAGATTGATTAATTTATTTGAAACTAATATTGTTAAGTCGCCAAATAAAATGATTGCTGAAGTTATCTCTTCAACAAAAGTTTTCAGTTCATCCGATTTTTACAATGATGATTTTACTTTACTTGTGTTAAAGAGGAATAATTGACTTAATTGATTATTTCTGAGGAGATTATGTCATCAAAATTATTCCCTTAGTAAGATTAGAAAACATAATTTTAATGGTATGTCTTTACAAAAAATATTATATAAGTTGTTCGACGAATATTACTAATAAAAACTAGGTATTAAATAAACCATATTAAATATGAAATGAAAGTTTTACCTTTCAATGATAATTTTAAAATATAATGCACTAAATGAACAAATCGTTCAAATTTTTAATTTTTACATTTTTTTTAAATGGTTTTTGCCTCGCACAGTCAAATAATTTAAACGTTGAATTATTCCAATATATTTCTCCCGTTCCCGGATCAGGTTTGCATAATCCTCAGACTAATATAATTATAAGACACGGAGAAGAATTTAATTCTCTTAATTTAGGTGATCCATTACTTTTAACTGTTATTGGTAGTACAAGTGGTTTGCATAGTGGATCGCTATATATAACACCAGATTCAAAGACAATTATCTTTCAACCAGATTTAATCTTTGTGCGTGGAGAAACAGTTTACGTATCATTAAAATCAGGATTAACAACTACTTCAGGAGTCCAAATAGATTCATTACATTTTTTCTTTAATGTTTCTGTTGGATTTCCATATGAAACTAATTCTGCGAATTATACAGTTAGGGATGAAACAATAAATTCTGATGCAGAACTCCAGAAACCATTTTACTTGACAAATTCGGATTCGTCGATCCTATTCTTCACTGACTTTCCGAAAATTTCCATTACTGGACAAAATAAACCGGAGGAGGGATATTATTTTTTCAGCTTTAATACAATTAACAAGAATTTTCTTGCTATAATAAATAATAGCGGAATTCCAATTTTCATTAGACAATTCATAAATCGTACTAATGATTTTACAGTTCAGAAAAATGAAATGCTAACATATTGGGATGATAAGAAGACTAAATTTTATGAAATGGATAGTCTTTATCAGGTTGTTGACAGTTTCTATTGTGGTAATGGTTATTCTACTGACTACCACGCTTTACAAGTGCTGCCAAATGGACATTCATTTGTTCTTTGTATGGCCGACACACAACATGTTAATATGGATACTGTTGTTGTGGGTGGGGTTGATACAGCACATGTTATGGGAAACGTAATTCAGGAAATTGATAGTGAAAAAAGAGTAATTTGGCAATGGAGAAGTTGGGATCATTTGAACATTACAGATACAGATCCATCATTTGACTTAACTTCACCTGTCATCAGTTATTGTCATATTAATTCAATAGACGTTGTTGATGAAGATAATATTATAATTTCGATAAGACATTTCAACGAGATTACTGGAATAAATAGAAAAAATGGAAGAATTAAATGGAGATTGGGTGGGAAAAAAAATCAGTTCAAAAATGATGATCCCAGAGAATTATACCATCAACATGATGCAAGGTTTTTGGGTGACAATAAAATTTCAGTTTTTGATAATGGGGATTATAATACAAGTAACTCACGTGCAGTAATTTACCAACTAGATACTACTAATTTTACCGCTCACTTAGTTAAGGAGATTTATCACGTTCCTATAGTTTGGGGAAAAGTGATGGGAAATATACAGCATACTAAGAAGGGAAACATTATTGTTGATTGGGGACATATTGGAAACACTAAGTTTTATACATCTGAGTATGATTTTATGGGGACATTAACAAATGACTTAACCTTCACTAGTACAAATTATATATATAGTTATCGATCATTTAAGTTTCCGTGGAAAACAAGTGTATTTACTTCTGAAACTGACACAGTAACTTTTCAAAATGTTTCTGCTGGAAACCAGGCAAATAAAATTGTAAAAATTTTTAATAATACTTCTGAGGCTCAGGAAATTTCGGGATTCTATAACAAAAAAAATGAATTTAAGATTACTGATGATTTTCCCATTACCATTCCTCCAAACGGGGATATAAGTATGATTTTTAAATTTAATGCAATTGATTCACAGGAAATAATTGATACGCTTTATGTTGTTTCAAAATCTGCAGATGAAATGATTGCACTTCCAATTATATTAATTGGAAACCAAAATGTAAGCAGTATTGAAAATCAATCTTCAAAACCACTTGTTGATTTTAAACTTGAACAGAATTATCCCAATCCTTTTAATCCGATAACTTTGATCAATTATTCCATCCCTGAGGCTAGTATTTTAAAGCTATCGATTTATAATCTTCTCGGAGAAGAAATATTGGAACTTGTAAATCAAGAGATAAGTCAAGGCAATTATTCAATAAAATGGAATGCCGAGGGTGTTTCAAGCGGAGTCTATTTCTTTGTGTTAGAAGCATTGGGCGTCAACAGTAAAAAAAATGTTATCCTTACAAGAAAAATGTTGTTGATGAAATAAAAAATATTTCTGTTAAAGTTAGGTGATTACTTCGATCTAAAAATCTAATTAAAAAATTAAAATTTTTATAAATTTCCATTACCAATAAAAATTGTATGAAAAAGATTATACTTCCTGTATTAATGATTTGGTTGCTATTTTTTTTCTCTTTGACTTTAAGAGCCCAAACAAACTCTTTTCAATATGTTTCACCCAAGCCTTCTTCAATTCTTGTATCTGTAAAAACAAACATAATCTTGAAATATGGGGAGAGTATTGACAAGAATTCTTTTAATAAAAATTTTATTACAGTTGAAGGATCAAAAAGTGGGTTTCATTCAGGAGAATCATTACTTTCTGATGACAACAAGACTATCGTTTTTAATCCTGAAAATGTTTTTGATTACGGAGAACAGGTTACTGTTACGTTAAAGAATGGTATCAGAACCATTTATAATACAATAATTCCGGAATACAGTTTTAGCTTTCAAACACTTCCTGAATCAAGCGTTAATTATTCAGCAAGCAATACAATTGACTTACCTGCAATTGATCAATCAATAAATAATACGAGTTCATTAAACAAAGCTAGTTCATATCTGCCAGCGCCTCCAATAACAATTAATTCAATAGATAATCCATCCACAGGCTATATATTTTTAGCTACTTGGGATAGGAACATAAATCATGTTTACGGTAATTATCTTTTTCTCTTAGATAATAAAGGGCATATTGTTGATTCAATAAGGGTTAATGGAGCTCCTTTTGATTTTCAGGTCCAACCCAACGGTTTGCTATCTTATGCGTTAGGTAATTTCATTGGAAACGCTCCCGGTGATGGTGAGCAACTTAAACATTACATAATGGACAGTACGTATGCGGTAATTGATAGCTTCCAAATGAAGAATGGATATGAAACTGATTTTCATGAATTTAATTTACTTCCCAATGGTCATGCAGTGATGATGTCCTATCATAACGTTAGTTTTGATATGAGTAAGGTTATCCCCAATGGAAATAGTAATGCTACTCTCGTAATTGATATTATTCAAGAACAGGATAAAGATAAAAATGTGGTATTTGAATGGCGAGATATTGATTATATGTCCATCACAGATACAGAAACAGATTTAACACAAGCAAGAGTTCATCCAAGAACTGTAAATGGATTTAATTTGGATAATGATGGGAATATTCTTGCGTCATTAAGAGAATTAAGTTCGATAATAAAAATAAGCAGGGAAACCGGAGAAATTTTGTGGAGAATGGGAAAATCCGGTGACTTTACATATTTAAATGAGCATCCGGAAAATGCACCATTTTATCATGCTCGACAGCATAATGTTAAACGACTTCCTAATGGAAACATATCAATTTTTGATAATGGTGAATTTCATAATCCTCCTTACAGCAGAGGTGTTGAATATAAAGTAGATGAAATAAATAAAACTGCAACACTTGTAAGTGAATTCAGATATCCGACTGGAAATATTTTTACTGCTACTGCCGGTAATGCAGAGAAATTACCGAATGGAGGTTGGTTTATAGGATATGGAGCCCTTCACCCAATATTAAGTCCGGTTAAAAGGAATATTGTTGAATCACATCCAGATGGTACCATTGCTTTTGAATTAAGTTTACCTCCAAACATACTTGCATATCGAGCATCCAAATTTCCGTGGAAAGAAAATGTAAAAATTAATTCGGTCTATAACGATACGAACATTGATCAAGGAAATACAGTAACATTCACATATGGTCCTGATACAACAGGTGTGAAAATAAAAAATCTTTAGTAGGTGATCCTGATTATAAAGGAGTTGTAGTATCCCGCGTACCTTACGGACCCATAAATTCTTCTTTTAGCAGTGAAGTGCCAGTTATTTATCCTGTATCTATTCGGTACGATATTCATCAGGCAATAGGAATTTATTCACAGTTATCAGAATTTCATATTGATCTTACTAGATATCCGGAAATTAAGATCCCTCAAAAACATCTGTTTATATGAGGGATGAAATCGGAATCGGAGATTTTTCGTCTATCGCAACTAACTATGATGTTACCAATAAAGAAATAATTTTTAATACAACAAAATTTGGAGAAATAGTTTTGGAGTAAGTGATATCCAAGGAACTCCAAGTTCACCTATTCCATTTGAACCTGTAAGATGGAAAAAAATCCTTTCACAATATCCAGTGAAAATAAGCTGGTCTGGAAAAGGTATGTTTGATTCTTTTCAGTTTCAGTTTTCAACAGATAGTCTATTTACTTCTAATTTAATGGATTCGGCATTTAATGATGCGACTCTAGATATATCCAATTTGNATAACAATACTAAATATTTCTGGCGTGTTCGGTCAAAACTGGANACTTTAAAAAGTGATTGGTCAACAGTTTGGAGTTTTGAAACAGCAGATCCTTTTATCAGTGTCGATAATCCAGACGGAGGAGAAGTACTTAAGCAACTGGATTCAGTGTTAATTCGCTGGACGACTAATATTTTTGATAAGGTGGAAATTTCACTTCTAAAAAATGGTTCTTTAATACAGTTAATTGATTCAATCGATGCTGCAATTGAAGCATACAGATGGATAATTCCATCATCTATCACAACTGGGACTGGATTTAAAGTCCAAATTAAGAGTACAAACAACTTATTAGTTCTTGATACAAGTAATACATCTTTCAGTGTTGATTATGCTTCTGCAATTGAAATAAATAATAATCCTATCCCTAATGTGTATAGTTTATCACAAAATTATCCTAATCCATTTAATCCATCTACAACCATAAAATTTAATATGAAAGAAGCAGGATTAGTTTCATTAAAAATTTATGATATACTTGGTAGAGAAGTATCCACTTTATTAGATGAAGTAAAACCTGTTGGCAGTTATAATATAAATTTTAATGCTTCTAATCTTACAAGTGGAATTTATTTCTATAAAATAAAGGCGGGGAATTTTACTCAGATTAGGAAAATGGTTCTAATAAAATAATAATACTTCTGAGAAATTATGTCGAGAACACAGCCTGAATGAAAATGAGATTATGATTATATTTACTGAAAAGAAATCAATATTTTGGAGTTTAAGATGATTAATAAAATTATCCCAGCAGTTAGAACAAATAACATTACGTATGCAGTTAGAGATATTGTTGTACTTGCAAATCAAGTTGCAAAAAGCGGCAAAGAAATGTTGTATCTAAATATTGGTGACCCAAATCTTTATGATTTTGCACCACCAAAACATCTTGTTGATGCAACATACCAGGCAATGTTAAAAAACCTAAATGGCTATGCTCCTTCCTCAGGAATTGGTGAAGCAGTAAAAGCAATTGAAGGAGAAGCTGAACGTAAAGGTATAACAAATGTTCACGATATTTTTGTTACGACCGGCGCAAGTGAAGCAATAGATATCTGTTTAACCGCACTTGTAAACGATGGTGAAAACGTGCTTACGCCAACTCCAGGATACCCTCTTTACACAGCTATTGCAAGCAAACTTCAGATGATGGAAAATCCATATTACCTTGACGAAGAAAATGGTTGGCTGCCGGATATTGAAGATATAAAATCAAAAATTAATGATAAGACAAAAGCAATTGTTCTTATAAATCCAAATAATCCTACGGGCTCACTTTACACAAAAGAAAATTTACAGCAGATTGTTGATGTTGCGCTTGAGCATAATCTTGTAATCTTTGCTGATGAAATTTATGACAAGCTTTTATTTGATGGTAAGAAACATATTTCAATCGCATCATTAAATAAAGATGTTTCTTGCATAACCTTTGGCGGATTGTCTAAAAATTATATGGTTCCCGGGTTTAGAATCGGGTGGGGAATTGTTAGCGGAAGAAAGGAAGTTCTATCTGATTTTATCGAAGCAATAAATAAAATTCTGCGTGCAAGATTATCTGCAAATCATCCTGAGCAGTATGGAATAAAAATATCACTTGAGGGAAATCAGGACCACCTTACTGAAGGAATAAAAAAGTTAACTAAGCGCAGAGATTTAACTGTTGAGATGTTAAATTCATTTCCAGGAATTAGCTGCGTTAAACCCGAAGGTGCGTTTTATGCTTTTCCGAAATTGGAAATGAAACAACCAGATGCTCATTTTGTTAGCGAGCTAATTAAAGAAACCGGAGTTGTAATTGTCCCGGGTAGCGGTTTTGGACAGGTGCCGGGTACAAAACATTTTAGAATTGTCTTCTTGCCAAACGAACAAATTCTTGAAAAAGCCTACAAAGCTATAGGTGAGTTTTTTGTTAAGTATCAGGAAAAATATCCGGATTTGGTTGACGTATAATTTTATAAGAATGGCACACTGATTCTTATGATTGACTAAGATCAGTTAAGATCATAATTAATTTTGATGATCAGTGTACTATTGTTTTTTCTCATTTTTCTTTTCTTGATTGACTAAGCCTCTTTATCTATATTTGAACCTCATTTAAATCATTATTAATAGACAGAAACTGTGGATAATTGTAAAGTAACTACGCTCTCAAACGGTGTTAATATAGTTTCGGAATTCATTCCCTATTTAAAATCATTTTCGCTTGGATTTTGGTTTAATATTGGTGCACGTGATGAAAATTTGCGCAATAATGGAATTTCACATTTCATCGAGCATATGCTGTTTAAGGGAACCAAAACCCGTACAGCAAAACAAATTTCAGATGAAATAGAATCATATGGGGGCTACTTAAACGCATTCACTTCTAAAGAACAAACTTGTTATTACGGCAGAGGATTATCAAATAATTTTAAGAAAACTTTTGTTGTGCTCTCTGATATGATTCAAAATCCTTCATTCAAAGATTCGCATATCAAAAAAGAAGCAGGTGTAGTAATTGATGAGTTAAAAGATATCGATGATAATCCAGAAGAATTAATTTTTGACAAGTTCGAAGAATCAATTTTTAACGGAAGCAGTCTGAGTTATCCGATTATCGGGACAGAAAAAAATATTTTATCATACAATTCAAATATTCTTCATCAGTTTCATAAAGCAAATTACCGCATAGATAACTTATTGATCTCTGTTTCTGGTGCTATCCATCATGAAGAAGCGGTAGCGCTTGCAGAAAAATATTTTAAGGGAAGAAGAACCACATCAAACCAAAAGAGAAAAAACTTTGTTAAGCAATCTGTTAATGAAGTGCTAATCGAAAAAGAAATTCAGCAGGTTCATTCAATTATTGGAAGAACAACTTACGGTTTTACTGATGTACGGAGACATAAATTAAAAGTTCTTTCAACATTACTTGGTGATGGAAGTTCATCAAGACTTTTTCAGGTTGTTAGAGAAAAACTTGGAATGACTTACCAGATAAATACTTTTCTTAATTCTTATCTGGATGTTTCTGCATTTGGAGTTTATTATTCTACAAATGAAAAGCAAACAGAGAAGGTAAATGAAATTGTAATGCGCGAGTTTAATAAACTAAGAACTACCGAAGTTAAACCAAAAGAATTAAAGCGTGTAAAAGAGTACATCAAAGGCAACACATTGATGAGTCTTGAAAGCACAACTAACAGAATGATAAGATTAGCAAACTCACTTTTACATTATGGTAAGATTGTTCCCATTGAAGATATACTTATTAAAATTGATTCAGTTACTTCAGAAGAAATTCAAAAATTATCCAACGAAGTTTTAAATGAATCAACACTTAGTAAAATAATTATTTGTTCAAAAGATAATTCAATTAAAAAAGCAGCTTAAGTTTAAAGTTTAAAATCCAGAGTAGTTTATGTCCAAATTTAATATTGATGGAAAAGAAATAGAGTACAAACCAGGTCAAACCATCATTGAAGCCGCACGCGATAATGGAATCGAAATCCCTCACTTCTGCTGGCATCCAAAGTTATCTGTATCAGGTAATTGCAGAATGTGTTTGGTTGAAGTTGAGAAAATGCCAAAGCTTGTTATTGCCTGTTCAACGGTTGCAGCAGAAGGAATGGTTGTTCATATGGAATCAGACAAAGCAATTTCTGCACGTAACGCCGTAATGGAATTTTTTCTCATAAACCATCCCCTTGATTGCCCCATTTGCGATGAAGCAGGTGAGTGTAAATTGCAAGATTACACATATCAACACAGTGTTGGTGAAAGCAGATTTGTTGAAACAAAAAATCATAAAGATAAACGCGTCGAACTTGGTCCCAATGTAATGTTTGATGGTGAGCGTTGTATTTCATGCTCGCGTTGCATTCGTTTTTGTGATGAGATTGCAAAAGATCCTGAACTTACATTTGTTAAACGTGGTGATAGAGTTACTATTACAACTTTTCCTGGCGAACAACTTGATAATCCATACTCAATGAATGTTGTAGATATTTGTCCGGTTGGTGCACTTACAAATCGTGATTTTAGATTTAAGGCGCGTGTTTGGGATATGTCTCACACAAACTCAATTTGCAATGGTTGCGCTCGTGGATGTAATATAGAATTGTGGACGAGAAATAATGAAGTACTTAGGTTGGTCCCTAAACACAATGAAGAAGTAAACAGTTATTGGATGTGCGACCACGGAAGATTAAATACTTTTAAGTTTGTAAATGCCAAAGATAGAGTTGATGGTCCACATATGAGAGTTGAGGGTAGTTTAATACAAGTTGGTTGGGATGAAGCCTATGCAAAAGCGGCATCACGATTAAAATCTTTTGGTAAAGATGAAATTGCAGTTCTCGGTTCAGCTTATGCAACTGTTGAAGATAATTTTATTGCTGCTAGGTTTGCTAAAACTGTTATTGGTACCGGACATTTGGATTTTATTCGTCATNTTAATCCATCTTTTGGTGATGACATTCTAAAAAATGAAGATGTTACTCCAAACTCCAAAGGTGCAGAGTTAGCAGGTATTGTTCCATCTAAAAACGGATTAGATTTTAATGGGATAGTAAAAGCTATCCGTGAGGGAAAAATAAAAGCACTTTATGTTTTAGAAGATGATATTCTGAATGATAATCCTGAATTAGAAAACATTCTTGCAAAGCTTGATTTATTAATAATCAATACAAGTAATTTTAATAAAACTTCTGCACTTGCTGATATAGTTTTTCCTTCTGCAACTTACGCAGAGAAAAATGGAACGTTTGTTAATTTTCAGGGAAGAGCGCAGAGAATCCGTCCTGCACTTGCCACGCTTGATGTTGATCGTGCTCTTGAAGGAATGTCTATGAGTCGTTTGGATAAGTTTGGGACGAGGTTTGATCGTTGGGCACAAGGTAAACATTACGATGCAAGGTCAAGCTGGAAAATATTAACGGGCTTAGCTTCTGCAATGGGGCAAAAATTAAAGTACAATATGGCTGAAGAAGTTTTTTATGATATATCTAATTCAATCGAAGCTTTTAAAGGTTTAGATTACGATCAGATTGGTGATCTTGGTTTGCAATTGAAATCAGTAAATTTAAAATTTACTGTAAAAATTTAGGTTATAAGGAATTAATAATTAATGGAAGCAATCGGAAATTTTTTGTGGTCAATCATAAGCTTTTACAATTTTTTATTGATAAGAATCGTAATTGTTCTTGTGTTGATGTTTTTAACAGCAGCTTATCTTGTTTACTTTGAAAGAAAAATAAGTGCGTGGGCACAAAACAGATTAGGGCCAAACAGAGTTGGCTGGTACGGGTTACTTCAATCTTTTGCGGATGTATTTAAACTTATGTTTAAAGAAGACATAGTACCTGATGCCGCAAATAAAAAAATTCATGCACTTGCGCCTATAATTGCTCTATTTGTTGCATTTTCAACTTATGCTGTTGTTCCTATCGGACCGGGGATTACAATTGCAGGCTATGAAATTCCAATGGTCATCGCTGATGTAAATATTGGAATTTTGTATGTTCTGGCTTTAACATCGGTTGGTGTTTACGCAATTACATTTGCTGGATGGTCGTCGGGAAGTAAATATTCTTTACTGGGTGGTATAAGATCTTCAGCCCAAATGATTTCTTACGAAATCTCAATGGGCTTTTCTGTTGGTGGTGTTATTCTGTTGTCAGAATCCTTAAGACCAATGGCAATTGTAGAATCACAATCCGGTTTGATGTGGAATGCATTTATTCAACCAATAGGCTTTATAACTTTTCTTGTATCAGCATTTGCAGAAACAAACAGATTACCATTCGATTTACCCGAAGCAGAACCGGAACTTGTCGGTGGTTATCACACAGAATACAGCAGTATGAAGTTTGCCGCATTCTTTCTTGCTGAGTATGCAAACATGCTAATTGCCAGCACACTTATAGTTACACTATATCTTGGCGGTTGGCAGATTCCTTATATAGAAACTTTGGGATTATCATCAGGATTGGTTGTTGCGTTACAAGTGGCAGGATTTTTTGTAAAAGTTGGTGCGCTTTTATTTTTCTTCATCTGGGTAAGATGGAGTATTCCACGGTTCAGATATGATCAGTTAATGAACTTAGGTTGGAAAGTAATGTTCCCATTATCGTTATTCAATATAATTTGGGTTGCAGTTTTAATCATGATCTTTAAATTGTAATTTAATTTTGTTCAGCTGTGAATAAAGAAAGAAAATATTAATAGGAGTTTTGATGTCAGGTAATAAAATACCACCTAAAAAGAGAATTAAGGATCTAACATTCGGCGAAAAAATTTATATTCCGGAAATCGTCAAAGGGTTATCACTTACATTTAGAACGATGTTTAAACCAAAATTTACGATGGAATATCCTGAAGAAAAATTTATTCCTCCTCAGTCCTATCGTGGCAGACCAGTTCTTGTTGAAGAAAACAACGGTGAAGAGCGTTGTGTTGCATGCGGATTATGTTCAAGAGTATGCCCAGCACTTGCCATTGAAGTGCAAGCAGCAGAGACAGAAAGAGAAAAAGAAAGATATCCTGAAAAGTTTGAGATTAATATGTTACGCTGCATCTTCTGCGGATTCTGTGAGGAAGTTTGTCCTGAAGAAGCAATTGTAATGAGCAAAGATTATGAGTTGGCATTTACTAACAGGGAAGATGCTATTTATGGTAAAGATAAATTGTTAACCCCTGTAAATCAGTTACAGGATAGAATTGATTTCTTAAGAAACTACAGATAAAAGTTCTTTAGATTAAGTTTAGTTTTATTAGTCAAGTATTATTTAAACTTGGGATGAATTTTCTCACCTCATTTTTCAAATAAACAATCCAAGTACAATAGGCTGGATTAAAATTATGTTATCTAAAACTCTGACAAGTGCAACTTACGGAATTGATGCCTATTTGGTTGAGGTTGAAACTCATGTTGAAAAACAAATTCCGGGTTTCATAATCGTTGGCTTACCCGATAATGCTGTAAGAGAAAGCCGCGAAAGAGTTATTGCTGCGATAAAAAATTCTGATATAAAATTTCCACTCAAAAAATTTACAATCAATCTTGCACCTGCTGATATTAAAAAAGAAGGAAGCTCTTTTGATCTTGCAATTGCAATTGGAATACTTGCTGCTGAAGAATTAGTATCCGATAAATTTTTATCTGACTCAGTTTTTCTTGGAGAGTTATCATTAGACGGAACATTAAGACACATCAAAGGTGCATTACCTATTGCAGTTGAATCAAAGAAAAAAGGAATTAAAAGGATTATACTTCCTAAAGAATCCTCAAATGAGGCTGCTATTGTTGATGGAATTGATGTTTATGGATTTAAAAATCTAACAGAAGTAATATCTTTTTTGAACGAAGATTCAAACCCGGAAAAAACTTTTACAAATAAGAATGAGTTGTTCTCATCCATCAATTCTTATCTCCACGATTTTTCTGATGTAAAAGGACAGGAGAATGTAAAACGTGCATTAGAGGTTGCAGCTGCGGGCGCTCATAACATTTTAATGATTGGTCCTCCCGGATCAGGTAAAACTATGCTGGCAAAAAGATTACCATCAATACTACCCCCACTTACTTTTGATGAAGCTTTGGAAACAACAAAGATTCATTCCATAGCTGGCATCTTACCAAAACACAAAGCTATAATTACTGAAAGGCCTTTCAGAAGTCCACACCATACGATTTCAGATGCGGCACTAGTTGGAGGCGGATCATTTCCAAAACCTGGTGAAGTTTCATTTGCACATTTTGGTGTTTTGTTTTTGGATGAGTTACCGGAATTTAAAAAAAATGTTTTGGAAGTTTTAAGACAACCACTTGAAGATGCAAAGGTAACTGTAAGCAGATCAAAATTATCATTAGAATTTCCTGCAAATTTTATGTTAGCTTCTGCGATGAATCCCTGTCCATGTGGCTTTTATACTGATCCGAATAAAGAATGCACTTGTGCTCCACCGCAAATTCAAAGATACATGGCAAAAATTTCAGGTCCTTTGTTGGATAGAATAGATATTCATATAGAAGTACCTGCGGTTAAGTATAAAGAATTATCATCTAAATCGTTAGCTGAAAAATCTATTGATATAAGAAATCGTGTTATCCAAGCCCGTGCAATTCAATTAGAGAGATTTAAAGAGTTCAAAAATGTTTTTAACAATGGTGATATGGGTTCGAAGGAAGTTAGAGTGTTTTGTAAGTTAGATGAGCAAGGTGAAGAATTATTAAAAATGGCGATGACTAAATTAGGATTATCAGCAAGAGCTTATGATAGAATATTAAAAGTAAGTAGAACTATAGCTGACCTTGAAAACTCAGAAAACATTTTACCACAGCATATAAGTGAAGCAATCCAATATCGCAGCCTTGATAGAGAACTTTGGAAACATTAAAAAAACTAAGACAAAATGTTTGTTTGGAAAGAAATTAATAAAAATCGTGCTTTTTGGTTTTTACTTTTGGAAGTGATTTTATGATAGAGTTGATCTTATAAAGTTTAATTTTTACCCGATTTAGTAGAATAAAATTTAAGAATTATAGTTTTTCAAAGTAAAATTAAAGAGCAACCACGTTCAATTTTCAATCAAGCAAAACAATCTTCCAACAATAAATTCTTACATCGGTAATAATTACGTTGAATTTGTCTTAAATAATTAAGATCATAGCAGTTATAATACAAAATATTTGCATTTTTGTTTGAATAAAAATATATTTGTTGCTCACTTTTATTTTAGCATTACTCTGGGCGGACGCCGGAGTTGGAGAGCCGGGGCGGACTGTAAATCCGTTGGCATGCGCCTTTGGGGGTTCGAATCCCTCGCCGCCCACAA
>BS_KBA_SWE02_21mDRAFT_10000443_pt1 | contig 15467 bp, 10 predicted proteins | sample BalSeasSWE02_21m_FD_9196 | JGI IMG/M metagenome (IMG submission 9196)
TTCCAAAAGTTGTCAAATCTTTTACGATTTTAGATTTGACAACTTTCCAAAAGTTGTCAAATCTTTTACGATTTTAGATTTGACAACTTTCCAAAAGTTGTTAAATCTTTACCAAGCAACACCACAACTTTGAGGAGAGCTATAAACTATGGCCAACCAATTCGTCTATTCCTTTCAAAAGGGTGACGGTAAAAATAAGAAACTACTGGGCGGAAAAGGTGCCAATTTGTGCGAAATGACCCAAATTGGTCTCAACGTCCCCCCTGGTTTTGTCATCACCACCGAGGCTTGTTTAACCTACCTAGATACCCCTAATCGGACCTTGCCGGCGGGACTGCTGGAAGATGTTAAACAACATTTAAAAGCGGTAGAAACCGCCACCAAGAGAGGTTTCGGCGACCCCAATAATCCCTTGTTGGTTTCGGTGCGCTCTGGCTCTGCGATGTCAATGCCGGGGATGATGGACACCATTTTAAACCTCGGTCTAAATGCTAAAACTTTACAAGGTTTAATTGCACAAACCAAGAATGAGCGGTTTGGTTACGATGCTTATCGACGTTTTATTCAATTGTATGGCAAAATTGCTTTAGGCGTGCCAGATGAACAGTTTGACGAGAAATTTACTGAGATCAAAAAACGAGCCGGCGTTAAAGAGGATGTGGATTTAGCTGCCAACGACTTGAAAGAAATTGCTGAACTCTTCTTGGAAGTAGTCCAGCATCATACCGGTCGTCCGTTTCCAGAAGATGTCTTTGAACAATTAGAATTAGCCATTACTGCGGTATTCAATTCGTGGATGGGCAAACGCGCGATTGACTATCGTCGTGAATTTAATATCACCCCAGACCAAGCCCACGGTACNGCGGTCAATATCGTGGCNATGGTATTTGGCAACATGGGTAACGATAGTGCCACTGGCGTAGGCTTTACTCGTAACCCAGGGACCGGCGAAAATGAGATGTACGGTGAATATCTGGTCAATGCCCAAGGCGAAGACGTGGTCGCCGGCATTCGCACGCCCAAACCAGTACAACAAATGGAAACCGAAATTCCCTCGTTATACAAGCAATTGGTAGAGTTGCGAAATAAATTAGAGTCTCATTATCGCGAAGTACAAGACTATGAATATACCATTGAAAAAGGCATACTGTATTGCTTGCAAACGCGCAATGGCAAAATGAATGCGACTGCTATGGTTCGTACTTCGATCGAAATGTTTAAGGATGGATTGATTAGCAAAGAGCAAGCCCTGTTGCGAGTCAATCCGGATCTGTTAGAACAATTGTTACATCCACAATTGAATTTACGCGCCGATATGAAAGCGATTGCTCACGGCTTACCCGCTTCGCCAGGGGCGGCTTGTGGCAAGTGCGTGTTTGATGCTGATCATGCCGAAATATTGGGTAAAGCCGGGGAAAAAGTCATTTTGGTCCGCGAAGAGACCAAACCAGAAGACATTCACGGTTTCTTTGCCTCTCAAGGTATTTTGACCAGTCGCGGTGGTAAAACTTCCCATGCTGCCGTCGTCGCTCGTGGCATGGGTAAAGCCTGCGTCGCTGGGGCCGAAGGGATTGCGGTAGATGTCAAGTTACGGCAAGCCGTGATTGGTGATTATACGTTGCGCGAAGGCGATGTGATTACCATTGATGGTAGCACCGGTAACGTTTATCTAGGTGAAATTCCCACTATTCCTCCCACCTTCTCTGAGGAGTTAAAAACTTTATTATCCTGGGCCGATGAAGTGGCACAATTGAAAGTCATGGCCAATGCTGACACCCCTGCCGCCGCTAAACGCGCTGTGGAATATGGTGCCATGGGTATTGGCTTATGCCGGACTGAGCGGATGTTTAACGACGTGGATCGTTTACCCACCGTGATTGAAATGATTTTAGCCTCCAATCAAGCCGATCGACAAGCCGCTTTGGATAAACTGTTGCCCATACAGCGTCAAGACTTTGTAGAAATCTTTGCCGCCATGTCGCCACGCCCGGTCACCGTCCGCTTGTTAGACCCGCCCATGCACGAATTTTTGCCGACCGAGCGCGAGTTAATGGAGCAAATCGAACATCTCCAACAATTACGGGCTACCGTGCGTGGAATGGGAGACTTGATTAGCAGTATGCGGTTACTACAAAACTCTTCTGGGAAAATGTTAGGAGAAATGCCGGCCCCTTTCAATGAGATGGGTGAAGAAATGGTGAACAGTGCGATTTCGAAGAAAGAGCAGATGCTACGGAAGGTTCGTGAATTGTACGAAGTCAATCCCATGTTAGGACATCGCGGAGTACGATTGGGTATCACTTACCCAGAAATCTACGCCATGCAAATTCGTGCCATTCTGGAAGCGACTGGCGAGTGCATGAGACAAGGGATTGATGTGCATCCAGAAATTATGGTGCCACAAGTCATCACTTCTCAGGAGTTGTTACATGTCAAAAAAACAGTAGATGAAATTCGCGTCTTGGTAGAAAGCAAACTCAAGTTGAAATTGAATTTCAAATTTGGCACCATGATTGAGACGGTGCGGGCATGTATGCGGTCGCCACAATTAGCCGAAATTGTCGAATTTTTCTCCTTCGGTACTAATGACTTGACTCAAGCCACCTTCTCGTTTTCACGGGAAGATGCAGAAAATAAATTCTTACCGTTGTACAACGAGAAAGAAATTTTGCAAGACAATCCCTTTGAAGTGTTGGATGTCAAGGGAGTCGGTCAATTGATGAGTATGACGGTAGAATGGGGACGCAAATCTCATCCTGGGTTAAAAGTGGGAATTTGTGGTGAACAAGGAGGACATCCAGAATCGATTCGTTTCTGCCATCATATCGACTTAGATTATGTGTCTTGCTCGGCCCCGCGAGTCCCAATTGCTCGATTAGCCGCCGCTCAAGCGAAGTTGCTGGAAAGTAAGTATAGTCTTGATTAAATCACTTCTAACCACTCCTTGGTTAGGGAGTTTTCGATAATTCACTTTACGCATCCTCCAGTCCCTACGTAGCAAGGAGGGGAGTTTTCCCTGCCAACCCAGTTGGCATATACTCCCTGCTTTGCCAAAGATGGGCTGAAGGCGGTTAGGTTAACTGTGCATAAAGTAAATTGCTGGTGAAATTGCTGGTGAAATTGCTGGTGAAATTGCTGGTGAAATAGATTTGACAACTTTTTTAAAGTTGTCAAATCTCCCCCACCTCGAAATGGATTTGACAATTACAGATTTGACAACTTGTTTAAAGTTGTCAAATCTCGCTCACCTGATATTACTCACCTTACGCACCACCACCCCCAATCCCTCCTTGGTAAGGAAGGGGGTATCCTGGCGGTGCTGGTAGTGCGTACTCCCCTCCTTACCAAGGAGGGGTTGGGGGTGGTGGTGTTAATCGTGCGTAAGGTGAGTTAGTAAATTAATCACAACCTAGTGTGCAACACCTGTTTTAATGCATGAATTGGCGTAGAAGCTTTAGCCGGTTGGAGTAGAGGCTTTAGCTGGTTGGAGTAGAGGCTTTAGCCGGTTGGAGTAGAGGCTTTAGCCGGTGCTGTTCCCCGACGTTTAATTTAGTGCAGTGCCAGCCGCCACCGGCTAAAGCCTCTACTCCAACGTTTTTGATGGCGGTTTCAGCGATTTCACACATTAAAACATAGGTGTTGCACACAAGGTTAATAACATTAACTTTAGGAACTTTAGGAAAAACACATTATGTCATTAATTAAACGTACCACCGCCGAATTTATCGGCACTTTTTGGCTCGTCTTGGGTGGTTGTGGGAGCGCGGTAATTGCTTCCTCATTTCCCAATGTCGGTATTGGTCTGTTAGGAGTATCATTCGCCTTTGGTCTGACGGTACTCACCATGGCTTATGCTATCGGTCATATTTCAGGATGTCACCTAAACCCTGCCGTCTCATTGGGACTATTTGCGGGAGGACGTTTCAATGCCGCCGATTTAATCCCGTATATTGTGGCTCAAGTTTTAGGCGCTATACTCGCTGCCGTTACGCTCTATTTTATCGCCACTGGAAAAGCAGGCTTTGACTTAAGTGGTGGTTTTGCTACCAATGGTTATGCGGAACACTCGCCAGGCGGTTATTCCATGATAGCGGGTTTAGTTACCGAAATAATCATGACTTTCATGTTTCTGATGATTATTTTGGGAGCCACCGATAAACGCGCACCACCGGGCTTTGCACCCATTGCCATCGGTTTGGGTCTCACCTTAATTCACCTCATTAGTATTCCGGTTACCAATACTTCGGTGAATCCTGCCCGTAGTACCGGCGTAGCATTCATTGTAGGAGAATGGGCATTGGCACAACTTTGGTTATTCTGGGTGGCACCAATTATTGGCGGTATTTTAGGAGGTCTAGTTTATCGCTGGTTAGGTAATGAAGAGTCATAGACGCTATCTCAAAGTCATTAAATTGAGCCAGTTGGGTAGGGTGCGTCCCACGCACCGTGCGACCTATTCATCAGCCTTTGTAGGGTGGGCCAGTGTCTTTTTGCCTACCCTACTAAAGTTTTTAAGTCTAGCTTAAATTTGTTTTTTAACCTTGGTGACTTTAAACCGCCCTGTTGTATTCTACTGAGGACACTTGTTGACACCGTGCCCTTTAAAGTACAGGAATCAGAATTAATAAGATTAGCTATCGTTGTTGCCTCAATTTCTCTGGCATCTCCATAATTGATGACTGACTTATGTTTTATAAAATTGTGATCACCTAAGTTTAACACGCAGGAAGTATCAGAATTTGAACTGTATGAAGTGACATTTACACAGAGATACTTCCGACTAGAAGTTAGCGCAATGGCAATAAACAAATGATAGTTATTCGGTGGAGTGGATAACAGAAATGTATCCCCAATACTTAAGCCCACATTAGCCATTGAAACCGCTGTTAGTTAAAGTTATTAAGCAACAAGTCCAAATCGTTTTCTTGTTCCAGATGAAGTCGGACATCTTCAACTTCTTCATCAGATTTGCCTAAGGCGCGAAGAATCTCTTCCATCTGGATGGGAATGGCGCTGCCCGGTGATGGTTTCTGCCACTCTGAAAACATTTGATGAGTTAATTCGGAGAGTTTAAAAGCGCCTGAATGTCCGGCGCTCGAAAAAACGCCTAAATGTCCATAGTCTTTATCAATCTTGCGGATAATCTCCTCTTCTGCTTCACAAAGTTCTCCTGTGCCAGGATCTGCTATTAATTTAACACAGTAGTTGGAAGGCGCAGAAATATATTTAAACCAAGGGTTACCTTGGTTGTAATCAGGCCCCTCATTGATAAGTTCTAAAACTTCACTCAATACAGGGCCAAGCTTCATTGACATATACGTATCTCCCGTAATGGGTCTTGCCAACTGGTCCAGCGCAAGACGGTCTGCCATGTAAAGTAGTTTAATGAGGGCCATATAATTCATAGGCCCACTACTCTGCTGCATCTTTAGAAAAAGTGCAGCCGCTTGAACAGTTTTTTCGGGATCAAATTTAAAGTTCATGATAGTACTCCTGAAAACACGTTGTCACCAATAAGAAAATGAGAATAATTATACATGCCCTTACCAGTGGTTGTCAACAGGCAATTTAGTTTTTATTATACATGCGTTGGTAGTCCCTACCAGCCAATGGAGGTATTAACCGCAGTGGTGTCTGACGCTTCGCCGATACACCCTACCGCTACCGCCGGGGTCGCCGAGTCCTAAACCTGGTAGGTGCTAAGTTTCCTAAACCTTTGAGGTTTAGGAAACTTTGAACCTTGGTAGTTCATTGAACGTTAAGATCCCCATTATTTTGGCGGGACTACCCAACCTCGCAGGATTCAAACACTGGCGAAGTTTGGTACCGGTTTATCATTTATTTTGCAACTCCACTATCCGCTTTATCCCTTCGGCCGCCCGTTGACTAGCCCTCTGTCGCAATTGCAGATGTAATTCCAAAAAACGATGTTGTAAGCATTCTATTTCTTGCGGATGAGTTAACCAATTTAATACAGCCGCCCCTAATTTTTCTGGACTGACTTCATGTTGCAGAAATTCTGGCACTAATCTTTCCTTGGCCAACAAATTGGGTAAAGAGAAGTAAGGTACTTTTACTAAAAATTTAGCCAACCAGTAGCTAATTTCCGCCAGTCGATAAGCTACGACCATAGGCCGTTTGAATAGCATGGCTTCTAGTGTAGCCGTGCCGGAAGCGGTCAAAATTATATTCGCCGCCGCCAGCACTTGATGAGATTGACCGAGGACCCAAGTGAGTGGTAATTCGGTGATGCCTAGCGTTTGCAGTTGTTGAGTAAACAAGGATTGCAGATGAGGACTGGCTAAGGGGACTATAAATTTTAACGTTGGGCAACGGCTGAGTAACCACTGAGCGGTTTGTAAAAAAATGTAGCCTAGTTTTCGAACTTCATTTGCACGACTGCCAGGTAATAAGGCGATATAGGTGCCGGTTTCTACTAAACCTAATTCTTTTCTCGCGGTCAACTGATCGGAATGCAGTGGAATGACATCTGCTAAGGGATGCCCAACAAATAATACTGGAAGATGATGACGTTGGTAATATTCGGCTTCAAAAGGAAATAAAGTTAACATCAAATCGCAGGCCCGAGCAATTTTACGCAGTCGATACTCTCGCCAAGCCCACACTGAAGGGCTAACATAGTGTATAGTCGGAATCCCTGCGGCTTTTAAAGTGGTTTCCAACCCTAGATTAAAATCGGGGGCATCAATCCCAATAAAGACGGAGGGAGGATGTTGCAAAAAATAATCACGTAAGCTATCACGGCATTGTTTAAGCCGGGGAAAATGTTTAATCACTTCTACTAAACCCATGACGGATAATATTTCTAGGGGATAATGACTGTGAAGACCGGCTGCTATCATCTGGGGACCGCCAATGCCTTCAAAGGTAGCTTGTGGGTAGAGAAGGTGTAGAGATCGAATGAGATCGGCCCCCAACAAATCTCCTGAAATTTCGCCAGCAATGAGACCAAAACGCATATAAATTCCGTATCATAATTAGCCTAACTTTCCTAATTAGCCTAATTAAAAGAATTAATGTTTAAATTAAGCTAATTAGGAAAATTAGGCTAATTATGATATTTTTTAATTGGCTAATTTACAATTATATTTTAATTTGTCATTCTCATGATAGAAAAATAAATTATTTTCAACATATTAATATAAACTATTTAATATAAACTATTTTTTGTGTAGTCCTGAAATGTGGTGAGATAAAAAATTTTAAGATAGATTGGCTTTGCCTGCGCCTCGACGACTTAGGAAAGCTAGTCTCACCCACATTTCAGGATCGCCGTGGTTGGGGGAAAAGCATTGTTAAATGTAATTAACATAGAATATACTTGCTACTCACTGCCACCAACTCCAAGTTTTAAAAACCTGCACGGTTTATCACTATTAAATTGACCAAATTCAACCACTAACCGTTATCAAGATACCATAAATAATTCTATGACCGCTTCCACCTTTCAGTCCTCTATTCACCGTTTCTTCAGACTTTACTTGATGACGTTGAGTAGTATTGCATTATTAACGATTATTGGACATTTGTTCGTTCAAAAAACTTTGGATCGGCACTTGGCTGACAACCGTGTTATCGAATTGGCCACTCATCAACAATTACTGAGTGAACAATTGGGAAAGACTGCGTTGATTATTCAATATACGACTAATGAAGATACCCGGTCGACTTATATCGAAGAATTTCGCACTCTATTCGACCTATTAGAACATTCACAAAATGATTTGCAACAAGTTGATTCTGAAGTAAATCTAATCGAGAATAAGAATATTCATATTATCAAATTATTTGCCGATCTTCAGCAACGTTACTGGAGCATGGGTACCGTGATGAAAGACTTTTTAGCCGCGGTTGACCAGGGTCCTTTTCATTCGGCTTTTTCGGCTGATGTTTCCTCCTCCGTCAGTCAATTTATTATGGAGCAAATCGCCTTTGCACAGGGCATGAATGTTATCGTCACGCAATATAAAATTGAAGCCGATAACCGTTTGACTCGTTTAAGAATTGTTGACTTTATCTGGTCGGCTTTGGTCTTGCTAGTTTTACTCGCAGAAGCGATTTACGTGTTTCGACCAACTTTGCAAAGTTTTGAGCAGAAGTTACAGGAGGAGTTTAATACTAAAAAATTATTGCAAAAAAAGGAAGAATGGTTACAAGGTATTTTAGATCATGTACCGTTGCTGATTTCGTTTAAAGATGCCCAAGGTCGTTATTTAGTTATTAATCGGTTATGGGAAAAATTGTTACGAGTTTCCACTACTGAGGCTAAAGGTAAATCTGATTATGAGTTTTTTCATACCGAATTAGCCACGTTGTTGCGGTCTCACGATAATAAAGTCTTGATGACCAAAACTTTGTTAGAATTTGATGAGGTCATTCCTCAAACCGATGGCTTACATATTTATAACTCACTCAAATTTCCATTGTGTGAAGGTAGCCAAGAGGCTTATGCTATTTGTACGATTGCCACGGACCTCACCGCTTATCAACAACTGGAGCAGCGTTTACAAGAATGCGAAGCGATGGTCAAAATTTGGTTTAATAGCAATCGCCAAGTAGTTTGGATTATGGACCGTGAAGGCGTTATTCTAAGGGCGAATCAAGCCGCCGCTGATTGGTTAGAAGTCTCATTGCCGCAATTGCTGGGTCAATGTATTTATCACCTGTTTACCGCGGACACGGTGGAAGAGAAGAAACTGGTTATCGCTGAAGCCATCGATACTCATCAACCAGTTCGTTTTGAGGAGGTGCGAAAAAACCGGCATTTGGTTAACTGGATTTATCCCATGGTGATACCCAATAAACAGTCAATTAAATTGGCGGTGGTATCGGAAAATTATTTTACTGGGACGGTGTCGTTAACTCATTCGGAATCGGCTTTCACCGATACCAGCACGGTGGCCAAAATCTCTAATGATAACCGTCAAGAGATAGCAACGACGACTTTGACTTCACCGGCTTTGGTCACGGAGGAACTTTCATCGATACTTTCTAGCAAGTTAGAGCAATCTTCTAGCTCTAGCGAATTTCGAATGTTGACTCGCGATGGTAAAGTCTTATGGTTGCGTGATGATCTATCATCTCCTGCGGCGCCTGAAATTTTGCCCCCAGTGTCTTTACCTCAAATTTCACCAACCGTGACCCTAAATTCGATACCAAACTCGACACTAAACCCAGCACCAAACCCAGCACCAAACTCAACACCAAACTCAACACCAGGAGTTCAAAGCGTAGCTTTGCTCACACCACTACGGCAGTTACAAGAGCGCGTAATAACTTCGATTTATGAAGGCATTGCGATAGCGGATGCGCAATTGACAGATATACCATTGATTTACGTTAATCCCGCGTTTGAAAAGTTGACCGGTTATAGCAAAACTGAGGTGCTCGGTCGTAATTGTCGGATTCTCCATGAAATGGAGCCTGAACAACCTGCTTTAGCGGAGGTTCGAACGGCCTTGCGGGAGGGAACAAATTGTCGGGTAATTTTACGCAATTATCGTAAAGATGGCAGTTTATTCTGGAATCAATTAAGTATTTCTCCGCTCTACGATGCCACTGGCAAGTTAACTCATTTTGTCGGTATTCAAAACGATATAACTGCACAAAAATCTGCTGAAGAAGCGTTGCGGATAAGCGAAGAGCGGTATCGGCGCATGGTAGACACGGCACAAGAAGGTATTTGGTTATTCGATGCCACGGCTAAAATCACTTTTGTTAATCAACGATTGGCCGACATGTTGGGTTATCGAATTGAAGAAGTGTTAGGTCATTCATTCTTTGAATTTATGGAAACCACCACTATCCAAGACCTGCAACAATGGTTAGCTTCGGGGCCCTACTGCACCATTCCAGAAGTTCAGCACACTACGCCAGGAGTTCAAGACGTAGCTTTGACCAATGAGAAATATGATTGTTGTTTACGGCATAAAGAAGGTACCGTATTATGGGCCATTATCAGTCTCAGTCAAATTCGAGATGAGCAAGGTCAGTTTATCGGTGCTTTGGGCATGATGATAGATATTACCCAACGAAAACAGACCGAAGCGGCGCTACTGGAGAGTGAAAATAAATTTCGGTCACTGACCGAGCAAATGGCAGCCACTATCATTATTTATCAAGGAGAGCAGATTATTTATGCCAATTCCGCGGCCGTGGCCATGACTGGTTATACCGCTGCGGAATTATTAGACATGAAATTTTGGGAATTTATTCATCCAGAGTTTCAATCCTTGATGAAAGAACGCGGACTGGCTCGACAACGTGGAGAAATTTTGCCGTCACGTTATGAAATTAAATTTTTAACTAAAACTGGAGAAGAGCGATGGATAGATCTCACCGCTCATTTGATTGAATATCAAGGTAAAACTGCGGTGTTGGGAACGGCTTTTGATATCAGCGAAAGAAAACAAGCGGAACAAGTTTTACGCAATATTGTGGAGGGGGTGTCGGCGCGGACTGGTGAGAATTTTTTAAAATCTTTAGTCGAGCATCTGGTGACAACGTTACAAGTGAAGTATGCGTTCATTGGCAAGTTATTGAACAATGAGCCTTATAAATTGCTAACTTTATTCGTGGTGACGGCGGATCAGCTACTAGAGAATTTCGAGTATGATTTATACAATACGCCTTGTGAAAAGCTGATTTCTGGTGAGGTGCCATGTTGCTCATATACTCGTGAGGTGCAAAAATTGTTTGCTAATAATTCCTTGTTGGTAAGTTTGGGGGTGGAAAGCTGTGTGGGGACTCCATTATTTAATACGGAGGGCCAAGTTGTTGGTTTAATGGCTATTATGGATGATAAGCCATTGCAACAGGCCACCTTAGTGGAATCAATGTTACAGATTTTCGCCGCTAGAGCTTCAGCGGAATTAGAACGATTACGAGCGTTGGAAACGTTGGAACATGAACGAGCGTTATTGGCGATTCGGGTGCAAGAGCGCACCGCGGAATTGACGGCGGCTAATGCTGGGCTGGCCCGAGCGGCTCGTTTAAAAGATGAATTTTTATCCAATATGCGCCATGAATTGCGTACTCCTCTGGGTACTATCATTAGTTATTCTGAAGCGTTACAAGACCCTCAAATATATGGTGGTTTGACTGATCAGCAACTATCAATTATCCATACGATGGAGGACCAGGGTCGTCGTTTGCTGGAGTTGATCGACGATATTTTAGATTTGACTAAAATCGAAGCCGGCAAACTCAAATTGAAGATTCTTCCACTGTCTCTTCAAGTAATTAGTAATGCTTGTGTGCGCTTGCTGAAACCGCTGGCGGTCAAAAAGCAGATTCAATTTACGGTGACGATGGAGGAGCAACTAACCTCGTCGCAGTTAGCCGCGGATGAGTTTTATTTAATTAAAATTTTGAGCAATCTGCTTAGTAATGCGATTAAATTCACTGCGCCGGGTGGCACCGTCAAACTTTCGATCAGTGGTCGGCGTGATCAAGAAGTGGTTTATTTTCACATCACCGATAATGGTAAAGGGATTGCTCAGGCCGATATGATTAATTTATTTAAACCGTTTGAGCCGTTAGAGGGAGGGTTGGCGAAACAGCAGGCGGGAGTTGGTATGGGATTGTGTTTGGTTTATCGTTTGACCGAAATGCACGGGGGAAGTGTGAGCGTGGTGAGTGAAGTTGATAAAGGTAGTCAGTTTACGGTAGCTCTCCCTTGGCCGCAAAACCAGCCGGAGGAGATTAAGAATTTACCTAAAATGAAAGCTCTTCGTCAGGTAACAGTACTGTTGGCCGAAGATAATCCACTGAGTTTTGAACAGTTGACGGTGAGTTTAGAAATTCATGGTTATTCAGTGATTTTAGCACGTAATGGGATTCAAACGGTGGAGAAAGCAAAAGAATATCAGCCGGATCTGATTTTATTAGATTTACAGATGCCGGTGATGGATGGTTTCAAGGCACTTCAGCAAATTCAGGCGGATGACAAGTTGGCCAAAATTCCATTGATTGTGTTGACCTCTTTGAGTAGTGGTGGTGATAGAGAGCGTTGTTTGATGGCTGGGGCTGATGAGTATCTTAGTAAGCCGGTAAGTTTTTATGAGTTACAGAGAGTGATGACGGGATTGTTGATGGGCTGAATGGACGATCAAGATTTGACAACTGTTAACTCACCTTACGCACAACCACCCCCAACCCCTCCTTGGTAAGGAGGGGAGTAGCCTCACTGAAATCGCCGGGGATCTTCCCCGCCTTAGCCAGGAGGGGTTGGGGGTGGTTGAGTTAACCGTGCGTAAGGTGAGCTGTTAACAAGTTGTCAAATCTGGTGGTTAAGGTGGCGGCCAATTACCAGCGGCGGCTAACCGGTTGATCAGGAGAGATTTAGGTAGTGTCAATAGAATGTCATCAAATTGGTCTTCTACGTAAGTATCTTGAATATAGATATTTTTGGTAGCCCCAGCGGGGCCGGGGTTGGTGCAATTGGCATCGTTATTCGGGGTATGGTCAGCATCATTTTGATCATCGGGTGTACCATTGTTACCGCAGGAAAATATAATCGCTACCAGGTTAGAGCGATAATCATAATTAGGGTAGAGGGCGGAGGCGACGTCCTTAACAATATTTAAGATATTACCTTGACGAGTTTGAAGAGTTAAAAGCTCCTTAGTGGTACCAGGTTTAATGGTGTTGGTGTAGTAGATACCACTATCGTCGCTAAACCAGCCATCCACTCGATAGCGAAAGGGTCGTCCCCAAGCATCATTTTTCTCTACCCCTAAGGTGGCCCAGGGAAGATAACCGTCGGCATTGTCGTAAGTATTACAAACTCGTCCGTTAGCATCACTTTTACCGGCTTCTTGGCCTAGTGTATTCTCCGCTGGGCAGGGGAGACGGCGCTTGAAGACGGCAAATCCTAGCAGAGCACCTTTAATCTCTTCTAGTCGTTGTTGGGTAAGTTGGATTCTTTGCCTATTGGTTTGCTCGGCCATGACGGTCAACATGCCTCCTATAAGTATTCCAATAATGACCAGGACTACTGCCATTTCAATTAAACTAAATCCTTGGTTGATTTTCATAATTCTATTGTCCTCTAATCATTAAATTTACTGCGTAGCGGTCCTAAGCCTTCGAGGCTTAGGTACAGCTAGTTTCACCCAAATTTAGGTAGTCCCTTCAAATCAATGGAGGTGTTAACATTCAACGAGTTATCAAAGCTCAAAGTTTCCTAAACCTTTGAGGTTTAGGAAACTTAGAATCGCCGAGGTTTCCTCAACCTGTGAGGTTTAGGAAACCTCAAACTGGTAAGGTTTAGGAAAGTTAGCACCTGGATTTTAATACCTCCATTAGTTGGTAGGGACTACCAAAATTTACTTATGGCCACTGATTAGTAGAGACCATTCTGGAAGCTAAGGTATTTTTCGATAACCAGATGAGTATGTCGTCATAATCCTCTCGTAAGTCTCTAACATCTTCGACATAAATTTTGTCAGGGGGCGGCGGGGGCGGCGGGGGTGGACTTTTATCATTGGGTAAATCAAGATCACCTTGCTTCCCACCAGATAGGATAATCGCCACGACCCGCGAATCACCACTTTTGTTGGTGAGATAAAGATCTCTAGTATCTCTAATTCTCAAGTCGGCAACAATATTAGGTTTGACGGTGTTGGTATAAGCGGTTTCAACTTCATACCAAAATGGATTGCCCCAACTATCATAACGTCCCACTCCCAAGGTAACCCAGGGCAAATAATATTGTTTACCACACCAAGTAAGCGACTCTTTACCGACTTCATCATCACTACACACAGTAGTATTATCGCTCTTGAGTGCTCCAAACTTACCACATTCAGCAGGACACGGTAAACGTTTATGTAGGACCGCATATCCCAATAATGCTTCTTGAATTTCTTGTAAACGTTGTTGAGTTAGTTGGCGACGTTGCTGGTCAAAGTGGGTGCTGAGTGGAGTCAAAGTGCCGCCTAAAAGCAATCCCATGACTACTATTACCATCGCCATTTCTAGTAAACTAAAACCTTTTGAGGTGGCCATAGTTTATTTTCCTGTTAGTTCGTTCTTCTGCGCTTTAGATTTGACAACTTTTTTAAAGTTGTCAAATCTTGGATTCGCTTTAGGTTTGACAACTTTTTGAAAGTTGTCAAATCTTGGATTCGCTGTAGATTTGACAACTTTTTGAAAGTTGTCAAATCTTGGATTCGCTGTAGATTTGACAACTTTTTGAAAGTTGTCAAATCTTGGATTCGCTCACTTGGATTCAGTATGATTACTTGGTTTTAAAGAAGGACAATTTTGTTCACAGGTTTGATTGCTTAAACTGCTGACACAATCTCCCCATTTGTCATAAGTGTCGCAACTAATGCTTCGGTTAAATGTTGGTAGAGTAATATTTACCGTTGGCAGGTCCAAAGAAGGAGATGTCGTTAATTTGGTTTGTAATTTACCGGTACTGACTAATTGCTCGACTAAGGTAGTGCGACTTAACCATATTAAGTTGTCGTCGAAGCCGTTAGGTATATAAGCACTTTTAGTATAGCACACTTTACCTGCTGGGCAGTTATCAGTAATTGAGTTGTCTGATAAGGTAGTAGTGCCACTGGCAACCGCACTAGGTAAGATTATCTCACCTAAGAACTTAAATGAGTTGGCCGCATATTGTCGATTTTTACCATACGAAAAAATGATAGCCACTACATCCTCAATCATGGTTGCTGGTTCGACTTTAATCGTCAGTGAGCTAGAAGTGACTGCTAACTGGGCCAACCCATCTCTTTCAGTATAAGAAGGGTTGGTGCGATACCATAAATGACCGCCCCACGCATCGTACTGATGAGTACCTAAACTGGCCCAAGGTAGGTAGCCTTGTTGCTGACAAAGAGCATCTCCAATGGCAACGGCTTCTCCCGTCTCTGGCTTGAGTGCAGGACAAGGTAGCCGGTTATTAGCAGTGGCATAATTAATTAAAGCCGTTTTGATTTCGGCCAGTGTCTTAGTCGTACTTTGAATTTTGGCATTATCAATTTGCGTCGTCAATGGGACTAATAAGCTCCCCACGAGCAGACCAATAATCGTTAACACAACAGCCATTTCAATCAGGGTAAAACCAGGGTGATGTTTCATAATATACTTCTCCTGTTGAGGTTATTTAAAACCCTTGTAAAAATCATAAACGTGTTTGAAACCCTTAGGGTTTATACAGGATGATAAATTTTTAATCTGTATTAATCAATAGGGATTTAACTCAATTTAATCCAATTTAATCTAAAGATTTTGACAATTTTCGAAAAGTTGTCAAATCTAAACCAAGATTTGACAACTTTCGAAAAGTTGTCAAATCTAAAACCGTCAAGATTTGACAACTTTCAAAAAGTTGTCAAATCTAAAACCGTCAAGATTTGACAACTTTCAAAAAGTTGTCAAATCTAAAACCGTCAAGATTTGACAACTTTCGACAAGTTGTCAAATCTAAA
>BS_KBA_SWE02_21mDRAFT_10000444_pt1 | contig 15464 bp, 11 predicted proteins | sample BalSeasSWE02_21m_FD_9196 | JGI IMG/M metagenome (IMG submission 9196)
ATTAGATAAACATTTGTGGAAGCCGAATAAAAAATTAATAACCAAAGCCACTAAAACTAATGAATTAAAAGAAAGGCGATCCAAATGAATCGCCTTAAGTTAAAAATTTCGTAAAATTTAGACCACCTTTTAGGTAGGCTCCAGGTTTTAATATTTCTTCACATTAATTGATGAAACACCGCAATCTATATCTATAAATATTTTCTTAGCAGCATTTTCAAAATTTTCAGTGCGATATAAGTCTTTCTTTATCTTAGTAAATCCTTCATAGTTCCGACTTGAAAGAGCAGCATCTGATTTTATTTCACACCCCACATTCTGGGGAACTAAAATATCAATATCAGAAGCACCGGCATCTATCTTAAATCTGGATACATCAGCAAGATCCCCAAATTTAACATTTAATGCTGCAGCACCCATATCTACATCCAATTTACTTACTTTGTACTGTGTTAAATCTAAATCTAACGAAGCTGCACCAACATCAAAGTTTAGATCCCACTCCGGATTAGAATTAAGTGAAAGTTCAACAGCATTTTTGTAATTAGTTTTGCCAAGTTTTATGCTATGATTGCTCTTCATTTCAAAATTGATTTCTGAATGAGAATCTAAATCATTTCTGTTTAATTTGAAATTATCTTTAGCGCCTTCAGTTCTAAAATCAAGCAGTTTATCTGTTGGAGTAAGCATTCTAAATGCACCAGCACCGCCATTAAAATTTAATGTAGCAGTTTTTATTGAATCTGAATAATCCTGTGAGAAGTTAGTTGTGTCAAAAACAGCTTCTTCATCATCAAAGTAGATTCCAAAATCATCATCTATTAAATTTGTTGTTGCACTTACTGATGCATATAATGTTAATGCAAGCACTAATGCAGCTAGTCCTGCAACAATAGATTTACCAATTTGATTTTTTACTAATATAGAAACCCCAATTAAAACTAAAACCATTGGCCAGAACTTCCAGGCTGAATGCCATGTAAAGCTAATATCAGTTAAATTTCCAATTAAAACTAAACCACCGATAGAAATAAAAAATACTCCCCAAAAAATATGTGATGTTTTCATTGTCTTACCTCGTTTACAATTTTATTTTTTGCATTCAGTATGATTGCAAATCCCAATCCAATAAGAATTAGCGGCCAAAAATCACCAAAGTGAAAATGCGGAACAAAATTATCTAAAAGAAATATTCCACCCAAAAGTATTAGAAATGCTCCTGCNTAAATACTTCTATTATTACGTGATTTATCGTTCATGACATTAATATTGAACTGTGTGTCCTCACTTTTATTTTCATCTGTAGATGCACTTGAATCACCTTTGGGTTGTTCAGCATTAAATGGTGTTAAAATATATGGTTTTTGCGGAACAATTACCCACAGGATAATATAGGCTAAAATTCCACTACCTGCTCCAAAAATTACCGCCAAAACAAAAATTAANCGAACGATAACTGGATCTATTGCAAAGTAATCTGCTAAACCTCCGCAAACTCCTGCAACCATTTTGTCTGTTACTGAACGATAAAGTTTCTTGTACATTTCAGAACTCCTTTCTGTCTATAATTTCTGTTGCAATTATAATCAATAAGTACATAGAAGGCTTTTTATATAGTATTAACGGCAGATGAATATTAAATAGGGGAAAATCCGTTTATTGTCGGGCGAATGGAATCGGTGAATGGGGGAAAAATCAATCTTTTATTGGATTAATTGAAACTTAGCTTATTTTAGATACAAAATTTTATTAAATCTTGTATTAGAATAATTCTATGAAAATAGCACTTTGCCAAATAGATCCTATTATAGGAAATCTTGAATACAATAAACAGAAGATTTTTGATGGATATAAAAAAGCAATTGAAGCTAAAGCCGATCTTGCAATTTTTCCGGAACTTTCTCTAGTTGGTTATCCACCTTTAGATCTAGTTGAGAAACAAGAATTTCGAAACGCCGTAAATAAAGCTTCACTAGAAATTGCATCTAAAACAACTGAAATTGGATTGATATTTGGAGCAATAACAGAAGACAATGATAATGTTGGAACGGATATTCATAACTCTGCAATTTTATGTTTTGATGGAAAGATTCAGTTTGTTCAACACAAAACATTAATTCCTAATTACGATGTTTTTGATGAGATGAGATACTTCGATTCTGCTGAGGATGTCTTCGTTTTTAATTTCAATGGTGAGAAACTTGGCATTTCAATTTGTGAAGACATCTGGAATGATGCTGATTATTGGTACAGGCGAAGATACCACAAAGATCCTATACAGGAATTACTTAAAAAAAATACTTCAGTTTTAATTAACATTTCTGCGAGCCCTTATTCTTATGGCAAACGCTCAGCAAGAAAAGAAATGTTATCAGTACTTACAAAAAAAGATAAAGTACCGCTTGCTTATGTTTGCTGTGTTGGTGCTCAAACGGATTTAATTTTTGATGGCGCAAGTATGTGTTTTGATTCAAGTGGAAATCTTGTAAGACTCGGTAAAGCATTTGAAGAAGATTTTATTTTATTTGATACTTCAGAACGATATCAACCAATTGAAAAGTGTGAAAGAAGTTTTGAAGAAGAAGTTTATAAGTCACTTGTATTTGGGTTAAAAGAATATTGCAGTAAGTTAGGATTCAAAAAAGTTTTAGTTGGATTAAGTGGTGGAATGGATTCCGCTCTTGTAACTTGTATTGCGGTTGAAGCATTAGGTGCCGAAAATGTTAATGTAATTCTTATGCCTTCAAAATACTCAAGTGAGGGAAGTATAAAAGACTCAGAAGCATTGATCAAAAATCTGGGTATAAAATCAAATAATATTAGCATCCAACCGGTGGTTGATGCAACATTAAATCAAATAAAATCCATCTTAAAAAATGATATTAAATCTTTAACTGAAGAAAATTTGCAAGCAAGAGTACGTGGTTTGTATTTAATGACATATTCCAACAACAATGATAATTTACTGCTAACAACCGGAAATAAATCTGAAATGGCAGTTGGATACTGTACTTTGTATGGTGATATGTGTGGAGGCTTAGCAGTTATTGCGGATGTTTATAAAACCGATGTTTATCGAATTGCTAATTATCTCGATAGAGAAAAGGAATTAATTCCTAATAAAATAATAGAAAAAGCTCCATCTGCAGAACTTAAACCAAATCAAACGGATCAGGATACATTGCCGCCGTATGAACTTTTAGATAAAATTTTAATGATGTATCTTGAAGAAAATAAAGAGTATAATGAGATAAAAGATGTAATTGGCGATGAAGATTTGGTAAAACGAGTGTTAAAAATGGTTGATATAAATGAGTTTAAAAGAAATCAAGCTGCTCCCGCACTGCGTGTTTCATCCAAAGCTTTTGGATACGGACGAAGATACCCGATTGTACAAGGCTGGAGAAAATAATCTTATAGAAAAATTAGTTCCCCATTTGCAAAAGTGACTGAAAATTCAATTGTAAATTCATAACAGTCTTATTAGTTTTGAAACAGCAAATATTTTAATTTAAAGAGAGAAACATGGCTAAAGAAAAAGAGACACAACAGCTAAGCGAAGTAACCGTTCGTTTTGCAGGCGATTCAGGTGATGGAATGCAGCTTACTGGTTCGCAGTTTAGTGATACCACTGCTATTATGGGTAACGATTTGAATACACTTCCAGATTATCCAGCAGAAATTCGCGCTCCTGCCGGAACAATTTACGGGGTTAGCGGATTTCAATTACATTTTAGTAGTCAAGATATTCACACACCAGGTGATCAACCGGATGTATTAGTTGCGATGAATCCAGCCGCATTAAAGAAGAATCTGGCTGAGATAAAAAAGAATGGAATAATTATTGTTAATAGCGATGCGTTCGATCTAAAAAATCTTAAGCTTGCTCACTATGATGCCAATCCATTGGAAGATGGAACACTTGAAGGGTACACAGTTTTCAATGTTCCTATCAGTAAACTTACGGAAAATGCTCTTGAAGGAACACCACTTTCACCAAAAGAAGTTGCAAGATGTAAAAACTTTTTTGCTCTCGGTTTAATGTACTGGTTATATAGCAGACCAATTCAAAATACTGTTGATTGGATTAAGGATAAATTTAAAAAGAATCCACATTTTATTGATGCTAATACAAAAGCATTAAACGCTGGATATAATTTTGGTGAGATGACTGAAGCATTTACTACAAGGTATGATGTTGTATCAGCCAGACTGCCTAAAGGAACTTACAGAAATATTTCCGGTAATGAAGCAACTGCATTTGGATTTCTTGCTGCATCTGTTCAAAGCGGATTGCCGTTATATCTTGGGTCATATCCAATAACACCTGCAACTGAAATTCTTCAGTACTTAAGTAATTTTAAAAATTTTGGTGTTAAAACATTTCAAGCTGAAGATGAAATAGCCGGTGTTGTGTCAGCAATCGGTGCTGCCTTTGCGGGTAGCCTTGCAATTACAACTACAAGCGGTCCTGGATTAGCATTAAAGACTGAGGCAATTGGTTTAGCTGTTATGACAGAACTTCCACTTGTTATTATCAATGTTCAGCGTGGCGGACCAAGCACAGGTTTACCAACTAAAACAGAACAAGCAGACCTTCTGCAGGCTATTTATGGAAGAAATGGTGAAGCTCCTGTTGTCGTTGTTGCAGCAAAAACTCCAAGAGATTGTTTTTATATGGCTATCGAAGCATCAAGAATTGCACTAAAATATATGACACCTGTTATTCTTTTAACAGACGGATATATAGCAAATGGCACTGAGCCGTGGAGAATTCCAAGTGTTGACTCACTTCCTAAAATTGATGTAAAATTCCGAACAGAGAAAGAAGGATATTATCCTTATTTAAGAGATGAATTTCTTGCAAGACCATGGGCTGTTCCAGGAACTCCTGATTTGGAACATAGAATTGGTGGTCTTGAAAAAGCTCACATTTATGGATCTGTTAATTATGATCCTGATAATCATAATAAGATGATTCACCTGCGAGCAGAAAAAATCAAAAATATTGAAAATGATATTCCTGAATTAAAAGTAGATGGCGATCAGCAAGGCGAACTTCTAATCTTAGGATGGGGCGGTACATATGGTGCGATTAAAGAAGCTGTTATAAAATCCAGAGCTCTTGGAATGAAAATATCTCAAGCACATTTTCAGTATCTCAATCCATTCCCCAAAAACACTGCTGAAGTATTGAAGAGATTTGATAAAGTTCTTATTCCGGAAATAAATCTTGGTCAGTTAGCTAAACTTGTAAGAAGTGAATATTTAATTGATGTAATTCAATTTAATGTTGTTAGAGGATTACCATTCAGAGTCTCAGATATTTTAGAAAAGATTAAGGAAACACTTGGAGGAAAAAATGGAAAATAAAGTTGAAGTGAATACAGCAAAGTTAACAGCTAAAGATTTTGCATCTGATCAGGATGTTAGATGGTGTCCGGGATGTGGTGATTATTCAATCCTTGCACAGGTTCAAAGAACTTTTCCTGAAATTATTGATGTTCCTAAAGAAGATGTTGTTTGGATTTCCGGTATCGGATGTTCAAGTCGTTTTCCATATTATATGGACACTTATGGGTTTCATGGTATACATGGTAGAGCACCGATTCTTGCAACAGGAGTAAAACTTGCAAATCCAAAACTTTCTGTTTGGGTTGCAACAGGTGATGGTGATTTACTCAGTATCGGTGGAAATCATTTTATTCATGCTTGCCGAAAGAATATCGATATAAAAATTATTTTGTTCAACAATCGTATATACGGATTAACAAAAGGACAATACTCTCCAACTTCTGAAAAAGGAAAAGTAACTAAGACAAGTCCTAATGGAAGTGTTGATTATCCATTTAACCCAACTATGCTTGCAACCGGTTCTGAAGCTACATTTGTTTCTCGCTCTATCGATCGTCATACCAAGCATTTGCAAGAAATGATAAAAAGAGTTGGTAAGCACACAGGAACAGCGTTTTTAGAGATCTACCAAAATTGTAATATTTTTAATGATGGAACGTTTTCTGTTCTTACTGATAAAGAAACAAAAGATGATAATGTTATTGTTCTTGAACAGGGCATGCCATTGGTGTTCGGAAAAGATGGGAATAAGGGAATTAAACTGGATGGATTTAATCCCATTGTTGTTGATTTAACAAATGGAAAGTATACTAAAGATGATCTTTGGGTTCATGATGAGTTTGAGGAGAGTCCGGTGCGCGCGGCAATACTTTCTACATTTACAGAAACACCCGGATTGCCAACTCCGGTTGGAGTTTTCAGACAAGTATTTAAACCATCATATAATCAAGGGATGGTTGACCAGATTGAAGATGTTAAAAAGAAAAAAGGCATAGGCGAATTAGAAAAAGTTCTTTTTGGTGGCAATACCTGGGAAGTTAATTGATTCAGAGTATAAGAAACTAAAACTATTTATTATGGTTCTATGGGCTTGGAATGGCTTCAAGCCCATTTCTATTTTATATATGATTTATGATTGATTTTGAAAAACTAAAACAAATTATTCTTAACAATTCATCATTTCTGTTAACAACGCATATTAATCCGGATGCTGATGCAATTGGTTCTGAAATCGCTTTCTATCATTTATTAAAAAAACTTGGTAAGAAAGTTTATATCATAAATCATAGTTCATTGCCATATAATATGGAATTCTTTAACAAAGGAAATATTATTCAAAGATATGATGAGGAACAACACAAAAATATTTTTAATGAAGTTGATGTTCTTGTTGCTCTGGATTTTAATCGTGCTGATAGAACCGTTAGTATGGAAAAGTCCTTTCGCAAATCAAATAAATTAAAAATTTGTATCGATCATCATCAGGATCCTGAAGAATTTGAAGATCATCAATTTATTGATACAGATTATTGTGCAACAGGACATATTATTTACGATTTCATAAAGCAAACTAAGATTGTTGGATTAGATTTTGATATTGCAGAGCCACTTTATGCAGCAATGATGACTGATACAGGTTCATTCAGATTTGATAGAACAACTGCTGAAGTACATAATATAATTGCTGAATTGCTAAAAGTTGGTGTTAATCCGGAACAAGTTTACGATAAACTTTATGACCAAAGTAAGTTTAGCAAAGTTAGGCTGCTTGGCAGAGCATTAAATTCCATCAATCTTTTAGCGAATAATAAATTAGGATACATGATGATAACGCAAAAGGATTTTGAAGAACTTGGTGCGATAGAAAGTGACACTGAAAACTTTGTGAACTATAATCTCTCAATTGAAAATGTTGTATTAGGAATTCTATTTATAGAACTAAAAAATGGATTTAAAGTAAGTTTCCGTTCAAAAGGGAATATTCCCGTTAACAAACTTGCAAATGAATTTGGCGGTGGTGGGCATACAAACGCATCTGGTGCTAGATTTTTTACAAATAACTTACAGGAATTGATTCCTGTAATCCTTTCAAAAGCAGTGCTTTATCTAAATAACTGAAGGTAAACTTTATGTATAAAATGAATCTTAATACTGGCGGATCAAAAATTATTTACAATCCGCTTTCAATCAGTCTTAAATATCTTATTGATGATAAAAAGTTAGCTAAAAGTTTACCGAACTTAGAAAAAATATTTAACATTAATTTTTCTGATTTACAGAGGAAAAATTTCTTGTCGGATGAAGGCGGAAAAATTCGAGTAACAAAACCATCCGGTAAACCTGATGCGCTGATTCTCTCCAAAGTTAAATTAGATGATAAATTTAGTTCTGATTATTTCAGAAATCATTTAGCGGAATTAATATCTACTCTTAAAAACGAGGCAACAAAAAATCTTCACATAATTATTCCTGCTTACTCAACAGTAAAAAAATATTTTGACTCTGAAGAATATTATTATCAGACTTTTGCTGAGGGAGTATTACTGGGGAATTATTCATTTGAGAAATACAAAACAAAAAAAGTAAAAACTAAAATTCTTGATGTTTACTTTTATGCTAATAACGAAAAGAAGTTAAAAAATTCGATTTCAGTTGCTGAAAAATTAGTTACATCTGTAAATCTTACTAGAGATTTACAAAATGAGCCTGGTAACAATCTTACTCCTGAGTTATTTGCCAAACGAATTGTTAATGAAGTAAAACAATATGGTATAAAAGCTAAAGTATTTGGCGATATTGAAATACAAAAAAGAAAAATGGGCGGCTTAATTGCAATCGGGCAAGGAAGTATTAACAAACCAAGATTTATAGTTTTAGAATACAAACCAACATTAAAATCTAAAAAGAACAAGAAGAATAAAGTTAAAACCATCGCACTAGTTGGAAAAGGAATTACATTCGACACGGGCGGAATTTCACTTAAGCCTTCCAAAAGTATGGGTGAAATGAAAGCGGATATGTCCGGTGCCGCGGTTGTGGTTGGGACTTTGATTGCTGCAGCAAAAAATAATTTACCTGTACATCTCTATGGAATAATTCCTTCCGCAGAAAATATGGTATCAGGGGAATCAATACGACCAGGAGATATAATAAAGATATCAANTGGTAAAACTGTTGAGATTGAAGATACTGATGCTGAGGGAAGAGTTGTTCTGGCCGATGCTTTACATTACNCTTCACTATTAAAACCTGATCAGATAATTGATTTAGCAACGCTTACAGGTGCTTGTGTTGTCGCTCTAGGTGAGTTTGTTGCAGGNTTGTTTACAAAAAATGATGAAATGGCAGAACATCTTTATAAGAGTGGTATTACTACTAACGATAGAGTTTGGCGCTTACCAATGTGGGATGATTATAATGAATTGATTACAAGTGAAGTAGCTGATGTAGCTAATCTTGGGAAAAGCCGCTGGGCTGGTGCAATTACAGCTGCAAAGTTTTTAGAAAATTTTGTTGATAAAAATATTCTTTGGACTCATTTAGACATTGCCGGACCTGCAATGAATAATTCTTCAAGAAGTTATACTAAAAAGTATATGACAGGCTTCGGTGTAAGACTTTTGTTTGATTATTTATCAACAAAAGTTTGAAATTAATTTTCAGTACGTTTAATAACACCATCTTTAATCTCAAAAATTACATCTGCAAGTTTCATCAGTTCAGGATTATGGGTTACAATAACAAATGTTTTCTTAAAGTTATCGCGTAAGTCAAATAAAAGCTTGTGTACTGAATCACTGTTTGTGGAATCAAGGTTTCCTGTAGGTTCGTCGGCAAAAATTATTTTAGGATCATTAGCCAACGCTCGTGCAACAGCAACTCTTTGCTGCTCACCACCGGATAACTCCGCAGGTTTATGATCAGCACGATCTTTTAATCCAACAATTTCTAATAATCGAAAAGAATTTTTAGAAGCAGATTTTAAGCTTACACCTTTTATCATTTGTGGAATTGAAACATTTTCTAAAGCAGTAAACTCCGGTAGTAAATGATGGAATTGAAAAACAAAACCCATATTTTCATTTCTAAATTTTGCAAGTTTGTCATTATTAAAATCAAAAATATTTTTTTGTTCGTAAAAAACTTTACCACTATCAGGTCTATCCAATCCACCAAGCAAATGCAGTAAAGTAGACTTACCTGCACCTGATGCGCCGACAATTACAGAAATTTTATTTGCTTCAATTTCAAACGTAATTGATTTTAACACTTCCAGCTTATTTTTTTTAGTGGATTGATATGACTTTGTAATATTTTCAGATGATAAAATAATATCCATAATTATTCCCATTTAATTGCTTGTAATGCATCAACTTTAGCCGCTCTTTTTGCAGGAATAAGCGATGCGATGAATGAAAGAAACAAGGATGCACCGGCAATCACAAAGAAATCCATTAGTCGTATTTCAAGAGGAAGTGAATCAATTTTATATTGAGTTGGGTCAAGCGGATAGATGTTATACTGTATTTGAATGAAACAAATTAAATATCCGAGCAAAACTCCTAGGCCGGTGCCAACTATCCCAATCATCAATCCTTCATACATAAATATTTTTAAAATAGAATTTTCTTTTGCACCCATTGATCTTAGAATCCCAATATCTCTTTTCTTTTCGATAACAGACATCGAAAGCGAGCCAAGAATATTGAAACTTGCAACTGCGATAATCAGAGAAAGTAAAATGTATGCAACCCATCTTTCAATCTGCATAACAGTGTAAAGCTCTTTATGAAAATCATACCATGTATTTACCGCAAATATATTTTTATCAATCCTTGACTCTAGAAAATCTTTAGCATTAAAAGAATTATTCGAGTTGTTAAGCTTAACTTCAAAACCCTGGTAACTGTCTTTATACCCTAATAAATATTGGGCTTCACTTAGATATGTAAAAGCTAAACCTTCATCATATTCATTATTCGGTGAGCTAAAAATTCCACGCACAATGAATCGCTGAGTGTTTGGCATTCCAAATTGTGCAATTAATTTTTCAATTCCTGCAGGAGAGATAATTGTAAAAGTATCATCAACAAGCACTTGTAATCTATCTGCTAGTCTTAAACCGATTATTATTCCGGGTGTTTCATCCTCATCATTTAATTTAGCGCTTCCAAATAAAATGTTAGCTTTAATATTATAAATTTCATCGGCATTCTTAAAATCAATACCCTTAAGCATTATTACTTGAGTAAGCCCACCTTGAAATGCCAATACCTTTCCGCTAACAAAAGGAGCAAATGATTTTAGATCAGGTGTTTCTTTTATTACAGATATTACTTTTTCATAAGCATTATTTGAACTTTCAACCTTATATTCAACTCTAAGATGCGGGTCAAAATTCATAAGAAAGGATGTGACTAAACTTCCAAATCCATTAAAGACGGATAGCACAACAATAAGTGCAGCAACGCCCAGGGTAATTCCTGTGATCGATATAAAAGAAATTATTGTTATGAAATTGATCTTATGCTTTGATAAGAGATATCGCTTTGCTATAAATTTCTCGTAACTCATTAATCAAACCTCAAAGCTGTAACAGGATTGATTTTTGAAGCAAAGTAACTTGGAATAAATGCAGATAATAATGATAGAACAAAAGTAATTAATGAGATTAAAAGGAAAACATCAATACTCATCTCGATCGGAACTCTTGTAACAAAATAAACACTTGATGGAACCTTAATAATATCAAATTTCAGTTGAATAGACATCAGTAACCAGGCAAGAAAATTTCCTGCAGCAATTCCGATTAATGCTAAGTATATTCCTTGATAAACGAATATCTTAATAATTTCTCTGCCCTTGGCTCCCAGTGATTTAAGAATACCAACTGAATTAGTTTTTTCCAGGACAAGCATTAGCAATGAACCGATAATATTAAATACAGCTACTATTATTATTAATCCTAAAACAATTGGTATCGGTTTTTTCTGAAGTTCGATCCATGAAAAGATGTTTCTGTGTATCTCAAATATTGTTCTGGCATGATAAGGATATCTTAACTGTTTGCGGATCAAGTTTGAAAGGCTGTCAATTTTTTCTACAGAATTTAATTTAATATCAATACCATTTATCTCACCGGGCATAGAAAATAAATTTTGTGCAGTTTTAATTCCAGTGTAACCAATCATATTATCATACTCAGCCATTCCACTTTCAAATATTCCTTCAATATAAAAATTTTGAATATTTGGTAAATCATTTAAAGAGGGAATTTTATCATTCTTTAATGCAAAGAGTGTAACCTTATCTCCAACTTTTATTAAAAGTTTTGTGGCCAAGGTTTTCCCTATAACAATGGAATTTCCCTTATCAAAATTCAATTCTCCCTCAATTAAATTTGATTTTATTTTTTCAATCTCCTTACCTTCATTAATCCCTTTAATATTTATACCTTCTTTGCGTTTTTTTGTGCTAATGATTGCAAGTTTTGAAATTGATGGGGAGATAAAATCTATTTGATCTTCAATACTAGTTCTTAGTTTTTCTATAAATTTATCTGCATTTGGCAGGGATTCTTTGTATGATAAAATCTTAATATGTGAGTCGAAGTCGGTGATTTTTTGTGTTAGTGTTTTTTCAAATCCATTTAAAACACTCAAAGCAATGATTAAGGTAGCAACACCAAGAGATATACCCACAATACTGATAACAGATATCAGATTAAGCAACCTAGAGTCCTTATTGGAAAGTATATATCTTCTGGATACAAAAAAGGCGAAATTCATTTCAAAACGATTGATTTTTGTTAAGGGCAATTTAAAGATTCTATAAGTACCAAAAAATTGTTTTTTAGAACACAAACGTATATATTTTCGTCTCAATTTTTAAGAATTATGGTATTTCGGGGCGTAGTCCCGAAAAGAATTCGGGATAAACTCCGACCAGTTATCGTGTCCCGATTAAAATCGGGAAGGACGTAGGTTCTTAATTTATTGAATATATTCATTGATTATTTTATTCGGGGCGTAGCGTAGTCCGGTTATCGCGCCTGCTTTGGGAGCAGGAGGTCGCAGGTTCGAATCCTGCCGCCCCGACAATAAAACTTCCTATAACTTGTTCAGTTGGATTTTGTGATTTTGAGCGCCCGTAGCTCAATTGGATAGAGCATCAGCCTTCTAAGCTGAGGGTCAGTGGTTCGAGTCCACTCGGGCGTACTAAACGAGATTGTTCTTTAAATGGTGAGCGTAGCTCAGTTGGTTAGAGCACCAGGTTGTGGCCCTGGGGGTCGTGGGTTCAATCCCCATCGCTCACCCAAAACATTTAAGACTTTATTCGAATTTTGTTCATTTTCTTATTGGCCCCATCGTCTAGTGGTTAGGACATAGCCCTTTCACGGCTGTAACAGGGGTTCAAATCCCCTTGGGGTCACTATCAAGCCTTGAAATTATTAATATTTCGAGGCTTTTTTTATGTGAAAAATGATAATGCTTGGGTTAACTCAGGGCTGTTAGAAGGGTATTACTATTAAGTTCTCAGAATCTAAGCGATAGGCAGCTCAATCCACCGTCTAACTTTCTGAATTCAGAAACATCAACTTCAATCGTGTCATAGCCAAGTTGCTCGATTTTATGCTTTGTTTTTGGAAATCCTTGCGGAACCAGAACTTTATCATTAATCCAGAGACTATTGGCAGCATAACTTTCATCATCATCAATCCGGATTATATTAAATTTTTGAAATTCGGGTTTGTTTATAAATTCACCGGCTACAAGAAGGTTATTATTTTCAAGATATGAGATACCCGATTTAAGATGCAGCGCTTTTTCTAATTTTACTGTTGAACCAATTAATCCATATTTGCTTAGGATTTCAATTAATTGATTTGCTCCAAGTAAATTGGTTCTTTCAGATAAACCAATATAGTAATGATTACCAACCATCATCACATCACCAGCTTCAACTGTCCCTGGATCTTTTATTTCCTCAACTTTTCCGTACAAACCCATTAACACTTTTTTCATTTCAAGTATTTCACCTTTACGAGTGGGGGCGCCGGGATTATTTATTATTGCACAGTGTGGTGTGAGCAGGGCAGTGTCTTCAATAAAAGTAGAATCTGGATAATTAATATCTTCGTTTAAAATTATAACATCGAGACCACAATCTCTAAGAGCATTTATATAGTATTGATGTTGTACAAGAGAATTTAAATAATCTGGAGAACCAAGATTAGCAGATGTCAATCCAGATATCATATTTGCACAAGGTATTTTTACTATAGCTTTTGTGAACATTGAATAAAGATATCTAAATGTTTTAAATAAAATAAGTAAAAAAAAGACCGCTTAAAAGATGATACAAGAAAATCTCTGATAGTTTATAATTGAGGCAAGGTATCTAGTTTAAGGTAATAAAGTTAACAGATAGAGTAGAAGGGAAATTATAGACGAAACAACAAAGTATAATGTAAATTCATTGTCACGTTTTTTAATATTCAATTTCATTGTTGCTTAATTATAGTTAACTAATAAAAGTTTTAGTAAATATAATATAATAGTTATTATATAGTCAAGTAAAAACAGGTTAAATCCTTACAATAGAAATATTTACCGACTATAATTAAATTTTACAATAGTCATAAATTTTTATCAATGTTAAACAAATTTATAAGAGCCCCAACTACCTTGGTGGATGATGGCGTGATATAATTTGTTTGCTCTTATTATAGGCTTTAATTAATAACTTTGTAAGTGTTTTAAGGCATCAGTATGAGAGTGCATCTATACGTTAGTTGCTTTATTTGAACAATTTTTTTAGTATGCGCGCGGTTTTTAATAATGTTATTTAAAAGAAACAGTTCATAAAAAATTTAGAGAAAGCGAAGCATAAAATAATCCAGCTAACTTGTTATATTTAGATTTGTAATAGTGGTTCAAATCCAATTGCTATTAGCAAAGATCTATAAGAGTTTTTCTTAAAGACTTTTTTCAAATTTGCAAGCCTAAATTATTTACACAAGGATTATTATTTACTAATACTTAATTTTGATTGAAAATTAAGGGAGAATTAATTTTGAAGATAAACCTGGTCCACTTTTTAGCTGTATTTTGTTTAGTTCTTTTTACCAAGGATATATATTCTCAAAGCTATTTAGGCTTAAATGATAGCTATGCAGCAATTTTATCAGAACGTGGGCAGACTTATGATGCCTGGTCGATGAGTATGGGTAATGCTTACTCAACTTTTGGAAATAGCTATACCGCTACATTATTTAATCCGGCAACTTTAGCAACTGCTGAGAAGCTAACTTTTACTACTTCGGTTGGATTAAATCTTTATAGAAATACAACTAACTACTTATCAAATGAAATAAGCTCACTTAAAACCCAAACAAATCTTAGTCAGTTTGGATTAGTATATCCTATCAAATCAGACAGCAGCGGCAGAACTTTTGCGCTTTCTTTAGGATATAATCAATCTAAAGATTTTAATAGAATAGTAGAATTTGAAGGTTATAATGCTAACGGTTCTTTTGTTAATGATTTAGTATTAGATGGAAAAAATATTGCGCGTAACTTAATGTTAAGTTACCCTTACAATGACCCGGTATCGGGTGAGTATTTTGAGGATAGAACAATCCTGAACAATAACATGCAGCAAAAAGGTTCGCTTATTAATGACGGTGGAATTAATAATTGGTCTGCCGGTGCATCATATGAGTTTGCATATAATGTTTTTTTTGGCGCAAGCGTTAACTATACAATCGGTACTCTGCAAAGTAATAGAGAATTCACTGAAACTGATATAAATGATGTTTATTCATTATCTACGACAACAATACCCGATTCAAGTTTAACTGCGGGCTTTGAATCTTTCTATCTTAATGATGTAGTTGACTGGAGCTACAATGGATGGGATGGCAGATTCGGTTTGCTATATAAATTTTTTGATTTTATTAGGATTGGCGGATCAGTAAAACTACCTACTACGTTTGTTATTGCAGAAGATCATTACTTTAATGGACAAAGTAATTTTTCTACTGGTTATACAAAGACGCTTAATAATCCTGTAGTAAGTTCTGAATACACAATTACATCACCATTTGA
>BS_KBA_SWE02_21mDRAFT_10000445_pt1 | contig 15456 bp, 16 predicted proteins | sample BalSeasSWE02_21m_FD_9196 | JGI IMG/M metagenome (IMG submission 9196)
GACCAATAATATAGCCGTCAAGAAATTCTTTGATTTGTTGTGGCTTGCGTAACTTTAATTCTGCAAATAAGTCACTGCTATCACTTTGCTTTGATTCTTCAATTACAATACCATGTGCCTGCTCAATACATCTATCACAAATGTGAGCATCTAATCCTGCTATTAATAAGTTTGTTTCTGGTTTTTTACGACCACAAAACGAACATTCCAATTCTTCTTTTGCCATTAATTTTTATCTATTCGGGGAATATAATTTCATAAATCCCTCTATAACAATTCGTTAAAATTACGATTTTTTATTTAATTACGAGCCAAAATCTCATCAATCATACCGTATTCCTTAGCCTTATCAGCTTTCATCCAATAATCTCTGTCACTATCAGCATATACTTTGTCGTATTCTTGACCAGAATGCTTACTTATAATTTTATAAAGTTCTTCTTTTAAAATAAGAATCTCCCTGGCGGTAATTTCAATATCACTAGCCTGACCTTGAGCACCACCTAGAGGTTGATGAATCATTACCCTTGAATGGGTTAATCCGCTACGTTTACCTTTTGTTCCTGCGCATAATAAAACGGCGCCCATAGAAGCCGCCATACCAGTACAAATAGTGGCTACATCAGGCTTTATAAACTGCATGGTATCATAAATACCCAAACCAGCATACACACTTCCACCTGGAGAATTAATGTAAATTTGAATGTCTTTAGAAGAGTCTGTGCTTTCTAAAAACAATAATTGAGCCTGAATAATATTGGCAACCTGATCATTTATTGCTGTTCCCATAAAAATAATTCGATCCATCATCAAACGAGAAAATACATCGAATATGGCAATATTCATTTGGCGCTCTTCAATAATGTTTGGTGTTAAATTAGTCGGGTACATACTACTCATAATTTTGTTGTAATACGTACTACTAATTCCTTGGTCTTTTATGGCGAATTTTTCAAATTCCTTTGCGTAATCCATTGTTAAATTTTATTATTAAACTTTAATTAAAATCCTAATTTCACTTAGGATGCGAAAATCTTAATTATGAAAATTAATACCATTTTCACAATTAAGATTTTACTGAAAAAATAGGTGCTTAATTTTAAAAAATCGGGCACCTAAAGATAAGGAATAATTATTTATTAATGCACTGCTTATTTCTTACTATAAGCTTCTTTCACAAAATTTTCATAAGTTACCTCTTTAACTTTTAAATTTGCCTTCTCTTTGTAGAGGCTTAGTAACTTTTGACTGATCAATTGTTCTGAAATACGTCTTGCTTCATCTTGATTTGACAAGACACGAGCCGCAATATCTTCAAGTTCTTTATCAGAAGGATTCAATTGACCAAATTGAGCCATTTGCCCTTTAATCATCTCTTTAGCATGCCCTTTAATATCTTCAATAGTCACTTGAACTTTATTTTCTGTGATTATCTTTCCTTCAATTAATTGGTAACGCAAACTTTTTTCAGATTTTTCATATTCTTCTTTAGCTTGATCAACATCCAATGGTTTCTCACCAGCCGTTTGTAACCATTTTTGTAAAAACTCAGCAGGCAAATCAAACTTGGTACTATCAACCAAATATTCAGTCACATCATTTAATAACTTTTGATCTGCTTGTTGGGCGAATTGTTTTTCAGCATCTTCTTTAATTTTGCCTTTTAATTCAGTAACTGATTTCACAACATCTTTTCCAAAAAGCTTATCAAACAATTCTTGGTCCAATTCTGCCAGTTCACGTTTATTTATTTCCGTAATTGTAAATGTAACCGGTATATCTAAACCATGTACTTTATCATGATTTACTTTTAAAGCGTGCATTAAATCATGGTCATCATTATAAAGCCCTTTGGTTTCAAGAGAGATGACGTCTCCTACTTTAGAACCAATAAACTTTTTTGACGCTGATTTTTCTTTAAACTTATCTAAAGTTAAAGAAATTGTGTTTTCAATTTCATGGTCTTCATTTTTGAAAGTTCCAGTAATTTCACTGTCATTTTCAACTGTATTTTGAGACACTAATTTGCCGTATTGTTTTTGAATGTTTTCTATTTGCTCATCAATCATTTTAGAATCAGCAACTATATTATATTGGGTAATAGCTTTTTTGCTTTTTATCTCCACTTCAAATTCCGGAGCCAATCCTAATTCAAATTCAAAAGAAAACCCATCAGAATCCCAATCAATATTATCTTGAGTTTTTGGCAATGGTTGTCCTAAAACATCTAATTTCTCTTCTGTTAAATATTTATTTAATGCATCTTGCAATAACTTGTTAACTTCATCACAAGTACTGCTTTGCCATATTGTTTTTTAACCATTCCCATAGGAACATGTCCTTTTCTAAAACCAGGTATATTAGCTGTTCTACGGTAATCTGTTAAGATTTTTTCAACTTTATCGCTATAATCTTCTCTAGCAATATCAACTTTCACTACGGCGTTTAGTGCATCTCGGTTTTCTCTTGTAATATTCATTTTAATTGGTATGAAGCCCTAAAAGGGCATTTAACATAAAAGGTATTCAATAACCAGCAATTTATATAACTAAAATTGGGATGCAAAAATATAATATTTTTGCATCCCAACAAAGTTTTAACTTATTTGGTTTATACTATTTTTCCCCTTCTTTCAAAAAAGAATGAAATAAAGATTGTAATATAGACAGTAGCACACTAAACAGAATTGCTATCCAAATGCTGCTTACCGAAAATCCGTCAATTAACTTATCAGCCAGAAGAATGATGAGTGCATTTACAACCAACATAAACAGACCTAATGTGACAATTGTAATTGGTAAAGTTAATATTACCAAAAAAGGTTTAACCAAAAGATTTAATAACGACAGAACCACGGCTACAAGAATAGCTGTTGTATAACTTTCTACATATACTCCTGTTAATATTTTTGATAGGATGACAACTGCTAAAGCATTTAATAATAATTTGATTATAAGTTTCATAGACTACTATTTTAATTAAAGATACAAAATAAATTATGCTATAAACTCCATTAATCGATTAAAAAATTCTATAGGATTTTCAGCATGCAACCAATGTCCCGCATTTGAGATAGTAATTAATTTTGCTTTAGGAAAATGGTTCATTATTAGAGACTCGTCCTGTGGGGTAATATAGTTTGAATTAGCACCACGCATGAACAAGGTTTCTTTTAAAAATTTCGATTCTGGAGGTAAAGATTCTCCTACTTCAGCAATATTTTTGGTCAAAGCTTTTAAATTCATACGCAGTGCTAATACCCCCTTTTCTTTCCAGTATAAATTTTTAAGCAAAAACTGTCGCGTACCAAAATCAGGAATGAAATCATTTAAGATCGCATCGGCTTCTCCTCTATTTTTAATATTTTCAAAATCTAAAGCATTTAACCCTGCCAAAATTGTTTCATGATGTATTGGGTAAAATCTGGGTGAAATGTCAGCAACAATTAATTTTGAAACCAGGTCTGGGTATTCTGTAGCAAACAGCATGGCCGTTTTTCCTCCCATGGAATGACCCAATAGAATAATGTTTGAGAGATGTTGTTTATCACAATATTGTTTTAAATCCTGAACTAACACTTTATAATTAAAAATGTCATCCCAAAAACTACTGCCATGATTACGCTGGTCAACCAAATGCACTTCAAATCCTGACTCACTTAGTTGCTTGCCATGTGTTTTCCAATTATCACCCATGCCCAAAAAACCATGAAGTATTACAAAAACCTGACCTTGCCCCTTTCCTAATATATTTGAATGTAAAAGCATTATTTTAATTTATGTAAATACATTTGAACAACATTCTCAACGCCGAGATATAAACTCTCTGCAATTAAAGCATGACCTATTGAAACTTCTAATAAGTTGGGAATATTTTCCTTGAAAAATTTAATATTATCTAAAGACAAATCATGACCGGCATTAATTCCCATATCAAGTTTGTGAGCCAATTGGGCACATTGTGTATAGGGTTTAATGGCCTCCTTGTTTCCTAAGTTAAATTGATGGGCGAAAGCTTCTGTGTATAATTCAATTCTATCGGTTCCTGTTACTTTAGCCCCTTCTATTTGCTTTAAAACCGGATCAACAAAAATAGAGGTTCTTATACCGTTTTGTTTAAACTCTTTGATGATGTCAATCAAAAGATCTTTGTGTTTCAAGGTATCCCAGCCAGCATTGCTGGTAATCGCATCTACAGCATCCGGTACCAAAGTTACCTGTGTTGGTTTTATATTTAAAACCAGCTTCATAAAAGAATCAACTGGGTTTCCTTCAATATTATATTCTGTGTAAACTTCCGGTTTTAAATCATACGCATCCTGGTACCTTATATGGCGCTCATCTGGCCTGGGATGCACAGTGACACCTTGTGCGCCAAATCTCTGAACGTCCTTTGCAAACTGCACTACATTAGGCACATCGCCGCCTCTTGAATTTCTTAAAGTTGCAATCTTGTTTATATTTACACTTAACTTTGTCATTTATCACTTTTTAATTGACAAAAATACAAAGTAGAACAGGCTTATGTCCTTTTTTTTTGATTAATTTTGTTTAGTTTTAAAACATAGCAATGGATCTCACATCATATATTCTTAATGATATAAAGCCTATAAACAGTAACAGTAAAATAAGTGATTTGATGTTGTTGTTTAACCAGTTAACATTTTCACATATTCCAATAATAGATAAGGAGCACGTGTTTTTAGGTTCTTTTTCTGAAACAGATGCCCATTGTTTTGAAAGTGATTTACCATTAAGTGATTATAAATATGCTATTGAAGATTTTTTTGTTAGAGCAGATACCACGTGGTTAGATGTTTTACAGGCTTTTACCAAACATTCTACAAATGTAATGCCTGTGTTAAATGAAAAAAATGATTATTTAGGCTACTATGAACTTAAAGACATAATTGGATTATTTAATGAAACTCCTTTCTTTTATGACGCAGGAGCTATTTTAGTTGTTGAAAAAGGAGTTGATGATTATTCATTTAGTGAAATAAGTCAGATTGTAGAATCAAACAATGGTAAACTTCTAGGTGCATTTGTGTCTAAATCTAATAATGACATTATCCAAGTAACACTAAAAATCGGAAATATAGGTTTAAACAATATCATACAAACTTTTAGACGTTATAGCTACAACATTGTTTCTGGTCATGAAGAAGATAGTTACATAGAAAGTCTTAAAGAACGTTCAGACTATTTGAATAAATATTTAAACATGTAAGTTATGAAGGTTGCTGTATTTGGAAGATTTTATAACTTAACCACCACATTTTCAGTAGAAACTCTTTTTAACTTTCTCAAAAAAAAAGAAATTGATGCTTACATTGAAACTGAGTTCTATAATCTTATCAATGATAATGAACCAAACAAAATAGACTATTTATTTGACAAACAATTTGACACTTTAGATACTTCATTTGATTTATTTATAAGTATTGGTGGTGATGGAACTATTTTAAGAGCGATCACGTTTATAAAAAATTTAGGAATACCAATTATAGGCATCAATACCGGAAGATTAGGATTTTTAGCAACCATCCCAGTAAATGATATTGAAATAGCCATTCAAAATATCATAAACGGCAAATATAGAATTTCAGAAAGAAGCTTGCTAACCATAGAAACCTCTGTGGAAAATAAAGATATTGATTCCATGAATTTTGCGCTCAATGAAATTGCCGTAAGTAGAAAAAATACGACTTCCATGATTACGGTGGAGACCTTTTTAGATGGAGAATACCTTACCTCCTACTGGAGTGACGGACTTATTGTCTCAACACCAACGGGTTCAACAGGTTATTCATTAAGTTGTGGCGGACCAGTTATAACTCCAGAAACAAATAGTTTTGTAATTACCCCAATTGCTCCTCATAATTTAAGTGCGCGCCCATTAATTATTCCCGACGCTACTGAAATTCAGCTCAAGGTTACGGGCAGGGAAGAAAGTCATTTAGTCTCGTTAGATTCAAGAATTGCAACTTTAGAAAACGGAACGATTATTAAAATTAAAAAAGCCCCTTTTACAATTAAAATGGTTGATCTGTTAAATGAAAGTTTTTTAACTACTCTTCGCAAAAAGCTTCTTTGGGGAGAAGACAAGCGTAATTAGGCAATATTTTTTAATAAATTGTGTTTTAAAGCTAATTCAATTAGGCTGTAATTGCATTAGGCTAATCATATTTATTATATTTGCAAACTTTTAAATATCTATGAGATATATAACCATTTTTATTTTAAGCACATTAAGCATCCAATTAAGCTATTCTCAAATTAATGAATTGGGGGTTTTTATTGGTGGAAGTAACTTTATAGGTGATGTAGGTAGTACCAGTTATATTTCTCCTAATCAATTAGCTATTGGAGGTATTTATAAATGGAACAAAAGCCCAAGACATTCTTACAGAATCTCTTTGACCTATACTGATTTAAAAGGAGATGATGCAAAATCAGATGACCCGAGACGTTTGCAGAGAGACTATAGCTTTACTAATCAAATCATAGAATTTTCAGGTGGGCTGGAATTAACCTTTTTTGATTTTAATTTGCATTCAGGACATAAAGTAGCAACACCTTATTTATATTCTGGTATATCAGTTGCCAATATTGAAGATACTTATTTTTTAAACGGCACACAGACCTCTCAAAACTCATCAAGTTGGGCTTTTGGCATTCCAATGGTTTTAGGCTTTAAATCAAATTTTCTTGGAAATATTATTGTTGGAATAGAAGTTGGGGCTCGTTACACATTTTCTGATAACATTGACGGCAGTTATCCAAAAGATGAAACCCTTCAACCGAACAGATTTGGAAACCAAAATAATAATGACTGGTATACTTTTACTGGCATCACACTAACCTATACTTTTGGAGAAAATCCTTGTTATTGCCCAAATTAATCAATGAGTTTAAAAGAACACATAAACAACAGCAGATTACCNAAGCATATTGCCATAATTATGGATGGCAATGGCCGCTGGGCAAAAAAGCAAGGTATGGCCAGAGCATTTGGGCATGAAAATGGCGCTAAAGCAGTAAGGCAGGTTGTTGAAGGTTGTGCAGAACTTGGGATAGAAAATTTAACACTTTATGCGTTTTCTACTGAAAACTGGAATAGGCCAAAATTAGAAGTGCAAACCCTGATGCGCCTTTTGATTTCCTCATTAAAAAAAGAAATAAAAACACTGCATGACAATAACATAAAGCTTTGTACTATAGGCAATTTAAATACATTACCATCAAGAGTTTATAAAGAGCTTATTGATGTTATGGAAAAAACAAAGTTAAATACCAGAATGACTTTAACAATTGCTTTAAGTTATGGCTCTAGAGAAGAATTGTTAAGTACCATAAAAGAAATAAGCATTAAAGTTAAAAATAATATAATTTCGCCCGAAAATATTGATGAATCAATTATTAATGAGCATCTTTACACGCGAAATTTACCAGACGTAGATTTACTTGTTAGAACCAGTGGGGAACAACGAATAAGTAATTTTTTGCTTTGGCAAATTGCATACGCAGAATTGTATTTTACAAATACACTTTGGCCAGATTTTTCAAAAGAAGATCTGTATCATGCTATTATTGAATATCAAAAAAGAGAACGACGATTTGGGAAAACAAGTGAACAAATTAGCTAATATATTACTATTGAAAACATATTTTAAACACTGCATATCCTTAATTTTTATTATTTGCAGTATTAATATTCAAGCTCAAGAAATTACTTACAATACTGGTGAAAAATATGTTTTAGGAGATGTAACTGTTTTGGGCAATTCCAGTTTTAGTGATCAAACCATCATAACTTATTCTGGTTTAAGCAAAGGAAAGGAAATCACTATTCCCGGTGAAGAGATAAGTAATGCCATAAAAAAACTTTGGAATTCTAAACTCTTTAGTGATATTGAAATATACGTTACCAAAATTGAAGATAAGGTAGCCTATTTACAGATTAGGCTTTCAGACCTTCCGGAACTTAATGAAATTAAAGTAAATGGTGTTAAAAAGGGTAAGATCGATGGTATAGTCAAGGATAATAAATTAATAAAAGGTGTTAAGGTGACTGAAAACCTTATTACTAATACCAAGAATTTCCTGGAAACAAAATATAAAAAAGAAGGCTTTGTAAATACAAAAATTAATTTCAGGACCATTGAAGTAAAAGACTCCATTCAAAAGGCCAGAGTTAATTTAGTTTTAAATATTGACAAAGGAGAAAAAGTTAAAATAAAAAATATAGTATTTAATGGCAACGAGGTTTTGGTAGATAAAAAGCTAAGAAAGAGTATGAAAAATACTAAAAAAATAAATTTTTTCCGTGTTTTAAAACGGTCAAAATTTATTGACTCTGCCTACCAAAAAGATCTTGCAAGTGTCATTGATAAATACAAAGAAAATGGTTACAGAGATGCCCGTGTTTTGTCAGACAGTATTATTATAAATAATGACAAAACCATTTCACTTCAAATTAATGTGAATGAAGGAGAAAAATATACCTTTGGTAATATTACGTTTATAGGTAATACTGTTTATTCAAATCAGCAATTATCCAGAATTTTACGCATTAACAAAGGTGATACTTATAATGGCGTTTTGCTTCAAAAGCGAATTGCAGACGACACAAAACCTGATGCCGATGATATAACCAATTATTATCAAAATTACGGCTATTTGTTTTCTAATATAAACCCTGTTGAAGTTGGGGCTGAAAACAATGTGATTGATATGGAAATAAGAATTGTTGAAGGGAAACCTGCTTATTTTAATAATGTAACCGTTGTTGGAAATGATAAAACGAATGATCATGTTATTTACAGAGAAATAAGAACAAGACCTGGGCAATTATACAGTAAAGCAAATGTAGTTAGAACCGTTCGAGAATTAGGACAACTAGGCTTTTTTGATGCCCAAGAAATCGCTCCAAATTTCATCAACCCAAATCCTAATGAAGGCACTATTGACATGGAATATTCTGTAAAAGAAACAGGGTCAAGTCAGATAGAACTTCAAGGTGGATATGGCGGTGGTGGCTTTATAGGAACTTTAGGACTCTCATTTAATAACTTTTCCATAAAAAACATATTTAATAAAGATGCTTACAAGCCTATTCCAATGGGTGATGGCCAGAAGTTGGCGCTACGTTTGCAGGCCAGTAGATTTTATCAAACCTATAGTTTTTCGTTTTCTGAACCATGGTTAGGAGGTAAAAGACCAGTGCAATTTTCAACATCTTTATCTCATACAAAACAGTTCTTGTACGACTATCAAACCAGAAATGCTGACAAGAGTAAAAGTTTTAATATAACAGGAATCACTCTTGGATTGGCTAGACGCCTGTCTGTGCCAGATGATTATTTTACCCTATCTCAAGCAGTGAGCTACCAACGTTATGATTTAAATAATTACAACACTGGTTTATTTACATTTGGTGATGGTTATGCAAATAACTTATCATATACTGTAGGTTTAAACAGAAATAACACCTACACTGACCCCATTTATCCAACTGGAGGTTCAAATTTTGACGTGAGACTTAAATTATCACCCCCATGGTCATTATTTAACAACGTTGATTATGCCGCTTTAAAAAATGAGCGCGATGATTTAGAAGTTATAAGAGATGACCCTTCTCAGGACCCTATTGATAGAACCAGTGCTTCTGCCAGAATTGGTGAAATTGACCAAGAACGTTATAAATGGCTGGAATTTTATAAAATTAATTTTAAGGCCGATTGGTATACTCAAATAGCCAAGGATTTAGTTTTAAGACCGAGTGCTGAATTTGGTTTCTTAGGAGCCTATAACAATGACAGAGGGGTTATCCCTTTTGAACGATTCTTTCTTGGTGGAGATGGTTTAGGTAGTTATAGTTTAGACGGAAGAGAAGCCATTGCCCTGCGCGGTTATCCAAATCAGTCCCTATCAAGTCAAGATGGAGGTACAATATATAATAAATTCTCATTAGAACTCAGATATCCGATAACCTTGAAAGCCTCTGCTAAAATTTATGCTTTAACATTTTTAGAAGGAGGTGCTTCTTATAATAGTTTTAAAGATTATAACCCTTTTGAACTTTATCGTTCTGCTGGGTTAGGTATTCGTATTTTTATGCCGGCATTTGGATTATTAGGTATTGATTTTGGACATGGGTTTGATCCGCTACCAGGAGAAATTAACAAACATGGATGGGAAACACATTTTATTATTGGTCAACAATTTTAATTTTGGCACGATATTTTCTAATAGTAGTTTGATGATTTGAAAGCAGAATTGAAATTTTTAAGATTAAAATTCGTTAATTTTGAAAGATCAATTCAAAAATTGACAGATTTAAACAGTAATCATCTGTCGTTTTTAGAATTTAAAACGAATAATTTTAGAAATTATAAAAACAGACACATGAAAACTAACGTTCTTTTTTTACTGACATTTGTGTTTATAATCAGCTTTTCTTCTCAAGCGCAAAGAGGAGTAAGAATAGCCTATATAGATACAGAATATATCTTAGAAAAGGTTCCGGAATATCAAGATGCAACAACACAGCTCAATCAAAAAATTCTAAAATGGAAAAGTGAAATTGATGAAAAATTAGCTCAAATTGAACAAAAAAGAAAAGATTTGAGCAATGAAAAAGCACTTTTAACCAAAGAACTTATTGAAGAGCGTGAAGAAGATATTGCTTTCGAAGAAAAGGAAATTTTAGATTATCAACAAAAACGATTTGGGCCTAATGGTGATTTAATGATTCAGAAAAAGCAGTTAATGCAGCCTATTCAGGATCAGATTTTTTCAGCAGTTCAAGATTTAGCAGCTTCAAAAAAATATGATTTTGTATTTGATAAATCATCGGATGCCACTATGTTATATTCAGCGAAACAATTTGATTTAAGTGAGCAAATCTTGAGAAGTATTACAAGATCTTCAAAACGAGAACAAGCAGAATCTAAAGCGGAAAAGAAAGCAGCGCAAGATGAAGAATTATTACCTGAAGTAAATGAAGAATTAGATGCACGTGAACAAGCTTTAGAAGACAAGAAAACCGAAAGAGAACTGGCTGCTGAGAAAAGAAGAGAGGAAATTTTAGCAGATCGTAAAGCTAAACAGCTAGAGGCCGAAGCAAGAAGACAAAAAATAATAGAAGATAGAGAAAAGGCTAAACAAGCCAAAATTGATCAAAGAAATGGCGTAACCGAAACAGTAGAACCAAAAACTACTGCAGATCCTACTGTTACGGAATCAAAAGCCGTTGAATCAAAAGCCGTTGAAACAAAAGGAACTGAAGAAAAAGTTACTGAGACTAAAACGAAAGAGCAACTCATTGAAGAAAATAGACAAAAAAAATTAGCTGAAAGAGAGGCCAGAAAAAAAGAATTAGAAGAACGAAAAAAGAAAATATTAGAAGAACGCCAAAAGGCAAAAGATAGTACAAACAATAACAATTAATAATTCACAACAGTTAACACTTTTTAAAAATGAAACAATTAAAAACACTTTTATTAGCAACAGCACTATGCATTGGGACTGTAAGTTTTTCACAAGCACAAAGTAAAATTGCTCATATAAATACCCAGGATTTAATTACTGCAATGCCAGAATATAAAGCAGCGCAAACACAACTTGAAACACTTACTAAATCGTATCAAGCTGAAATTCAAGGTATGGCTACTGAGTTTCAAAACAAAGTAAAGCAATATGAAGCAGAAGCTCCTACTAAAACAGATGAGGAGAATGCAAAAAGAGGTCAAGAAATCCAAGGTATGCAAGACAATATCAGACAATATCAAGGTCAAGCACAACAAGACATGCAAACTAAAGAAATGGATCTTTTAAAGCCAATTACTGAAAAAGCTAAGACCGCTATTTTAAAAGTATCTAGAGCTCAAGGTTTTGACTATGTATTAGACTCTTCACAAGGTGTTGCTATTTTAACAGATGGTAAAAACTTGTTAGATGACGTTAAAAAAGAATTAGGCATCTAATCTTTTCTATGATTTAATTTATATAAAGCTGCTTTAAACAAGGCAGCTTTTTTATTTTTGTATACTATGCAAACAAGTCCGATTGGTATTTTTGATTCTGGTGTTGGGGGCACTTCAATTTGGAAAGAAATTCACAGTCTTCTGCCAAATGAAAATACTATTTATCTAGCTGATAGTGCCAACGCTCCTTATGGTAATAAGGGCAAACAAGCTATTATCGATTTAAGTGTTAAAAACACTGAATATTTAATTAATCAAGGGTGTAAATTAATAGTAGTAGCTTGTAATACAGCTACCACAAATGCCATTAGCTTCTTAAGAAAAACCTATAAGATCCCATTTATAGGGATTGAACCAGCTATAAAACCTGCTGCGTTAAATTCAAAAACAAAGGCCATTGGCATTCTAGCCACTAAAGGAACGCTGACAAGTGAGCTGTTTAATACCACTACCAGTTTATACGCACATGGATTACAAGTAGTTGAACAGGTTGGCGAAGGTTTAGTTGAATTGATTGAAATGGGTCAAGTCAATTCTAAAGAGATAAAAATGCTGTTAAAAGAATATTTAAAACCAATGCTAGAAGCCAATATTGATTATTTAGTATTAGGATGCACACATTACCCATATCTCATTCCACTATTACTGGACATGCTTCCTAAGCACATAAAAATTATTGATTCCGGGGAGGCTGTAGCAAGACAGACTCAAGCTATTTTAGAAAAACATCATCTTTTAAACATACATACCACCAAACCAAAAAACTCTTTTTTTACAAATGGCAATCCAGAGGTTTTAACCAGTATTTTAGATAATCGTTTTGAAGTCAGTTACTTAGATTTTTAACATTAAGATCTTTACTCTTCAATAAGCTCCAATAAAATAAACTGATTGAATTGTTTTTCAAGTTTATTAAAGTTGTTGTCAGAAACCAGTATTAATGATTGATGCCCATTTGATAATTTAGGCCCCAAAGTGATACCTTCAATATTATCAATACTCCTATCTGTTAGTTTATCTCTGAAATTTTCAAAATTTAAGAGTAATTTCTTTTTGGCAGGAATAAATGAAGTGTCTTTCAAGTTATTAATTTTTATTGTGTTGGTTACATCTGAAATATCAGCCTCAAATATCTTTATTGTATTTCCTTGATTTCCCAATCCACTAGAATAACTTCGTTCTATAATTAAAAATGTACTGGCATTGTATTGAACCAAATCAGTCAACCCATTCACTGAAAAATGACCCATTGGTTTTTTAGCTACAGCGTCTAAAAAATAAGCAAATTGCTTTTCGGGTTCATTTGTATTAGAACTCACGTAAGTTATTCTTACCGGTGATTTTGTCTGAGTATATTGTGGTTCTGGCCCATCCGCTTCCAAAGGTAATTCCATGCCTAACCAGTACCCCTTTTTATCAGAAGCAAGACACAACCCTTCCAGGGTGGCGTTATGTCTTGGTTTTTCTATACTATTCGATTTAAAAGCTTCAGGAATTTGAAAGGTTTTTTGTATTTGTCCACTTGTGTCAATACTAAAAAATAAGGGGTCTTTTTGACTTAAAATATGCCCTTCACTTGTTAACAAAATTTGATTCAGATCAGCCTCATATCGTATAGATTCCAAATCAAGAAATTTTGATGAATTATCAATTGATATAACTTTCTCAAATATGATATTAGATATTTGATTTCCATCAAGAACTATCTTTGCTTCATAAACTCTAGGGTTATTAGAATCATCACAAGCCAGATAATATTTTCCCTTATAATAATCAATCCCTGATAAACCCCCAACAAGTGTGCTGTCTAAAATCAAATTATCTGGCACAACATACTCACTCAAAAAATTCAGTTTTAAATTTTTATGGGACTTTATCTTTGTGCTTTTACAAGCTACTGCAAATAACACTAAAAAAAATAAGGAAACTCTTAAAATGAAATTACTCATACCATCCTGAGTATTTAACATAATTTTCTGCAATCCTATGTATCTCTCCAGAAATTAACTCTTCACTAATATCTTTTACTTTTTTTGCTGGAATACCTGCATAAATGCTTCCAGATTCAACCCTGGTGTTTTTTGTAACAACGGCACCTGCAGCAATAATACTGTTNCTTTCTACCACACAATCATCCATCACAATACTTCCCATACCTATAAGGACATTATCATGAATGGTACAACCATGAACTATGGCGTTATGACCAATGGACACATTATTACCAATATTTGTTGGCGATGTTTTATAGGTTGCATGAATAACGGCTCCATCCTGCACATTAACCTTGTTACCCATTTTTATATAATGAACATCCCCACGGATAACGGCATTAAACCATACACTGCATTGACTACCCATTGAAACGTCACCAACAATAGTAGCATTTTCAGTTATATAACAATCATCCGGAATAATAGGGGTAATGCCATTAATAGATTTTATAACTGGCATAACATTAAGATTAGTTTACAGCAGGACATTTACAGTCATACTTTACTTTTTTACAATTAAAATTATATCCAAGGGTCAATTGATGAAATCCACCACTTGTAAAAACCAAGGAGTTGGTTTGATACGTATACGTATAGGCGAACATAAACTGATTGAGGTCAATACCCAAAATAGGCGTAAACTGTTTAAGTTTTTGACTACTCACACCAGAGCCATCTAAATATTGAGCACCGTCAAAACTATTTCGATAAGAAATTCCTCCCCAAATTTTACCAAAATCCATATCTTTATATACCTTCCCGTTTAAATCTATGGCCGCTTCTTGCGTACCCTCTTTATATTGAAACATAATCGACGGTTCAAAACTCCAGTCGCTGCCAAGTTTACCAAATACTCCACCTACAGAAAATAAATAACGTCTTAAATTACTAGTGATTTCAATATCATTATTAATACCCGAATTTTTCAATAAATTCTTAACCGTTGCATGGGCATAATAATCTAAAAAGTGATAAGAAAAACCGAGATCTACATTAAAATTGGTCTCACTCTGAACAATGCCATCAATAATATTATCTGGTCCATCAAACAAAAAAGAGGTTTCATCTAATTTATATTGAATAAAGCCCGCACTTAAACCAAAAGATAACATATTCAGATCCACTTCATTTCTTGAAAACATTAAATGATGTGCATACGTCACATAAGCTCCGGTTTGAGAATGATACCCATTTTTGTCCGTATATAAAATACCTCCAAGAGCAGATTGCGTTTCGCCTATTCTACCATTAATACTTAAAGTTAAAAGTTTTGGCGCATCTTCATGACCAAACCATTGTTGGCGGGCCGTAAGCCTTACTTTAGAGCAGTTAGCAACTCCCGCCATGGATGGATGAATCAGATAATAATTATCAGTCAGATAATCGGTATAGATAGGCAGTCCTTCTTGAGAAATTGAAATCTGAGAACACAGTACTCCAATGGTTAAAAAAATAATGTTTTTAAATTTCATA
>BS_KBA_SWE02_21mDRAFT_10000446_pt1 | contig 15438 bp, 11 predicted proteins | sample BalSeasSWE02_21m_FD_9196 | JGI IMG/M metagenome (IMG submission 9196)
TTGGACAACGGGGGGGCCTTTTTCGGCTCTTCAAAAGGCAGGTCCATTTCCAGGCGAACATTGCCTAACCCCTTGCTTTTCCCGGCCCCGAACCAGAAGCGTCCCGCCTTCATCTCCTCGAGAAGGTAGAACAGTTTGTCCTGGTTTGCCCCATTGGACAGGGCGGGATTGCCCAGCGTAAGAATGAAATCAAAAACCGAATTTTTCAACAGAGTTTCCATCTTGTAGTTGGCATTGGCTTCAGCGGCCCATCGGTCCTCATCCAGTTTGATGCCCATTCGAAGATCGAAGAAACCATCCCGTTGGTAACTCTGCTTCTGCAGTTTACATTCTACTTTCTGGATCAGCCCTGTCGGCAGGGGCTCTCCGTAAAACCGTTGCCAGGATTCATTCAAAATCCCGATGTTCTTTCCGTTTCGGGACTGTCCAATGAACGCATCCATGAGGGCCTGGGCCGTTCCCGATATTTCGCCGGGTAGAGACACCAGGCGGTGGGCGCCGTCTCCGTCGCGGGTAAAGAGGGTTTTTCGTGCGTTGCCTCTGTAGATGGGGGACTCAGCAATCAGCTTTCCCTGTAGAATCATGATGGGGTCTCCTTAATATAGTAATTAACAAATTGATTTAGCATGCTAAAGCCATATATAGATGATAATTCTTGATATTTGAAAGTAGCCTATTCTTCGCATAATGGCAAGAAAAGTTTAGCCTTCAGCTTTTCATAGGCCATTTCCATTAACGGCTGCAGGTTGACGATATCCGCGTTGTTATATTCGATGAGGGTTTGCAGCGCTTTTTTATCTCCCCGTTGGTAAGCGTACCATAGTCGGATCGCTTCAAAACCGTCGATACCGTCGATGTCCTTTTCCCGCCCAATTCCCAGGTTTTTCTCAATCCTTTTGAGGCCGCCGGTAAGGCCAAGTTTTTTCAATACAAACCTCAGATCAATATGCCCCCCCGGCAGAGTGATGCCGGGAAAACAGCTTCGTATGAAGGGAAGATCAAAGGAGGCGCCGTTGAAGGTGATCACCAGGTCGTAGCAGGCGATGGCCGCTTCAAAGTCCTCCAGGTTGATTCCGTTTACAAAGGTCTGGATGGTTTTTCCGTCATACAGCCCGATAACCGTAATGTCCGCCCCATCTGATTGGTATCCCGTTGTTTCGATGTCCAGGTAGACCGCTTTCTCCTTGAAGGCATCGAATACACGCCACATCTCTCCAGAAGAAAGCCTTTCCCCGAAAAAGGAAACATCATCCCTGTGCAGCAGGGATGCCTCAAGAGTCAGTTCCATCAAGCGATCTATTCGAGGGGCGAGAAGCCCGCGACCGTGTTCCAAAAAATCCTGCCACGTATGAATACCCCGGGCCCAAAGTCGCTGCTCCGTTGAGGGGCCTACCCCTTGCACGTGTATAAATGTTCTTTCAAGCATGGTTCCTCGTTACTGGTTCCTCGCTATTCGTGAAACGTGAAACGTGATTCGTGATTCGTGAATTGTCCTTTGAGCTTTGAGCTTTGCCCCTTGAGCTTCTACACTCATCACTTACAATGTAAACATGCCGTTTTCATAAATAACGACATTTTCTCCTGTGGCGAGATGGGCCGTGACCATTTTTTTTTCGGTGTTCACCAGGTCCCAGTGCAGGGCCGAATCATTAAATCCCAGCTGGGCCTTCATTTCTTCCGTCAGTTCGGATGTGTCTCCATCATAGGTGTCCGTGTAAGACATGCCGACGGCGAGATGACAATTTCCGTACCGGCCCCCGTAATTTTCATCAAAGAGGGTGTTTGCCATGAATTGGTTGATTTTGGAGAAACGCTTGTCTGTAAGGGAAAATTCGCCGACCTGCCTTGCGCCTTTGTCCATGATGAGTTGTTTTTTTGTGAATTCATTTCCTTTTTCAGCCTCTACTTCCACGGCAACGCCTTTCTTGAAGAAAAGTCTCACGTTTTCCACATAGTTTCCGCTCCTGAAAGAAGGCTGATTGGCAACATATTTTCCTTCTGTTCCGCGCCAGTCGGGGGAGATAAAGAGTTCGAAGCTGGGAATATTGTGACCGGATATACCGATCCACTTTCTTTTGTCGCCGGGGGTGATTTTCAGATCAATATTTTCTGATTCCACCCGATAATAGTCGACAGCCATGCTGTTCAGCCAGTCTTTGATGGAGATGGCATCCTTGAAGACTCCTTTCCAGACGGCTACAGGGTCCGGTTTGTCCAGATAGCATGCCTTGATGATCTGGTTTGTATACTGTTTCATAGTAAGACCTGCCTGACGGGCCAGTTCTTCGGTGGGAAAAGTGCAGAGTGTCCAACCGAGATCGCCTCGGTCTTCCCTTTTTCGCATGATGTCTCTCAGTGGTTTCATGGCGACTGCGGTTTTCCCTATCCTTTTGGGATCGATATCCGCCAGGTGCGTCAGCGAGGTGGGGGCATGCAGAAAAATTCTGCCATGGATCTTTCTGTACAGGTCCTCCTGCCACGATCCAACAAAAACAAGCTGCTTGTTGTTTGCTTTCTGGTAAAAATCGTGTTCCATTACGGGGGTGAGTCCTGAACGCATGACCGGATGCATTCCCATATCCAGCAGTTTTCCATGGACGGCCTCAGCAAGTTCAAGAGCGGCAAACTGAAACTGGACAAGAACGATATCTCCTTTTTTGAATGCCCCTGTCCTTGCGGTCTTTAAGCCCCACAACAGGACATTCGCGTATTTATCGAGTTGTTTTTTTGTAAGCATGATGAAACCTCCTTTAGAATTTTTCAGGATAATCTTAATTCGTGATCATGGTGGTTCTGAGCTGACTCCCCGGAAGCTGGGAACGAATTTTTCCGTGGATAAAAAATCCCAGTCCCAGAATAGAGTTTTCTCCTCTCGTTCCCACGCTGGAGCATGGGAACCAGGAGGAAAACACTACTGACTTCTGACTTTTTTACAGTGTGGTACATCTATTGAATGAACCGACGGGTTGTCAAGAGAAATGGTATGGCGTGAGTTTTTTGCTTGACGAAATAAGCCTGAATAGAATATTCCCTGGTGGAGTATTTTGTGGACCTGGTTTTGAGTAAACGCTAACGGGAGAGACGCCGTATGAAAGACAAGCCGATAACGGAATTTGTTCTGCTTGGGGCTCTTATGTCAGGACCCATGCACGGGTATGAAATTCTGCGATTTTTAGATGCAGACCTGGGACCTGCCTGGCGCGTGAGCACAAGTCAGCTCTATGCTCTCCTTAAAAGGCTTGAGAGCAGCGGAGTTGTGACATCGACCATGGAATTCCAGGACACGCGGCCATCGAAAAGGGTTTTTTCTTTGAATAGGTACGGTAAAGAGATGTTTCTGGATTGGCTGCAGAAACCAAGCCCTTATGTTCGAGATCTTCGAACCGAATTTCTGGCCAAGCTTTTCTTCTTTCGGAAGCTCTCTCTGGAAGGAAGTCTGGCATTGGTAAAGGATCAGATCCAAGTCCTCGAAAGTGTGAGAGAGCGGCTTATCACATCGCGGAAGGAAGAAAAGGACCCGTATAAAAAAATGGTTTTTGGCTTCAAAACCGCTACCCTCAGTGGCTGGCTTGACTGGCTTAAAAAAGAGGCCGTGCCATTTGCGAAGGGAATCGTTCAAGGCTCTGCTTTGAGTTCGGAATGAATCTAAGATGTTCAGGAGTTAGTTTATGGCAAACAAGTTTAAATCATCCGCGACAGTTATTCCCGTGGATCAGGCCGCAGGAACCATCCTGGCCCATGATATTACGGAGATCAGGCCGGGCAACTTCAAGGGGCCGGCCTTTAAGAAAGGACATATCGTCACCGAGGAGGATATCCCTCATCTCAAGAGAGTCGGCAAGGAACATCTCTATGTGCTGCATCTGGAACCGGGAGAGGTTCATGAGGACAATGCGGCGCTTGCCCTGTCTACCGCCCTCTCCGGGCCAGGTGTCGTATTTGACCCCAATCCGTCGGAAGGAAAAATCTCCCTGAAAGCGGGATACAGCGGACTTCTAAAGGTGAATGTGGAGGTCTTGACCGCCATTAATCTTGTTCCGGATATCAGCTGTTCTTCCAGACACAACAGTACCGTGGTTGAAAAGGGCGAAATCATTGCTGCTGTCCGTGCTATTCCTCTGGTTATCGACGAAACCCTGCTGAAGAGGGCCGTGAAATTGGCGGAAGAGGCCGGAGGGATTTTTTCCGTAAAGCTGCTTACCACACCGATGACCGGGATTGTGATTACCGGGAACGAAGTCTATAATGGGCTCATCGATGATAAATTCGCGCCGATTATCAGGCGAAAGCTTCAATTGTATGATTGTGAGATTATAGGCACTGCTTTTTCACCGGATGATAAACAGACGATTATCAGGGAGATTCACAGGCATCTGAAGAACGGCGCGGAAATGCTTATTGTGGCTGGTGGAATGAGTGTGGATCCTGACGATATCACCAGGGTAGCCATCGCAGAAGCGGGGGCGGAGGATGTGGTGTATGGAACGCCTGTCATTCCCGGCGCCATGTTTCTTGCAGGGCGTATCGGCAACGTTCCGATCCTGGGATTGCCTGCCTGTGTTCTTTTTTATCGGGCAACCGTACTTGATCTGATTTTACCAAGGGTCCTGGCAGGGGAAACAATTACAAGGGAAGATCTTGCAGGCATGGCCCACGGGGGATTGTGCCTCAACTGCGAAACATGCCGTTTCCCCCGTTGTTCTTTCGGGAAATAATGGGTTGTTTCTACACATGCCAGTTCTTGTTTTTTGCTGCACGTCCCCGGGCCCTCGTCCGGATGAGCTCTGCTACAATGCTAACGGCAATTTCAGCAGGGGTTTCGGCCTGAATGTCAAGACCGATGGGAGCATGAACCTGGTCTATCTGGTCCTGTGATACTCCTTCTTCCAACAGTTTCTCGAAGATCATTCTGTTTTTTCGCCTGCTGCCGATCATACCGACGTACCTCGGAGAACTTTTGAGCGTCTGGCGAAGGATATCCAGATCGTGCATGTGCCCTCTGGTTACAATCACCACGTCATCATGGGGGCCGAAATGAATCCCCTTTGGCGCCACATCAAAAGGCTGGACCTGCACATCTGTGGCCATGGGAAAACGTTCCCGGTTGGCAAATTCTTTTCGATCGTCGATGACAATAATTTCGTCGCCGAGGCGATGGCTGATCCAGGCAAGATCCAGCGAAATGTGTCCCCCACCAAATATGTACAGTATGTTGGGGAGTTCGATGGGCTCAATATAAATCTGGTTTTCTTCGCCGGTCAAAGGGAAGAAGACAGGCACGCGCCCCTTTTCAACGGAAGGAAGATGATCTGCAACCGCCGCAGGTATGGTTAACCCTCCTGAAATGATCTTTCCCCCGGCCCAGAGAAGATGGGAATCATTGAACCCGACAGAAGTTTTCCTGATTGCGGTGACGAAAAGAACCCCGTCCAATCGGGAAAAAGACGTGGTGAGTTCTTTCAGGAACGGCAAGGCATCGTTTGCAATCGTTTCGAGATAAACCTTTACATTTCCTCCACAGATCATCCCTGCGGCGGCTACCTCCTTTCCGGAAAGGGAAAAGGAAAGAAGTTCTGCCCCTTTTTCTTCCAGATGGATCTCTGCTGCCTTCATTGTTTCAGCCTCCAGCTTACCTCCCCCGATACTCCCCAGGGTGGTCTCGCCTTTGCTGATGAGCATTCGGCTCCCGGAACTTCTTGGCGCAGAACCTTCCTGACTTACCACGGTAGCCCAGACAACCGGTTTACCCTCTTCAAGCATGGTAATTGTCGCATCAATGATATTCTTCATTTTTGATCTCTCATACGTTATACGTTCTAAGGATGGCCTCAAGTACGCCGCCACAGACGGCACGGGCTTTTTCACTGATGGTGTACACGTAACCGGAATTGGCCCGGGGATCAATATCGCCGATCTTGAGTCCTTTCCTAACGGGGATGCCTGGACGAATAAGTCCCCTCAAAATGCCGTCCACCTTCGTAATAACCGGTTCATCTCCAACTTTTGCGATAACGTTTCCTTTTTTCACCCTGTCTCCTATTTCGTGCCACGTCTCAAAGATCCCTTCCGCCGGTGCACGCAGGACTCGTTCGTACGTTACGCCTCCCATCTCGCCTGGTACGCCGGTATTGGGTTCGGCCGGTCCAGCCGTGAAAAGACGTCCGAGATGATGTCCCCTGTTGGTTTCAACCACATAGTGGGCATCTCGTCCGGCTTCATAGCCGGGACCCAGAGCAATGACCAGCGGTGCATCCGTAATGCTTATGCCTGTATTGCGTTTGCTCAGTGTCGCTTCCAGAAGCACATCCGGGGTCATCTCTTCTTTTATTTTCATTTCCGGGTCAATGATTACAGGTAGGCGCCGGTTTTCCCATGCCTTATGGATCTCCTCAACTCCCGTTGCCAGGACCGCTTCCACCCCCTCTACCTGTTTGCTGCCATCGTAGATCACTTCACAGAAGGATACTGCTCGTCTTACGGCGATCGGCCTGGCAACCTCTGTCATAACTACCCTGAAATGGCACTGATGGAGCCGCCAGGCGATGCCGCTGGCCATCTCCCCGGCGCCTTTGATAAGAACGGTGACATCCTTTATCATCTTCTTTCCTTTCCTTGGCCGGGTCTGCCTGTGCGTTACACGCACACAGGCAACAATCCGGGTAAATGATATTTATTTCCGGGCAGAAAGTTGGAATTTTACCACCCATGGCATGCAGGGCGCTTCTTTTAAAGATTTCTTTTTCGCACCATTGCCGGTGGCTGTCAACCCATATCAACAACAAACCGATTTTTCCCGGGGTTCTGTTTTTTTGTGTTCATGTAGGCTTGCTTGTGATAGAAATTAGGGGTTAAAAAAAACCTCTCAGGGGTACAGGATGAAACCGATTATTGATCTGGTGGCGGGCGCCCGTCCCAATTTCATGAAGCTGGCCCCCGTATTGCGGGCCATTCTGAAGCGAAATGAACTGGAACCGAGGATTGTCCATACGGGGCAACATTACGACCACAGAATGAATGATGTTTTTTTCGAGGAGCTGGGCATTCCCGAACCCCATGTCCATCTTGATGTGGGGTCCGGTTCCCATGGGGCCCAGACCGCCCGAATTCTTGAACGTTATGAGTCGCATGTGATGAAAAATCCGCCCGCAGCTTCCGTGGTTTTCGGAGATGTGAACTCCACGGTGGCCTGTGCCCTGGCAGCGGTTAAACTGGGGATTCCGATCGTACATGTGGAGGCGGGATTGCGGAGTTTTGATCGCACCATGCCGGAAGAAATTAACCGACTCTTAACGGATGCCATGGCTGCTCTTCTTCTGGTATCCGAACCGAGCGGTCTGGTCAATCTGCATCGAGAAGGCGTGGAAGAGGGCAAGGTAAAGTTCGTGGGAAATGTCATGATCGATACCCTGGTGCATGAACTCCCATTTGCTGAAAAATCTTCCATCCTTGACCGGTTGAATCTGGCAGGAAGGGAATATGCACTCATGACCATGCACCGACCATCCAATGTGGATGACCCTCAGATTTTGAAGGGGCTCCTTGAAGTGACGGCAGAACTGGCTAAAAAAATTCCTGTGGTATTTCCCGCCCATCCAAGGACGAGGAAGGCCATGGAACAATCGGGCCTGTGGAATCGATTTTCCGGGAAGTCTGATCTTTTATTTGTCGAACCCGTTCCGTACCGCGATAATCTTTGTCTTCTGGGAAAGGCTCGATTGGTGCTTACCGATTCAGGGGGAATGCAGGAAGAGACCACCTTTTTGAAGGTCCCTTGCCTGACGTTACGGGTGAATACGGAAAGACCGGTGACTGTCCGGAAAGGAACAAGCCGTCTGGTCGGAAATGAACCTGATCAAATACAAAATGCCATTGAGGATGCGCTGGCAGGAAGATGGCCTGCAGGGGAGGATATCGAACTTTGGGATGGGCGTGCGAGCGATCGCGTCGCGAAAGAGCTGGCTGTATGGATGAATATTTGATCTGAAACCCTGAATCTGTTTTCAGCACAAAGGAAGATTTGTATGGGTGCTCAAAAAGGCTTTTTCGTGGCCATAGGGAGCAGGCTGAAAGGGATTCCCGAGGTCCTCACCCTCGGGGTGAAACCTAACTTCCAGGATTATACGCAGGCAGAAAAAGGGGTCCTGTTCAACGCGCCTTTTGTCCTTTATCCCACGTTGAATTATGCCCAGTTTCTCACTACCATGGGCAAAAGGATTTTTCCCAGTCTGGAAACCTATCTCTATGCCGATGAGAAGATAAAACAGACCACCTTGTTTTATATGGCGGAAATCCCTCATCCCCGTACAAGGATCTATTATGCCCTTCACCGAAAAGATATTCTGAATGATTTCAAGTTCCCTTTTATCGGAAAGATTCCCAGGAGCAGCGCAAGGGGGCGAGGGGTTTTCAGGATTCAAAACAACGAAGAGCTTGAGAGGTATCTCAACCTGACGAAAATTGCCTACATTCAGGAATTTCTTCCCCATGAGCGCGATCTGAGGGTCGTGATTATCCATGATGAACCTGTTCTGGCCTACTGGCGTATTTCCAGGCCTGGCGATTTCCGAACGAACCTGTCACAGGGAGGGGAAATAGACTTCGACCACATTCCCGACGAGGGGGTGAAGGCCGCTCTGGAAGCAGCCGGAAAGTGCAGATTCAATGATGTGGGTGTGGATTTGATTTGCAGCGGAAACCGGTGGTTTGTTATTGAAGCCAACATGAAATATGGGCGGAAAGCGCTGAAAATGAAGGGATTTGACCTGAAACAGGTCTTAAGGGAACGGCTTTTGTCAGGGAAGATTGCAGCAGCATGTGGAAAAAAATAAAACGGGCATTCTTTTGGATCATTTTTATTCCTTCCATTTTTCTTGTGGGATTTCTGGGGTATTTTTATTACCAGGTTTCCAGAGAAACCGCGTTGGTTATCAAGAAAGGGGCCATCGACCGTATCATTGCATCGGAAAGTCCCGTTTACTATGGAGACGGGCACACGCCGATTGGTGTTTTTTTTGAAAAGACCCACAGCAAATATATCGCCTATCAGGAGATCCCGAAAGTATTTGTAAAGGCATTGATTGCATCGGAAGACAGCAACTTTTTTCATCATTTCGGCTTTGACCCGAAAGCCCTGTTGCGGGCCTTTATTGCCAATATCAAGAGCGGACGGATTGTTCAGGGAGGCAGCACCATAACCCAGCAGACGGCAAAGAATGTTTTCATGCGGGAAAAGAGGTCCTACGAGGCCAAGTTGAAAGAACTGATCCAGGCGTTTCTTCTTGAGAGAAAATACAGCAAAGAGGAAATTATTGAGATGTATGCCAATCAGTTCTTTGTTACAGGGTATGGAAAGGGGCTGAGGATTGCGGCCCAATATTACTTTGACAAAGACCCCGGGGACCTGGATCTGGTGGAGGCGGCCTTTATTGTAGGTTCAGTAAATGGTCCGAACCTGCACAATCCCTTCTTGAAAAAAAGTGAAGATGCCAGGGCCAAAGCCAGAATGTCTGCCGGATTGCGAAAGAACTATGTGCTTTCAAGGATGCTGACGCAGAATTTTATTACAAAAAAAGAGTATGAAGAGGCCATTGAAAAGGAGGTCCCCTTTAAAGAGGGATCTATTACATTCAGACTGAACGTGATTATGGATTATGTCCGGGAGCAGCTTGAGTCTGACTACTTCAAGAGAATACTGCGGGAACAGGGTGTGGATAATATCGCCACCTCGGGAATCAGCATAACCACTTCCGTGGACAGGCAGATACAGGAGGCGGCGCTCCTGTCACTGAGGGAGAAACTGCAATCGCTTGATATTGTACTTGAAGGGTACGATGCGTTAAAGGAAACAGATGAGCGAGCGGGCTTCCTTGCGAAGAAACCGGACAGCAGTGGGGACAGCCTCCCGTTTCTTGCAAGAATAGAAGAGGTAAAGGCAGACAAAGAGGTCGGCAGTCTCATGGTGTCATGGGATCAAGGTGAAGGGCGGATCGATTACGAAGGACTCAAACCGGTGGCGGAAGCATGGCTTCATGGACGGATCGGTCCCGGGGCCGCATTGGGAAAGGAACATCTGCCTTTATTTCTGAACCGGTTCAAGAAGGGCGATTTTGTCCCCGTGAGGCTGAAGGTAGAGAAAGAGACCAAATCCGGAGCAGAAAAACGCACGGTCCTGCTCTCCCATATTCCCTTTCTTGAAGGAGGGATTGTCGTTCTCAAAGAGGGTATGATCAAGGCCATGGCCGGGGGGTTTTTCAACCGTTTTTTCAACAGGGCCATTGATGCAAAAAGGCAATTGGGTTCTATTTTTAAGCCTATGGTATATGCCGCGGCCCTTCAGTTGAAATGGAATATCCTCGATCCTCTCCTGAACATCAGGGATCTTTTCCGTTTTGAAGATACGTTCTATTTACCCAATCCTGATCATGAGCCGCAAAGCGATACGGTCTCCATGGCCTGGGCCGGGGCGCGATCTGAAAACCTGGCGACGGTATGGCTTCTTTATCACCTGACGGACCACTTAAACATGGGCGAATTTAGACAGGTTGCGGATCTTGTGGGGCTTGGAGAAAAGGAAGGGGAGACCTACGAGACCTATAAGGACCGAATCAGAGATCAGTATGGCGTTGTTGTAAATAATCAGACCATGCGGGAAGCGGCCTTTGAAGAGGCGAAAGAACAGATCCGATCCGATGTCATTTTTGCGGGATACGAGGAAATTTTAGGGTCTCTCGGGCGGATTCATTTTGATCTGCCGAAAAATGTGTTGAATGATGAAAAGCAGGGTGATTCTCAGATAAGCAGGCGGAGTTTTCAGCGGCTTGAGACCTTAAACAATGAAATGAAGAAAAAGGTGGTTGACATCAGAAAGAGCCTGGGACAATCCGTATTGCCTGAAGATCCCATGGCGCGTGCCAGGCTGTCGGAATCCCTTAAAAACTTTTATCTGGGGACCGGAAAAGGGACGAATAAAATATTCGCATACATGAACTCTCCTCAATATGCCGGCCCCCTTACGCTTACTTCTGTGACTCCCGGTTTGGCGATTTCGGAGATGCCACTTTTTTCCGATCCCGGCGCCATCTTGATTGACGGATGGTTGCCATCTGAAATGATCAGTCTTCTGGAACGCAGCACGGAGAGAAATTTTGCAGAGATGCTGGCGCGCAAGCGATACAGTTTCGAAACGCTTTCCAGAATCCGCGATTTTCGAACCCTTGTAAATCTTTCTTTCGTGGTGTATCTTTCCAAAAGACTGGGCATAGAAACGGCATTGGACCCGGTTCTTTCTTTTCCTCTGGGTCCGAATTCCATCAGTATCATGGAGGCTGCGCTGGCCTATGAAACCCTGCTGACCGGGACCCGGTTTTCTTCCCCTGTCGGAGAGAAGGATGACTCCGTCCCGATTATTCAGAGGATTTCCGACAGGGAAGGGAATGTCCTCTGGGAATATACAAGTGATCCGAAAAAAGTTGTTTCCGATAGGGTTTCCGTACAGGTATCCGAGATACTGAGAAACGTGATGGAAAATGGAACCGGGAGGAGTGCCAGGGATGCTGTCAGGGTTTTCGATATTCCCATCCCTTCCTTTGGTAAGACGGGGACATCCAATAACTATACCAATTCCAGTTTCGTGGGGTTTATCCCGGGGTACGATAGAAAAGGCGGACAGATGAGCATGAAGGACGGATATGTGATTGCCGGTTATGTGGGGTACGATGATAATCGCCCCATGAAAGGCAAGTATCTTTCCGTTTACGGCGCGGCAGGGGCCCTTCCTCTCTGGGTTGATACAGCAAAGGCCGTTGTTGCTTCTCCCGATTACGTAGCAGGTCTTCAGCCGGCTGATCTCATATTTTCTCAGATGGTCCTTCCTGAAGAAATCAAAAGAGAATTCAGAAAAGAGCCCGTATCGCCTTTGACGGGGCTTCCCCTGCAACCCGTCGAGCGGGATCAGCGCCGATCCCAGGGTCCGGAGGTACTTTCACCCATGCAGGAGAAGGGGGGGGAATGGCAACTGATGAGGTATTTTGAGCCTGTTCCGGCGGTATCGCCATGATCAGAAAAATTCTCTGGAGTTTTCTCCTTTCATTCATTTTCCTTTTTGCCTGTGCGCCAAACATCAAGAAAACGGTGAACCCGATTGAACAGACCCGGGTCGAGACCGGTTTGCCTATTGAAGAAGGACTTGTTGACAGGAAAATAGGTCTTTTGCAGGAGATGTTGAGAAAAGAACAGCTCTCGGACATGGACCGGGACGTTGCCATGCAACTTCTTGATTCCTACAATCTCCTCAAAAAGAGTTCAGCAGGCCGTATCGATGAGGAGCAGCTGCGGGAGTTGGTCCTCTCTCTCTCAAAATCCCTTTCCAAAGTGGATGAACCGTTTTTTTCCCGTGAGCAGATCTTGATGTTCTCTGGAAAAGAGACCGCCGCAAGGTTATTGAAGGAAAGAGAGCGAATCATGGATCTGTACCGGGAACGGGATTATAGAGGCGTAATCAGTGACTGTCTCAAGTTGCGATCAGAGTTTGGTTCGGATGCCGTTTCCCTGGAACTTGGATTGCTGTTTGCATTGTCTCTTGGGGAAGAGGGCAAGCTGCAGGAGGCGGTTCAATTGGGAGAGGGAATAGCGCGACAGCTTAAGAAATCTCCGGATCTGGCCTTTTTAAGAGCTCATATCGCAAGGTGGCAATTGCAGCTTGGCAATAGAAATGGGGCGCTGACTGCCTATGAGCAACTGACCGGCGATCTGGATGAAACTACAGCCCTCTTGAAAGCGCTTAAAGCGGATATGGATAACCGTGTTTCCCCTGAAAACGGGGCGGAAAAAATAAGCAACGGGAATTCGGACATACCGGTCTCAGGCAGTGCGGATGATGGGAAAACCACGGAGCAGATCATAGAGGATTCGAGATCCCTGATTCGCGAAAACAGGTATGATGAGGCAAGGCAACTTCTGTTGAGCAAAAAGAAAAATGCTGAACAGGGATCTGAATTGGAAAAATTCGAATCGGCGCTGCTGGAAGTTGAAAAGGCCCAAGAAAAATTTGCGGCGGAAAAGGCTATTCGGGATGCCTATGTAAAGACTACCCTTGCTACGGTTAGGGATCTCATTGAAACCGATAAATTTGAAGAGGCCATCCAAAAGCTTGAAACCATCAGCCAGGTTCAGGATGAAAACAGTGAAGCGACGCTGCTTAAGGAACGTGCAGTGGAAGGAATTATCAACAGGGACAGGAACAAAGCGGCACAGCTATTTCTGTCTGCAAGGAAGAGTGGTGATGCCTCTGAAAAAGAGGCATTGCTGACCTCCGCCCTTCAGATTCTTGAGGAGCTGGTTGAGAAATACCCCTCGTCGGATTTAAAGGATAAGGTCCTGTCAAATATGTCCAGAGTAAAGGATGAACTGAAGAATTTGAAGGGAAGTCGATGATAGTAAATGAGAGATTTTAGGGGCTTGGTTCTAATTTCGCCCACTTGATCCAATTAGTCGAGAGTACGTTCGGAAGGTCATAATCGTAATCATAATCATAATCTTACTCTTTTACATCCTATTTTAGAGCCGCACGATTATGATTATGAATATGAGTATGAGTAAGAAAATAAATGTAATGGACCACGTTAGAACCAAGCCCGATTTTCGATCTTGGAGCAAAGCAAAATGGAGAATATATGAAGAAGATAAAGATGATTGTTGTGGGGCTTTTGATGTTGCTTGCAAGCTTGAGTATTTTGTCGTGTTCGGAATTACGTTCTGAATTTAACCCACATGAATGGCGATATGCACCTTTTAATAATACCCCGCCCTCGTGGGAGAATGATATGGGGCGCCCTGATGACCCGGAATCCTACGGGGAGGAATCCTGGTGACAGATAAGTCGTCACTTTTTCGGGCTGGTCTGACTTCTAATCGCCTTGACTAAGTAATATAGGGGTCACGCAGTCCTTTCTTGTAAATTTTTCCAGAGCCGGTCTTTGGAAGAGATTCCAGGAAGTCCACGCTCTTGGGCGCCTTGTAACGGGCCAGTTCTTTTTTGCAGAAAGCGATGATTTCCTGTTCCGTCACTTCTCGACCTTCTTTCAAAACCACGAACGCCTTTACAATCTCCCCCCAGTGGCTGTCCGGTACTCCGATTACTGCGGCTTCCAGCACATCCGGGTGCATGTAAAGGGCGTTTTCCACTTCGGTGGAATAGACATTCTCACCACCCGTTAATATCATGTCTTTTTTCCGGTCTACAATGGTTACATAACGCTCATTGTCCATCACAGCCAGATCCCCGGTGTAAAGCCATCCATCCTTCATGGCCTTTTCGGTTTCTTCCGGCAGGTTCCAGTATCCGGGGGTTACACTATCCCCTTTTACGATGATCTCGCCAACCTGCCGGTTGTCCGCAGCCACGTCGTTGTTGTTTTCGTCTACCACTCGCAGGTTCACATTAATGAACTCCCTGCCGGTCTTTGCCTTGAACTTGAGTTGTTCTTCCGGGGGCAGTTCTTTCAGATGCTCTTTGAGAATGGACATGGTCAGGTAGGGGCTGGTTTCAGTCATCCCATAGGTCTGAATATAGTCGCATTTGAATGCTTCAACAATTTTCCGGACCGTCTCCGAGGCAATGGGGGCGCCTCCGCTCAGGATTACCCTGAGGGAGGAATAATCAAACCGCTGCAGATCCGGATGGTTGACCATCATGTTGAGCATCGTGGGGATCAGGTTTGAAAGGGTGATTTTCTCCTTCTCAATGAGTCTCAGTACACTCAAAGACTCAAAAGTGGGTTGAATAACGTGTTTACCCCCCACCCAGGTTATGGCAAAAGTGGCCCAAGCATCGGCCAGGTGAAAGAGGGGCGCCACATGAAACCAGTTGTCTCTGTCGGTGAGATGCAGCTCTGCAATGGTACCTAATGCATGGCTTCCCACATTCTTATGGGTCAGGATAACCCCTTTGGGGCGGCCCGTGGTTCCACTGGTGTAATACAGATGGGCAATGTCGTTGTCTTCGATGGCTAATTCCGGAGGCGGGTTGGGAGAGGCGTCGGCGAGCAGGGTTTCATAGCTCATTTGGGCAGGAGATGCAGCAACCCCTGTGGCTTGGGTAATGATGATCTTTTCCACGCAGGGAGCCCGCTCGGGGATCTCTTTGATTATATTTTCAAAGACTCCCTGGGAGATCAGAATTCTTGATTGACTATCCTGAAGGATTATGGCAATTTCTCTTGGAGAGAGTCTGAAATTAAGGGGCACCAGAATGGCCCCGATATGTGCAGCTGCAAAGTAGGTTTCCAGGAATTCGTTGGAATTCTCATGGATGATCCCCATCCTGTCCTGTTTTTTGATGCCCACATCCATGAGTGCCCGGGACAGCCTCCAGACCCTTTCGGCAAATTCGGAATAGTTCATCCTGGTATCCCGGCACACGACCGCCTCTTTATGGGGGTA
>BS_KBA_SWE02_21mDRAFT_10000447_pt1 | contig 15435 bp, 11 predicted proteins | sample BalSeasSWE02_21m_FD_9196 | JGI IMG/M metagenome (IMG submission 9196)
AATTCTTTTTAGGCGCACAATTATTAGAATATTACATTATATTTTAAACTCTAAAATTACAGTATATGGTAAGGAGCCGGTTATTTCAGGGTTAATTATATCAAATCATAGAACCTATTTTGATGCAATTGTCATTTTAAAAAATATTTTAGCGTATCCTATTGCAAAAAAAGAAGTTGAGTCCTGGCCATTAGTTGGTAATGTTGGAAAAGCAACTGGAGTAATATTTGTAAAAAGAAATTGTGAAAATAGTAGAGAAGAAACACGAAATCACATAAACACCGTTTTAAAAAATGGTTTTTCTATTTTGAATACTCCCGAAGGAACTACACACAAAGAGCCAACTACAATTCGGTTTTTACCAGGTGCTTTTACCTTAGCAGTTCAACTTGGTGTTCCTGTAATACCAATTGCTATTGATTATAAAGATATAAATGATGCCTGGGTTGGTGATGACACATTTATACCTCATTTTTTACGCTGTTTTAGCAAATGGGAAACCGAAATAAAAATTAGTTATTTAGAGCCAATTTATTCAAATAATGCTGATGAATTAATAATAGACACAAAAAAACAAATTGATGACGAACTCATTCGATTTAGAAAAGAATGGAATAGTACACTTTAATTTATTCATTTAAAACACTAGTTTTCATTATACAATTCTGTAAAGGGTTTTTATTTTAATACACATTATTATAACAACTTAATTTTGTAACTTTAAAGTTTATCATTGCTTTAATTGATTATGAAAAACACCATTGCTGAACGCATTTTCGATTTTTTAAAAAACTTCCCTCCTTTTGATGTTTTGGAAAAAGAGCAGCTTTTTAAAATTGCTTCAAATGTAAAAGTAACCTATATTGAAAAAGACACTTTTGTTTTTAAACAGGCTGAATATCCACATGAGAATTTTTATATTGTAAAAGATGGCGCCATTGGTTTGTATAGAACCATGGATAATGATCAGATTTTGGTTGACATTTGTGATGAAGGTGATGTTTTTGGATTGCGACCACTCATTCAAAACAATCAATATTTAATGAGCGCCAAAGCCAATGAGGAATCTATTTTATATGCTATTTCAGTTGAAATATTAAAAGAAATTATTAAAACCAATGAAAAAGCCAATAAATTTATTATTGCCAGTTTTTCATCAAACATAAAAACACCTTATGCAAAATCCAACAACGGACAGTTATTTGCAAATGTGGATTCACTTGAAATAAACAATTCCTATTCTGAAGTTCAAACTGCTCAATACAGCAAAAACCCTATAACTTGTACTAAAGAAACCACCATACAAGAAGCTGCTCAAATAATGAGTTCTAAAAAAGTTGGCTCTATTTTAATCGTTGAAAATAAGAATCCGATTGGTATTATTACCGATAAAGATTTACGTTTGAAAATTGCTACAGGATTGGTTACAATTGATAAAAGTGTTGAAAATATTATGTCAGCACCAGTAATTACATTCCCTGAGAAAATTACAATTGCGGAAGCTCAAATTGCAATGATTAAACATAAAATCACCCATTTATGTATAACTAAAAATGGAAAAACTAATTCCGAACTCATTGGTATTCTCTCTGAACATGACATTGTAGTATTGCACGGAAACAATCCATCTGTATTAATTAAAGAGTTAAAACGAGCCAAAGAAGTTGAAAGTTTAAAATATATTAGAGAAAAAACTTCCAATTTATTAAAAGGATATATTGAACAAAATATCCCAATCACTTTTATTTCAAAAATAATTGCTGAAATTACGGATGCTATTACTATAAAAGCTATTGAACTTTCAATAGCTGAAATGGACACCGAACCACCAGCCAAATATGCCTGGTTGGCACTGGGAAGTCAAGGAAGAAAGGAACAATTGCTAATTACAGATCAAGACAATGCATTAATTTTTGAAGATGTTTCAAAAGAAAAATATGAACCAATAAAAAACTATTTTCTAACACTTTCAAAAAAGATAAATGACAAATTGCATTTTGTTGGATATGAAAATTGTCCGGCAAATATGATGGCAAGCAATCCAAAATGGTGTTTATCTCAAACTGAATGGGAACAACAATTTAATAAATGGATAACAAAACCATCAGAAGATGCAGTTATGATGTGCACCATTTTCTTCGATTATAATTTTGTTTATGGTGAAAAAGAGTTGGTTTCTACATTATCCAAAAGCATTTTTAAATCGATACAATCGTATGAAATATTTTTGAATTTCTTAGGAAGAAATGCATTAAGAAACCCTTCTCCTCTAGGCTTTTTTAGACAGTTTTTAGTTGAGCATGACGGTGAACACAAAGACCAATTCGATTTAAAAAGCAGAGCATTAATGCCTTTAATTGATGCTGCTCGTTTAATAACATTATCTCATAACATAAAAGACAAAAACAATACTATTTCTAGGTTTAACAAATTGGTAAAAGCTGAACCGCAAAACAAAGATTTATACCTTTCCTGTATAGATTCTTTTAAAATATTATTACACTACCGAACGGAACAAGGAATAAAAAATAATGATTCTGGTAGGTATATCAATATAAATACACTTACTAAATCTGAAAAATTAAAATTAAAAGGTTGCTTTAAATCGATTAAAGACATTCAAGAACTTTTAAATATTCGCTATAGTTTAGCCCAAATGATGTGATTTTTAATTGGTTTACATATAAAAACTACCCAGATTTTTGGAAAAACTATTTAAAAAAGTTTAAACAAAAACAACCCAAAACAATTGAAACTACTCGATTTGTGGTTTTCGACACAGAAACAACTGGGTTAGATATTACAAAAGACCGTATTTTATCCATTGGAGCAATAGCAATAAATAAAACTATTATTGATGTTTCAGATAGTTTCGAATTGTACTTGAAACAAGATGAATTCAATGCTGAAACCGTTGAAATTCACGGACTTTTAAAAGATGGGCATTTGATAAAAACTTCTGAAGAAAAAGCCATTGAACAGTTTATTGAATACTTAGGAAATTCAGTCTTAGTGGCACATCATGCCGCTTTTGATGTAGAAATGATAAACGCTTCTTTAAAAAGAATAAACTTGCCAAAACTAAAAAACAAAACAATTGATACTGGAATTCTATACAAAAAATTAGAAGGTAAAAAAGACGGTCTTTTTAATTTAGATATTTTATGTGATGAATTTAACATTCCAAAACACGACAGACATACAGCTTCTGGTGATGCTTTTATTACTGCACTTTTATTTTTAAAAATTATTTCATCTCTAAAAAAAGAACGCACTGTTCATTATTCTGATTTATTTAGAACATCAAATAATAAAGGACTTATATAAAAAGCGCTCTCAAAATTTGAGAGCGCTTTCAATTTAAATTTGAAAAATTTATTTAACCAAAGAACCATCCTTAATAGCTTCAACTACTTCAGGATTTAATAAGGTTGAAATATCTCCTAAATTTGAAGTTTCATTTTCAGCAATTTTTCTTAAAATACGTCTCATAATTTTTCCTGAACGTGTTTTTGGCAATCCTGGAACAAACTGAATTTTATCTAATTTTGCTATAGGACCAATTGTACGACTTATTAAATCATTTATTTCGTTACGTAAAAAATCTTCATTTTCAGGAGTTTCATAAACAATAACATAGGCATATAATGCGCTTCCTTTAATGTTATGAGGGAACCCTACTATAGCAGATTCAACCACATTACTGTGCTCATTAATTATATTTTCAATTGGTGCTGTTCCTAAATTGTGACCAGAAACTATAACTACATCGTCTACTCTACCAATTATTCTATAATTTCCTTCTAAATCTCTAAAGGCACCATCTCCTGTAAAATATTTCCCAGGAAAGGCTGTAAAATATGTTTCTTTATACCGTTTATGATCTCCATAAATAGTTCTTGCAATTGATGGCCAAGGATATTTAATACATAATCTGCCTTCTGCCGGGTTTGAATTTAATTCATTTCCTGATTCATCAACTAAGCAAGGTTGCACTCCCGGCATTGGTCTGGTTGCAAAAGTTGGCTTCGTTGGTGTTACACCAGCTAGTGGAGAAATCATAATACTTCCAGTCTCTGTTTGCCACCAAGTATCTACAATTGGTGATTTTTGTTTTCCAATTTTTTCATCATACCAGTGCCATGCCTCTTCATTAATAGGCTCACCAACAGTTCCTAATACTTTTAAGGAACTTAAATCATTTCTTTCTGTCATTGCATTTCCTTGCGCAGCCAAAGCCCTAATAGCAGTCGGTGCAGTATAGAATTGATTTACTTTATACTTTTCAACTATTTGCCAAAAACGACTATAATCTGGATAAGAAGGAACACCTTCAAACATTAATGTTGTTGCTCCAGCTGCCAATGGGCCGTAAACTATATATGAATGACCTGTAATCCAGCCTATATCAGCTGTACAGAAATAAACATCTCCATGTTCATATTGAAATACATTTTTAAAACTATGCGCTGTTTGCACCATATATCCTGCACAAGTGTGCACCATTCCTTTTGGTTTTCCTGTAGAACCAGAAGTGTATAGAATAAATAACAAATCTTCTGCATCCATTACTTCGGGTGGACAATTAGCATCAACTTTAGATAATTCTTCATGCCACCAAACATCGCGTCCATCTTTCATTTTAATGTCCCCATTAACCCTATTTAATACAATAGAAGTCTCAATAGTTGGACAAGTTTCCAAAGCTTCATCAACAATACTTTTAAAATCAACTGCTTTACTTCCTCTAAAAACACCATCAGAAGTTAATAGTACTTTACACTCAGCATCATTAATTCTCGTTGAAAGTGCAACTGCTGAAAACCCTGCAAATACTACAGAATGTACTGCTCCAATTCTTGCACAAGCCAAAACTGCTATGGCTAACTCAGGGACCATTGGCATATAAATACAAATTCTATCTCCCTTAACTACACCTCTTCTTTTAAGTACGTTTGAAAATTTACTTACTTCGATGTGTAATTCTTTATAGGTTAATGTTCTATTTGCTTCAGTTGGTTCATTTGGCTCCCAAATTATTGCAGTAGCATCACCTCGTTTCTCTAAATGACGATCTAAACAATTTTCAGTTATATTTAATTTAGCCCCTTTAAACCATTCAAATTTTGGGGTTTCCCAATTATACTCAAGCACTTTATCCCACTTTTTACGCCAAGTGAAAGTTTCAGCAATTTGCGCCCAATATCCTTCTGGATCATTCACACTATGTTGGTATGATTTGTAATATTTTATAAATGAATCTATTCGTAAATCTTCAAGCGTTTGTTTTTCTTCTTCTGTTGCATGTTGAAATATTCCAATTTTATGAAGTTTAAATTCATGTGTAATTTCATTTACAATTTCAGGATCATCAATGGTTGAAGGGATGGTATATTCCGTACCATCAGCCATATTTCGCAATAATTTTCGAAGAATTTTTCCTGAACGTGTTTTTGGTAATCTCGTTACAATCAATACTTTTTTAAGTGAAGCAACCGCTCCGATTTGTTTTCTAACTTCCTGAACTATTTTATATTCTAATTCAAAACCAGAAACATAATCACCTGATTTTAGAACTACTAAAGCAAGTGGTACTTGACCTTTTAAATCATCTGCAATCCCAAAAACAGCACATTCAGCTACAGAAGGGTTAAGGGCAACAACCTCTTCCATTTCAGCAGTTGACAACCTATGACCTGCAACATTAATTACATCATCAACTCTTCCCGTAATATATACATAACCATCATCATCTTTATAACCACCATCACCTGAAAAATAATAGCCTGGGAATTTTTTTAAATAACCTTCTACATAACGTTCTGTATTTCCCCAAATATTCAATAAATTTCCTGGAGGCAATGGTAATTTAACTGCAACCAACCCTTCTTTATTTGGGCCCACTACTTCACCTTCATTATTTAAAATTTGAATATCATAACCACTAACTGGTTTTCCCGCAGAACCAGGCTTAACAGGAAGTGCTTCAACTCCCATCATATTTGCTAACATTGGCCATCCAGATTCTGTTTGCCACCAATGATCAATTACAGGAATGTTTAATTGTTCTTCTAACCAATTTAATGTTGCAACATCGCAACGTTCACCAGCTAAAAATTGATATTTTAAACAACTTAAATCGTACATTTTTAGTAACTCCCCATTTGGATCTTCCTTTTTAATTGCACGAATTGCGGTTGGAGCGGTAAACATAACTTTTACATTGTTTTCGCTTATAATTCTCCAAAATGTACTTGCATCTGGCGTTTTGATAGGTTTTCCTTCAAAAACAATCGTCGTATTTCTATTCAAAAGTGGTCCGTAAACAATATAACTATGTCCAACTACCCAACCAACATCTGAGGCCGCCCAATAAACATCTCCTTCTTCAACACCATAAATATTTTTCATTGAATATTTTAAAGCAGTTGCGTAACCACCTGTGTCACGCAAAATCCCTTTAGGTTTTCCTGTAGTACCTGAAGTATATAAAATATACAACGGATCTGTTGAATTCATCTCAACACAATCAGCTGGTTCAGAATTTTTTACTAACTTTTTATAACTAATATAGCGTTCCGTTTTTGGGTTTACTGCTCCCAAATTACGTTGATAAACGATTACTTTATCTGGTTTATGAATTGCCAATTGCACAGCTTCATCAACCAAAGGTTTATAGGCAATTAATCGGTCCACTTCCATTCCCGAAGTTGCTGTAATAATGGCTTTTGGCTTACAGTCATCAATTCTAACAGCTAATTCATGCGGTGCAAAACCACCAAAAACTACAGAATGTATAGCGCCAATACGTGCACAGGCCAGCATACCAAATGCTGCGTGCGGAATCATTGGCATATAAATTATAACGGTATCACCTTTTTTTACCCCTAAATCTCTAAGTCCACCAGCCAATCTTTCCACTTGGCCTTTTACTTCATTAAAAGTATAAGTAACCTTTTGTTGAGTTACGGGAGATTCGTAAATAATAGCAACTTGCTCACCATAACCATCTTCAACATGCTTATCTACGGCCAAATAACAAATATTTAATTTTCCATCGGCAAACCAACGATCAAATCCATTTTCATCTTTAGATAAAATAGTTTGAGGTTTTTTATACCATTTCAATTCATCTGCTTGTTTTTTCCAAAATGCTTCAGGATTTTCAATACTGTTGTTGTAATGTTTTTGATAACTCATAATTATTTATTTTTTTTTGTTAAACAATCCAAACCAAACTGGATTTAAAATTTTTATTTTTATCAATATCCACAGTATAAATAAGGTAAACACTCCCATAAAAAATGAGTTTATGGTATTGCTGTGAAATATTGATTCTATATATATTCTGCCAAATAAAGTAATAATAACATAAATTGTAATCACTATATCCGAAGTTCTATTTCCTAATCTATATTTCATTTCTTTTCTTTTTTATTTAGCATACTTTTTACTTCATTCACTAATTTTTTGGTAGAGAAAGGTTTTGACACATATTTATCAGCACCTAATTGTAACCCTAATTCTATGTCTGAAGCTTTATTTTTTGCTGAAAGAAAAATGACTTTTATTTTACTAAAAACAGGATTTGCTTTTAGGTATTTAAGTACCTGATAACCATCTACATTTGGCATCATAATATCTAAAATAATTATATCAATTTTATTGTTTTCAACTATTTCTATAGCTTCAACTCCATCACGTGCAATAAACACTTCAAAATCTTCCTTTTTAAAAATGTATTCTAATGACATTACAATGTTAGGTTCATCATCAACTAATAATATCTTTTTCATGTTATATTGTGTTATAAGGTAATCTAAATGTAACTCTTGCACCTTGTGGCTTAATATTTTCAGCCCAAATTTTTCCGTTATGGCTTTCAATAATTTGCTTGCTAATTGCCAATCCTAATCCGCTGCCAACAGGTTTTAATATGGTTTGGTTTTTAGATTGATAAAACTTATTAAAAATTGTAATTAAATCGTTTGGATCAATTCCTTTTCCATTGTCTTCCACTGATATTTCAACTTTATTACTATTGATGTATGAAAAAATTGAAACAACTCCTGTTTCTTTTGGTGAAAACTTAATAGCATTAGACAGCAAATTAATAAGAACTTGCTGAATTCTATCATCATCATAATATAATTCAGCATCAATTAAACCTTTTGTATTAATTTGAATTCCTTTGCTTACTGCAATTTGATATACTGAATCAATTGACTTTTGGGTGGAGGTTTTTATTGAGTTTTTTTGTAAATCTAACTTCTCTTTTCCCGTTGCTAACTTTTCTAAATCTAATATATTATTAATCAGCCTGCTAATTCGTTCACTTTCCGAAACAATACTTGTTAAAAACTGTTTTTTTGTTGAATTGTCAATTTGATCATCATCTAATAAAATTTCAGAAAGTGCTCTAATAGAAGTGATTGGTGTTTTTAATTCATGAGCAACTGTATCTAAAAAATCATTTTTTTGCCTATCACGTTCTTGAAGTTGCTTGTTAGATTCTTTTGCTTTTTGAGTTTCATCTAAAATATTTAATACTTCCAACAAACTAATTTCTTCTTCTTTTACTACTGATGAAATTAAAATTCTTGAAGATGCACTGCCAATACTTCCTGTTAATAATTTTTCAGAAAAATTAACCAATCGTGCATCAGCATATAATATATTTTTATCAATTCCATACTTCATATTAAATAAATTCAGTGCTCTTTCAGTTCTATTTTCCCCTAAAAAACGAGTTAAAACTTTCCGAATATCCCTTACATAAGCTTCTCCTTTCCAAACATAAGCACCTTCATGTAATGCAGCATATTTTGAACTATCAACAAACATTTCGGCAAAATTTCGTTCTCTATAACTTCCTAATTTAGTTACAGACACAAATGAATAAATACCAATATTCACAAATAAGCTCCAAAAAAAGGCTTGAGTAACAGGCTCAAATATGTGTAATCCAAATAATTCATATGGTTTTAAAATATGAATACCAAACATTCCTTCATTCACAAAAGATGTAGTAATTAATTGAGAATCAATAGTAAATGGGACTAATAAGGTATAAAAAGAAACTATAAAACCAGCTATTATACCATATTTAGCTCCCCTTGATGAACCTCTTCTCCAAAATAAACCACCAAAAAATGCCGGAGCCAATTGGGCAATTAACACAAATGATATCAATCCTATGGAAACCAAAGAACGATTTAATGTGAAACTTTTATAGAAAAAATATGCAATTATAATTAATGAAAATATGGCGATACGACGAATGTTTTTAATTGATTCAATATTTTCTTTAGATTCAGCTTTGCTAAACCTTCTTAGAAATCCATATGGAATAATTAAATTATTACTAAGCATTGTAGACAATGCCAAGGATGAAATAACGACCATTGAAATGGCGGCTGAAAATCCTCCTAAAAAAACCAATATCGCTAAAAACTCATGGTGATTGTACAAAGGTAACATCAACGTAAATAAATCTGCATCAACAGATTTATTTTGAAACACAATGTTTCCTGCCCAAGCTATAAATATTACAAATACATTAAAAAGCAATAAATACAAAGGAAACAACCAAATTACTTTTTTTAAATATTTTTCTCTTTCATTTTCAATTACAGTAACCTGAAATTGCCTTGGCAATAACATAATGGCGATCATTGATAACAAACTCAATAAGAACCAATTAAATCCCCCCTGTAATCCATTAATAGTTTGCTGAGTTTCAAAATTAGGTAATAGCGAAGCTTTACTATAAATATCGGTTGGTCCATCAAATAAATAGAAAGTAACATAAACGCCAATTACCAGAAAAAATACTAATTTAATAATTGATTCTAATGCTATTGCTGCAATTATGCCTTTGTGACGCTCGGTTGCATCAGTATGTTGTGTGCCAAAAAAAGCTGCAAATATTGCCAATAAAATGGCGATATAAAAAGTAGCGTCATCTATTATTGAAACTGGAGTAATCCTATGATTTGTTATTACATTAAAAGTTTCTGAAATTGCTTTTAATTGTAATGCTATATATGGTACAATAGCTAAAACACATATTATAGTTACCAAAGCACCTAAAAAACGATCATTACCATAACGCAATGAAATAAAATCAGCTAAAGATGAAATTTTATTTGCTTTAGATATTCTGATAATTTTACGCATTAATAGTATCCAAACAGGTATAATAATTATGGGTCCAAGATAAATGGTTAAAAATTTTAAACCTGAAGTTGCAGCCAATCCTACACTTCCATAATAGGTCCAAGCTGTACAATAAACAGCTAATGAAAGTGTATAAACATATGGGTTATTTACCCACCTGCTTTTTGAATTTTTTTCAGCCCAATAGGCAACATAAAAAATGACTGACAAATAAATTATAATTATTGATATCACTAAAAAACTACTCATAATACTTTCTTAAAATGATATATGAAACAATAATACTTACTATCCAAACAAAAAATATATAAAAATACAATGGAGGCAAACCAAATAAAGTTGAGCTACTATTAAAGATTAATATAAAAGGAATATTAAACAAACATAGTAGTAGTAATGATAATACAATGAACTTTTGTTGGTGTCTTTTTTTCACTTCTTGCTAAATTAGAATTAAATATAATAAAAACAGCACTATAAATTATAGTGCTGTTTTAAACTAATTATATATTAATGAGAAGTAGCTTCTCCAGCTCCCGATGGAATTCTAATATGTTCAACTATATCTTGCACTTCTTGAGGTGGTGCAGGTGTTAACCTTGAAACTACTACAGAAACTATAAAGTTAGCAAACATAGCTACTGTTCCAAAGCCTTCTGGTGATATACCAAACCACCACTCACTTGGTGCAGGCATCTCACCAATCCAACCCAACTTATACTTCGCCATATAATAGGTCATCAATCCAAGACCAACAATCATTCCAGAAATGGCACCTTCTTTGTTCATACGCTTGTCAAAAATTCCTAAAATAATAGCGGGAAAGAAAGAAGCCGCTGCCAAACCAAAGGCCAATGCCACAACAGCAGCAACAAATCCAGGTGGATGAATTCCAAAATAACCTGCAACTAAAACTGCAACAGCTGCGCTTAAGCGAGCTGCCCAAAGCTCACTTTTCTCAGAAATACTTGGGTTGATTATTTTTTTGATTAAATCATGAGAAATTGAAGAAGCAATTACCAATAATAAACCAGCTGCTGTGGATAATGCAGCTGCCAATCCACCAGCACCTACTAATGCAACTACCCAGTTTGGTAAATTTGCAATTTCAGGATTTGCCAGTACCATAATATCACGGTCTATTGTTAATTCATTGGTGTCCTTATCAGCAACATACTGTACAATACCATCCCCATTTTTATCTTCATACTTTAATAAGCCTGTTTTTTCCCAATTAGCAACCCATTGTGGTAATTCACTATAGTTTTTATTGCTTACAGTTTCAATTAATTTAGTTCTTGCAAAAACTGCTACTGCAGGTACCGTTGTATAAAGGATTGCAATGAAAAATAAAGCCCAACCTGCTGACGCTCTTGCATCTTTTACTCTTGGTACTGTAAAGAAACGCACAATTACGTGTGGTAAACCAGCTGTACCAACCATTAAAGCAAATGTTATCGCAAATACATCAATCATTGATTTACTCCCTGAAGTATATTCGGTAAATCCAAGCTCAGTAGACAATCCATCTAATTTATCTAATAAATAAATACCATCTTCACCTGTACTCCCAAATCCTAATTGAGGAATTGGATTTCCTGTCATTTGAAATGAAATAAATATTGCAGGCACCATAAACGCAAAAATCAATACACAATATTGTGCTACTTGAGTATAAGTAATCCCTTTCATACCGCCTAATACAGCATAAAATAAAACGATTGCCATACCTATATATACACCTGTATCAATATCAACTTCAAGGTATCTTGAAAATACAATTCCTACTCCACGCATTTGTCCTGCTACATATGTAAATGAAACAATTAAAGCTGCAATAACTGCAACTACACGAGCAGTACTTGAATAATATCGATCTCCAATAAAATCAGGCACTGTAAATTTTCCAAATTTTCGCAAATAAGGTGCTAAAAGTAGTGCCAACAACACATATCCTCCTGTCCATCCCATTAAATAAACGGAACCATCATATCCTGTGAATGAAACAATCCCTGCTAATGAAATAAATGATGCTGCCGACATCCAGTCTGCTGCAGTTGCCATACCATTCATTATTGGCGGAACTCCTCCACCAGCAATATAAAATTCTTTAGACGTCCCTGCTCGAGCCCAAATTGCTATTCCTATATAAAGTGTAAATGAAAGTCCAACAAGTATCCATGTCCATGCTAATATTCCCATGATTTATTATTTTTAAAAGTTAATATTATTCGTCAACACCATATTTTTTATCCAATTTGTTCATCAATTTCACATAGATGACAATTAAGATAACAAACACATACATTGACCCTTGTTGAGCAAACCAGAAACCAAGTTTAAACCCGGCAAATTTGATTGTATTCAACTGCTCTACTAAAAAGATTCCGAACACATAGGAAACTAAAAACCATATACTTAGCAATATTGCTAAATACCCAAGATTTTCTTTCCAATATGCTTTCATATTTTCTTTTGACATAATTGTAAGTTTTTAAATTAATTATTATAAATAAATCATTGCTTGAAGTGTAACAGTCCCAAGATCTGTTGCTCCAAACTTTTCGTTTTTATATTCTATAGTCAGCTTTGAATTATGACCTTCCAAATAAAGATTTCCACCTATACCAAAAACATTTCGGTTGTCTGAAGTTGCATCATAGCTATTACTTCCATATGATAAATAAGGCTGAATTCTAGGTTTAGTAACATCTCCAGGAATTAGATAACCAACATGAGTATAAAACATACTTCCTGTACCATAAGCACTATATCGGTAATCAGTTCCATAATTATTCCATTGATAAGTTGCGTATGCAGTAATTGCACTACCATTATCCTTTATTGGGGCATCATAAAAAGCATCTAATGCATAAATGCCTATATTTTCACCTTTTAAAACACCAGAATTATCTGCTGAAACTGATCCATTTGGATGTGCAAAGAATCCTGCTCCAATATTAAACACTTTTTTTGTTCCTAAATAAGTACCCACTTTGTATGGTAAAAAATTAGATTCTGAGTCTAAAATATTATACTCAAAATAGCCTGCATATGCAAAGCCAGCTTCTTTTGAACCTAATATTCGTTTACCTCCATATATAGCTGGACCTCCATTTTCAGGAATTCTCATATCCAAACCATTTGTTATGGCATCATTTATAGCAACTTGATATTGAAGTTTTTTAAATTTTCCTTTGAAATAAATACCAACGTGACGGGCAAACTGATCCGACAATCCGAGTGTTGACCATGATTGACGGTTATTGTCTAAAGTCAACATATTAAGTGTACTTTGATTATTTAATCTTGAAATACCATTCCAATAATGCAAACCAGCCCCAACTGCATGTTCTTTTGTTAAACTCCATTGCCCCCAAACATCATGCATAAATAACTGAGAACCTTCACCTTGACCAGTAGGACTCATTGTTTTACTGTTTAAACTATTTAATCCAAAATGAGTAAGAATTAAAAACTTGTCAGTAATTTGAGAAAACATTAAAACACGTGCCCTTCTAACATTAAATCCAAAATTATTAACATCCTCGGGGACATCATTACTGTATACTACCTGAAATTGAGCCCAGGAAATAATTCTTAAATATTTGCTACCATCATCATTGAACTTTATCTTAAATCCGCCATCATAGTTTGGAGATCCTTGAGAAAATGAAAACATAAATGATAACAAAAAAACACTGAGTAGTACTAATTTGAGTTTTTTCATAATGTTAGTTATTGGTTAGTTAATTATTTTGCTAAAAATAAATTTAGCCATAACAATATGGAAAGAAATACATAGAAAGTAAAATTTAATATATATATATGCTAATTAGTATAGTTAACCTTTAAAACGCTCCCAACGAATTAGCATATACTTATCACCAAGCTCCGTAACAATAACACCTGCACCAATCAAGTTTTTGTTTTCCGAAAAATACTTAGCCAACTCAATTGCATTTAAAATTTTATAAGTAGAGTGATATTCAAAACTATACGGACGTTTAATATTGTACTTTTTTACCCAATTTATAATACTAACATGCGAAACTCCCAAAATTCGTTCAATTTCCCGATAGCTCAATCCTTCTAAATACAATTGCAAGGCTTTATTCACATAATAGGAATCTATTTGCTTTCCCATTTTATTAACTGTAAAATAATAACTGCATTTTTTACACTTAAAACGCTGCCGATCTTTTATAATTCCACTCTTAACATACTCGTCAGAACCACAATTAGGACAAAATTTAATATTCATATATATTATTTTTGCATAAATATATTTATTTAGCATAATAAATCAAACATAATATTTAACTTTTAATCATTATTTATCAATAAAGCATTATAACCATTGATGGTTTTATAAAATATTAAACTTTATATTACATTTCAACTAATGCAACTTAAACTGCTTATACATTTAATTTTATCGGTATTTTTGTTCAAAAATTAACCAACTTTATGATTTCTCTTCAAGTACTTTTAGATACACTTTTATCGAACTGGGAAATTATTATCCTGTTTTTTTTAATAGCCATTTTGTATGCTTCAGTTGGTTTTGGAGGCGGATCAAGTTATTTAGCCGTACTAGCTTTAACTTCATTGGCATTCACACAAATTAGAGCCATTGCTCTGTTGTGCAACATTGTTGTAGTTTCTGGCGGCACCTACGTGTACATAAAAAACAATCTTTTTAACTGGAAAAAAAATATTCCTTTGGTTTTGGCAAGTGTGCCATTTGCTTTTATTGGAGGTTATTTAAAAATAAGCCNAACAGTATTCTTTATTTTATTAGGTATCACATTATTTATAGCAGCAATATTAATGTGGACATCAAAATATATAACTGAAAAAGCAGCAATTTCGAATTTTAAAAAATCTGCTTCAAAAGATGCTTCTTATGGTGGGTTTATTGGGTTTATTTCAGGAATGGTTGGAATTGGAGGTGGCGTTTTTTTAGCTCCTTTATTACATTTAACAAAATGGGATACTCCAAAAAAGATTGCTGCAGCTTCAAGCTTTTTTATTCTGGTAAATTCAATAGCAGGCTTAACTGGTCAGTTCTTAAATCCTGACTTTTCAATTGAACCAACAATTACATTTATTTTAATGTTTACGGTATTGATTGGCGGGCAAATAGGTTCAAGAATTAGCGCTAATTTAATTTCACCTACAGTCCTCAAAAAAGCTACTGCACTTTTAATTGCATTTGTCGCTATTCGAATTTTATGGAAATCCCTCCTTTAA
>BS_KBA_SWE02_21mDRAFT_10000448_pt1 | contig 15427 bp, 11 predicted proteins | sample BalSeasSWE02_21m_FD_9196 | JGI IMG/M metagenome (IMG submission 9196)
GCACTTCGTCAGCGCTGCCGTCAGTGTCGTTTTACCGTGATCAACGTGACCAATCGTGCCTACGTTTAAATGCGGCTTGTTTCTTACAAATTTTTCTTTAGACATAAGCTGAGCTCTCGCAAATTAACCTTTGTTTATGATTGTATCGGCCACGTTCTGCGGCACTTCCGAATACTTCTCGAACTCCATTGAGTACACGGCACGCCCCTGGCTCATAGAACGCAAGTGCGTGGCATAACCGAACATCTCGGCCAGCGGTACCTCAGCACGAACCGTTTTGCCCATGGGCGTATCGTCCATACCCTGTGTCAGACCGCGACGACGATTCAAATCGCCCATCACGTCCCCCATATAATCCTCAGGTGTCACCACGTCGACCTTCATGATCGGCTCCAGCAGCACAGGATCCGCGTTTGTCGCGCCATCCCTGAAAGCCATCGAGCCAGCGATCTTAAACGCCATTTCGCTGGAGTCAACATCATGATACGAGCCGTCGTACAAAGTCACCCTGCAATCCACCATCGAAAAGCCACCGACAACACCGTTTTCCATCTGCTCCTGCACGCCACGATCGACGGCCGGTATGTATTCTTTGGGTACTACACCGCCAACAATTCCATTGACGAATTCGTAACCTGACCCTCTCGGCAGGGGTTCTATGCGCAGATAAACGTGGCCGTATTGACCGCGACCACCCGATTGCCGCACAAACTTGCCTTCCTGCTCCACCGTCTTGCGTATCGTCTCGCGGTACGCAACCTGCGGTTTACCAACATTCGCCGCGACCTGGAACTCACGCTTCATACGGTCGACGATGATGTCGAGATGGAGTTCTCCCATCCCCGAAATTATCGTCTGCCCGGACTCGTCATCCGTATGAACACGAAAAGATGGGTCTTCTTTCGCGAGCTTTTGCATCGCGGCGCTCATCTTATCCTGATCTGCCACTGTTCTTGGCTCAACTGCGACCGAGATAACCGGTTCCGGAAATGTCATGCGCTCGAGCGTAATTCTTTTCGCAATATCGCAAAGCGTATCGCCTGTCGTAACATCCTTTAAGCCAACTGCCGCCGCGATATCCCCGGCGCGGACTTCCTTAATCTCTTTTCGATCATTCGCGTGCATTTGCAAGATTCGCCCAACACGCTCTTTCTTACCCTTTGTCGGGTTGTAAATCGTGTCACCAGAATTTAACACTCCTGAATACACGCGGAAGAATGTCAGATTGCCGACGAAACTGTCTGTCGCAATCTTGAACGCCAGCGCAGCAAACGGTTCCTTGTCATCCGCGTGCCGTACATCTTCCGTATCATCATCTTTGATGCCCAATACTGCTGGCACATCAAGTGGCGAGGGCAAGTATTCGACGACTGCATCAAGTACGGCCTGCACGCCTTTGTTCTTAAACGCCGAGCCGCACATTACTACAACGATGTCACCCGACAATGTCCGCGCCCGAAGCCCTTTACGAATCTCATCTTCAGTGAGTTCGGTATCGCCGAGAAACTTATCCATAAGTTCCTCGTTAGCTTCGGCTGCTGCCTCGATCATTTTTGCACGCCAAACTTCAGCTTCCGCCCTTAGCTCGGCAGGGATTTCGTGAGCTTCGTAGGTCATGCCCAGGTTGCTCTCGTCCCAGTAAAGCGCTTTCATCTTTATAAGATCGATAACGCCTGTAAACTTTTCTTCCGCGCCGATCGGTAGTTGCACCGGCACTGGATTTGCGCCGAGACGTTTCACCAGCTGGCCAACGACGCGCAGGAAATCAGCACCCACACGATCCATCTTGTTGACAAAGACCAAACGAGGTACGCCGTATTTGTTGCCTTGCCGCCAGACCGTCTCGGTTTGCGGCTCTACGCCGCCTACCGCACACAACACTGTTACTGCGCCATCAAGCACTCTTAATGAACGCTCGACTTCGATCGTAAAATCAACGTGCCCCGGAGTATCNATAATGTTGATTCGGTGCTCGTCGTACTGCTTGTCCATTCCAGACCAGAAACAGGTTGTCGCGGCTGACGTAATCGTAATACCGCGTTCCTGTTCCTGTTCCATCCAGTCCATGATGGCTGCGCCATGATGAACTTCGCCTAGCTTGTGCGATACACCTGTATAAAACAGCACACGTTCNGTCGTCGTTGTCTTGCCCGCATCAATATGGGCCATAATTCCGATATTACGGTATCGCTCAATAGGGGTCGTGCGAGCCACGGCAAAGCCTTTTACCAGCGGTAGTGCGAGAACGCCTTATTCGCTTCTGCCATGCGGTGCGTGTCTTCTTTCTTCTTGACCGCAGTACCACGATTTTCAGCAGCATCAAGCAACTCGTGAGCCAGGCGATACGCCATCGATTTTTCGCTGCGCTTACGTGCAGCATCGATTATCCAACGCATGGCAAGTGTCTGCCGTCGAGCCGGGCGTACTTCGACCGGGACCTGATAAGTAGCTCCGCCAACGCGACGTGCCTTTACTTCGACAGCTGGCTTTACGTTGTCCAGTGCTGTTTCAAGCAACTCAAGCGCTTTCTCACCGGTTTGCGTTTCTTTTTCAGAGATACGATCCAGAGCACCGTAGATGATGCGCTCAGCAACGGATTTCTTGCCGTCGTTCATGATCATGTTCATAAATTTTGCAAGCAGATGACTACCGTACTTGGGATCGGGCAGAATCGTTCGTTTAGGGGCCTGTGATCTTCTGGACATTTTGGTCTATCTCAACTTTATGACTTAGGGCGCTTCGTTCCATACTTGGAACGGCCTTTGCGACGATCGGCTACGCCAGAACAATCCAGTGTGCCGCGTACGGTGTGATAACGAACACCCGGCAAATCCTTTACACGACCGCCGCGGATCAGCACAACGCTATGTTCCTGCAGGTTATGGCCTTCACCGCCGATATAACTCGTCACCTCAAATCCGTTCGTCAGGCGCACACGAGCAACTTTCCGCATTGCCGAGTTCGGTTTTTTCGGTGTCGTCGTGTAAACACGCGTGCAAACGCCGCGCTTTTGCGGACTGGCGTTGAGCGCCGGTACGGTGCTCTTTACGGGCTTCGTAGCGCGTGGTTTGCGTACTAACTGATTCACTGTGGCCATGGGCCTTCACTCTTTATTTTTGTCGGAAAAAACCGGAAATCGCCTTGGCGAGCTCCGAATAAAACAGGGCCCGCCTGTTGGCGAGCCCCGGTATTAAGGGCGGGCATTTTAGTGATGCGGGCAACTCAGTGTCAAGCCAGCATCTCCTCAGGCCCGCCAGGGCCTGTAAGCTATTGATTTTACTGGGCACTTATTGCTTATTCGCCACCTTCCGCAGCCAAATCAGTTTCCGCTGCCGCAAGCACTTCGTCTGCAGACTCACTATTCGACGAATCGCCTATTGAGTCCATGAGCGCCGCCGCCTCAGCGTCGGCGATCTGCTTTTCTTCCAGCTTCTTCAATTGATCAGCCAGGTCCTGCTCGCGCGTGCGTCGTCGATCAGCGTGATGCGCGAAGCCGGTACCGGCCGGAATCAATCGACCAACGATTACGTTCTCTTTCAGACCGCGCAAGTCGTCGCGCAACCCGCGCACAGATGCTTCGGTCAGTACTCGAGTCGTTTCCTGGAAGGACGCAGCCGAGATGAACGATTCGGTTGCGAGCGACGCCTTGGTGATTCCCAAAAGGATCGGTTCGATGGTCAGCGGCTCTTTGTTCTGGGCCAGCAGCTGTTCTTCGACCTCGAAGAAGCGTGCCTTGTCGATCTGCTCACCACGCAGGTAGTTACTGTCACCCGGTGTGGCAACAATGACCTTACGCAGCATCTGGCGAATAATCACCTCGATGTGCTTGTCATTAATCTTCACACCCTGGAGCCGGTAAACGTCCTGAATTTCCTTAACGAGGTAGTTCGCCAGATTCTCAATGCCGCGCAGTCGCAGAATATCGTGCGGGTTCGGCTCGCCGTCGGCAATAATTTCGCCTCTGGCAACCTGCTCACCCTCGAACACGTTAAGGTGACGCCACTTCGGGATCAGCTCTTCGTAACCGTCGGTCTCGCCGGTAATTACCAGTCGACGCTTGCCCTTGGTTTCCTTGCCGAAGCTGACCGTACCGGTATGCTCCGCCATGATCGCAGGCTCTTTTGGCTTGCGAGCTTCGAAAAGATCCGCAACACGCGGCAGACCACCGGTAATGTCACGAGTCTTTGAGGATGCCTGCGGTATACGAGCGATAATGTCACCAACAGAAACACTTGCTCCGTCAGCCAGCGATATGATCGCGCCAACCGGCAGCGCGTAGACGGCTGGAATTTCGGTGTTGGCGAAGCAAATCTCCTTGCCGTCCTCACCAATCAGTTTGGCAACAGGACGCAAGTCCTTGCCGGAACCGGTACGGCTCTTAGGATCAAGAACAACGATGCTGGTCAGGCCAGTAAATTCGTCGACCTGTTCCTGGACGGTGATACCGTCGATGAAGTCTTCGAATCGGATCTTACCTTCAACCTCGGTGACAACCGGGTGAGTATGCGGATCCCAGCTGGCGAGAATTTGCCCCTGCTTGACGTCGACACCGTTCTCGATGGTGATCGTCGCGCCGTAAGGAACCTTGTAGCGCTCGCGCTCCTGACCCTGATCATTCATAACAATGATCTCACCGGAACGAGACACAGCAACAAGATAGCCTTTGTGATGCGCGACCGTCTTGATATTGCGCAAGTGAGCAATACCGTTGGACTTGATCTCAATGTTGCTGATCGCAGCAGAACGAGACGCAGCGCCACCGATATGGAAGGTACGCATGGTCAACTGCGTACCCGGTTCACCGATTGACTGTGCCGCGATTACGCCAACAGCCTCACCAATATTGATTCGGTTGCCGCGCGCGAGATCGCGTCCGTAGCACTGTGAACAAACGCCGTAGCGAATATCACAGGTGATAGGTGAACGAACCATCATGTGATCGATCTTCAGATCATCAAGCTCTTGAACGGTTGCCTCGTCCAGCATGGTGCCGGCGTCGAATGCAACCCTGTCAGTGCCTGGAATCAGAACTGGCTCAGCCAAAACACGACCTAACACACGATCACGCAAAGGCTCAACGATGTCGCCACCTTCAACAATTGGCGTCATCGCGACACCGTTGCGAGTTTGACAATCGACTTCAGTCACGACGAGATCCTGCGCGACGTCAACCAGACGGCGTGTCAGATAACCCGAGTTAGCGGTCTTAAGCGCAGTATCGGCCAGACCTTTGCGAGCACCGTGAGTCGAAATAAAGTATTGCAGTACGTCCAGACCCTCGCGGAAGTTAGCCGTAATCGGCGTCTCGATAATCGATCCGTCTGGCTTCGCCATCAGGCCACGCATACCAGCGAGCTGGCGAATCTGCGCGGCAGAACCACGAGCGCCTGAGTCGGCCATCATGTAAATCGAATTGAACGATTCCTGCTCGACCATCTTGCCCTTGGAATCCTTGACGGTTTCCGTACCGAGCTTGTCCATCATCGCTTTCGCGACTTGATCGTTGGTGCGAGACCAGATGTCGACAACCTTGTTGTAGCGCTCGCCGTCGGTTACGAGACCGGAACCGTACTGGTCCTGAATCTCTTTCACCTCCGCCTCTGCGACAGCAAGAATCGCTTCCTTGCTCTCGGGAACGACCATATCGTTGACACCGATCGAGACGCCAGCACGCGTTGCCTCGCGGAAACCCGTGTACATCAGGCGGTCGGCGAAAATGACNGTCTGCTTCAGGCCCAGTTGGCGATAGCAGGCGTTGATGACNCTGGAAATGGCTTTCTTCGTCATCGCNCGGTTGACATGCGTGAATTCCATACCCTTCGGCAGAATTCCCGACAACAATGCACGACCAACCGTTGTGTCTACACGTTTTGTAACCTCAACCAGTTCGCCTTTTTCGTTGCTTTCGTGAATCGTCACACGGATCTTCACCCTGGCCTGCATTTCAGCAGCACCGGCTTCATAAGCGCGACGCGCCTCATCCAAGTTCGCAAGTATCATGCCCTCGCCCTTCGCATTCACTTTCGTACGGGTCATGTAGTAAAGACCCAAAACGACGTCCTGCGACGGTACGATGATCGGATCACCGTTAGCCGGAGACAAAATATTATTTGACGACATCATCAAAGCGCGTGTTTCGAGCTGCGCTTCGATTGATAGCGGCACGTGCACGGCCATCTGGTCACCGTCGAAGTCGGCGTTGAACGCGGTACAGACGAGCGGATGCAGCTGAATAGCTTTACCTTCGATCAAAACCGGCTCGAACGCCTGGATACCAAGGCGGTGCAAGGTTGGCGCCCGGTTCAGCATGACCGGATGCTCACGAATGACTTCTTCGAGAATATCCCAGACTTCCGGTCCTTCACGTTCAACCAGTCGTTTGGCAGCCTTGATAGTTGTCGCCTCACCACGTAGTTGCAGCTTGGAGAAAATGAAGGGCTTGAAGAGCTCAAGCGCCATTTTCTTCGGCAAACCACACTGATGCAGCTTTAATGTCGGTCCGACAACGATGACCGAACGACCTGAGTAATCAACGCGCTTGCCCAGAAGGTTCTGGCGGAAGCGGCCCTGCTTACCTTTAATCATGTCAGCGAGCGACTTCAGCGGACGCTTGTTCGTGCCAGTAATAGCGCGGCCGCGTCGGCCGTTATCGAGCAACGCATCCACAGACTCCTGCAGCATGCGCTTTTCGTTGCGAACGATAATGTCCGGAGCGTTCAGCTCCAACAAACGACGCAAACGGTTGTTACGGTTGATAACGCGACGATACAGATCATTAAGATCCGACGTTGCGAACCGTCCACCGTCGAGCGGAACCAACGGGCGCAGATCCGGCGGCAATACTGGCAGAACAGTCAGTACCATCCACTCAGGCTTGTTACCCGACTCAACAAAAGACTCTATGAGCTTCAGTCGTTTCGACAATCGCTTGATCTTCGTCTCTGACTTGGTCGCGCCCATGTCCTCGCGAACCTTCAGCATTTCTCGCTGCAGATCGATCGTGCTGAGCATTTCGCGTACCGCTTCGGCACCCATACGGGCATCGAATTCGTCGCCATACTGCTCAAGCGCCTCGAGATACATTTCGTCGGTCATCAACTGACCTCGCTCGAGATCCGTCATTCCTGGCTCGACGACGACAAAAGCCTCGAAGTACAGAACACGCTCAATCTCGCGCAAGGTCATGTCCAGCATGAGTCCAATACGCGATGGCAGTGATTTCAGGAACCAGATGTGCGCGACCGGGCTTGCCAGATCAATATGCGCCATGCGTTCGCGGCGGACTTTGGTCTGCGTGACCTCAACACCACATTTCTCGCAAACGACACCGCGATGTTTCAGGCGCTTGTACTTGCCGCACAGGCACTCGTAGTCCTTGATCGGGCCAAAGATCTTGGCGCAGAACAGACCATCACGTTCCGGCTTGAAAGTGCGGTAGTTGATCGTCTCCGGCTTCTTTACTTCGCCAAATGACCATGACCGAACCATGTCCGGAGATGCCAGACCGATACGAATAGCATCGAAGTCATCAACCGGGTTCTGATACTTGAAAAGCTTAAGCAGATCTTTCATTAGTCTGTCTCCAGCTCAATGTTAATGCCCAAAGATCGAATCTCTTTGACCAACACGTTGAACGATTCCGGCATACCGGCATCCATGTAGTGCTCGCCATCCACGATGTTCTTGTACATCTTGGTACGGCCCTGGACGTCGTCTGATTTGACTGTCAGCATTTCCTGCAAGGTGTAGGCGGCACCGTAAGCTTCGAGTGCCCAGACCTCCATCTCGCCGAAACGCTGGCCACCGAACTGCGCCTTACCACCCAGCGGTTGCTGAGTAACCAGGCTGTACGGTCCGGTCGAGCGCGCATGCATCTTGTCATCAACCAGGTGGTTGAGTTTCAGCATGTACATGTAGCCAACAGTAACTTCGCGGTCGAACTTGTCACCGGTACGGCCATCCCACAAAGTGGACTGACCGGAAACATCCAGACCAGCGAGTTCAAGAAGTCCCTTGATCTCTGCCTCAGAAGCGCCGTCAAATACTGGCGTCGCAGTCGGCACACCCTGGGTCAGGTTACCTGCCAGTTCGAGAATCTCTGCATCATTGAGTGACTTGAGGTCTTCCGTTTGGCCGCCGGTCTTGTTGTAAACGGCATCAAGGAACTGACGCAGCTTTACGATCGACTCTTGCGCTTTGAGCATATTGTCGATCTTCTTGCCGACACCCATCGCGGCCCAGCCGAGGTGAGTTTCGAGCACCTGTCCGACGTTCATTCGGGACGGTACGCCCAAGGGGTTCAAAACGATGTCGACCGGGTTGCCGTCTTCGAGGTAGGGCATATCTTCGACGGGTACGATTGTCGAGATAACACCCTTGTTACCGTGGCGACCAGCCATCTTGTCGCCCGGCTGGATGCGACGCTTAACGGCAAGGTAAACCTTGACCATCTTGAGTACACCCGGAGCCAGGTCATCACCGGCCGTGATTTTGTTTTTCTTGACATCGAAGCGACGATCGAACTCTTCGCGTTGCAACTTGAGGCGTTCGAACGCCTTTTGCAGCTGTTCATTCGCATCGTCGTTCTTCAGGCGAATCTCGAACCATTGCTCACGCTGCAGCTCATCAAGGTAGGCCTTGGTGATTTTGCTTCCAGACTTCAGCTTGTTCGGGCCGCCCTGCGCCATCTTGGCGGTAAGCATAGTCTCGACGCGTTCGTAGATATCCTCTTCGAGGATACGCAGCGTGTCATCAAGGTCTTTTCGAACGCTTTCGAGTTCAGACTTTTCAATTGACAATGCACGATGGTCTTTCTCGACACCGTCGCGAGTGAATACGCGAACGTCGATAACCGTACCGTCCATGCCCGGCGGGACGCGCAGGCTGGTGTCTTTAACATCGGACGCTTTCTCACCGAAAATTGCACGCAGGAGTTTCTCTTCCGGCGTCAGCTGTGTTTCGCCCTTCGGCGTAACCTTACCGACCAGAATATCACCTGCCTTAACTTCAGCTCCGATAAACGCTATACCGGACTCATCGAGTTTCGCGAGCGCGGCATCACCAACGTTCGGAATATCCGACGTGATGTCTTCAGAGCCGAGCTTCGTATCGCGAGCGACGCACTGCAGCTCTTCAATATGAATCGTGGTGAAACGATCTTCCTTGACCACACGCTCTGAGATCAGAATCGAATCCTCAAAGTTGTAACCGTTCCATGGCATGAACGCGACCTTGAGGTTCTGGCCCAGCGCGAGCTCACCCTTGTCGGTCGAGGGACCATCTGCCATTACGTCACCGGCCGCGATAATGTCGCCGTTCTTAACAAGCGGACGTTGATTGATACACGTGTTCTGGTTTGAACGTGTGTATTTGGTCAGGTTGTAGATATCTACACCTGGCTCGGCGGCAGTTGTTTCGTCATCATTAACACGCACAACGATTCGCGACGCGTCAACCGAATCAACACGGCCACCACGGCGCGCAACCACCGTTACACCTGAGTCGACGGCAACAGCGCGTTCGATGCCGGTCCCAACCAGCGGCGCCTCGGCGCGCAGCGTTGGTACAGCCTGACGTTGCATGTTCGATCCCATGAGCGCGCGGTTAGCGTCATCGTGCTCCAGGAACGGAATCAATGCGGCAGCAACCGATACAATCTGCCGAGGACTTACGTCCATGTAGCTGACGTCCGCCGGCGCGGCCAGAGTGAATTCGTTCTTGTGGCGTACGGCGACGAGACTGTCGACAAACTTGCCGTTCTTATCGAGCTCGGCATTCGCCTGCGCAACTATGAACTGGCTTTCTTCGATTGCCGACAGGTAATCGATGTCGAGTGTCGCTTTACCGTCTTTAACGCGGCGATACGGTGTTTCGAGAAAACCGTACTCGTTGGTACGAGCGTAAACAGCCAAAGAGTTGATCAGACCGATGTTCGGTCCTTCCGGCGTTTCGATCGGGCAAACGCGGCCGTAATGAGTCGGGTGAACGTCGCGAACTTCGAAGCCCGCGCGCTCGCGCGTCAAGCCACCGGGCCCAAGCGCCGAGACACGGCGTTTGTGAGTGACCTCTGACAGCGGGTTGTTCTGGTCCATGAACTGCGACAACTGCGACGAGCCAAAGAATTCTTTGACCGCTGCAGCAACCGGCTTGGCGTTAATCATATCTTGTGGCATCAAGGCGTCAGCCTCTGCCTGCGTCAGACGTTCCTTAACCGCACGCTCAACACGCACCAGACCCACACGGAACGCGTTCTCAGCCATTTCGCCAACGCTACGTACACGTCGATTACCAAGATGATCGATATCATCAACAGTGCCGAAACCGTTGCGAATGTTAATCAGGGTCGACAGCACATCAAGGATATCGTCCTTATCCAGTACGCCCTCGCCTTCCGACTTATCACGTCCCACACGACGGTTGAATTTCATGCGTCCAACAGCCGAAAGATCGTAGCGGTCGGAGTTGAAAAACAGATTTTGGAACAGGTTTTCAGCTGCTTCCTTGGTCGGCGGCTCGCCCGGGCGCATCATGCGGTAAATCTCAACCAACGCCTCAAGACGAGTGGTTGATGGATCGATGTTTAAGGTGTTCGAGATAAACGGACCACGATCAAGGTCATTCACATAGAGTGTGCTGATATGCTTGATGTCGGCCTTGATCAACTTATCGACCAGTTCGACCGTCAGCTCAGCGTTGGCTGCTGCCAGCAACTCGCCGGTTTCCTTATCGACGATGTCATTCGCGAGNATTTTGCCCTCGAGGTACTCTTTCGGNACGACCAGCTTGTCGACCGATGATTGCATCATTTCGCGGACGTGTTTTGCCGTAATTCGTTTGCCATCTTCGACGATGAGCTTGCGGCCCAGTTTGATGTCGAATGACGCGGTCTCGCCGCGCAGGCGCTCGGCCACGAGCCCCATCTTGATTTCTTTTTCTGAGAGATAAAACTCCGTATTCTCAAAGAACAAGTCGAGCATTTCTTCGTTGGTCATTCCCAAGGCACGCAGAATGATGGTTACCGGCAGTTTGCGGCGGCGATCGATTCGAGCGAAAACAGAATCCTTCGGATCGAATTCGAAGTCGAGCCAGGAGCCGCGGTAAGGAATTACACGCGCCGAGAACAGCAACTTGCCGGAGCTATGCGTCTTGCCTTTATCGTGGTCGAAGAACACACCCGGAGAGCGATGTAGCTGAGAAACGATTACGCGTTCGGTACCGTTTATGACGAACGTACCGTGATCGGTCATCAACGGCATTTCGCCGAGGTACACCTCTTGCTCGCGAATATCTTTGACCGGTTTCGGCGTACCACTGGCATCCTTGTCATAGATGACCAGGCGCACGAGCACACGGATCGGAGCCGCGTAGGTCAAACCACGCATCTGACATTCTTTGACGTCAAACACAGGTTCGCCCAGGCGATAGCTCACGTATTCAAGTGCGGCGTTGCCAGAGTAGCTGACGATCGGAAATACCGATCGGAAAGCCGCGTGCAGACCCTTGTCCTCACGCTGTTCGATCGTTTTCGATGTTTGCAGGAACTTGTTGTACGAATCAACCTGAATTGATAGCAGATACGGCACGTCCAAGATTGTTGGGCGTTTGCCAAAGTTCTTGCGAATTCGTTTTTTCTCAGTGAATGAGTAAGCCATTCGAGAAATCCTCTTTAGCCTATTAGCTTAAATTACGGACGCGAACGAGCAGCCAGACGCGATGCGACTGGCTGCTCACCCGACTTTTCTTGCGCCCTATCGTTAATTAAGAACGACAGGTCATGCATCTCGCGATGCAACAACTACTTGAGCTCTACGCTTGCGCCGGCTTCTTCGAGTTGCTTTTTCAAGTCTTCTGCTTCAGTTTTGCTTGCGCCTTCCTTAATGACGGAAGGAGCGCCTTCGACGGTGTCCTTGGCTTCTTTGAGGCCAAGACCGGTGATCGCGCGGACTGCTTTAATAACAGCAACCTTGTTGGCGCCGAAGCTCGTCATTACAACGTTGAATTCCGTTTGCTCTTCGGCAGCGGGACCTGCGTCTGCAGCTGGACCGGCAGCAACAGCAACCGGGGCAGCAGCCGAAACGCCCCACTCTTCTTCGAGCATTTTGACGAGTTCAACAACTTCCATAATTGGCTTGGCGCTCAATTCTTTGAGCAGATCTGCGTTTGATAATGCCATTTTCATTTCCTCTAATTTTGAAATCCCTGAGTCAGGGAATACTTAATTTACTGTTATGCAGCTTTCTGCTCGCCACGCGCGGACAGTGTCCGAGCCAGCATTGCTGCAGGTTCTGCAAGAGTGCGTACCAATTGGCTCATCGGCGCCATAAACACGCCGAGCATCATCGCGCGTGCCTGATCCAGCGTTGGCAGTTCTGCCATTTTAGCGAGATCAGACCCTGGCATTAATTGCCCACCGGCCGATAGCGAGACCGCCTGCAGAGCGTTGTGCTCCTTGGCAAAGTCTTTGATAACCCTGGCAGCAGCACCTGGATCTTCTTTTGAGAATGCGAGAAGAATCGGGCCCTTGAGTGTGTTTTGCATGCACTCGAAATCGGTTCCCGCGACGGCGCGACGCGCCAACGTGTTTTTGATAACACGCAGGTACACGCCGGCGCTGCGTGCTTTTTTACGCAACTCCGTCATCTCTCCGACAGAAAGACCTCTGTATTCAGCCGCAACGGCTGTCACAGAANCTCCTGCAACCGCATTCACCTCTTTGACAAGAGCTTTCTTGTCTTCGAGTCTCAGTGCCATAAACTTCTCCTGGCTAACGGTTATACATACGGGTGAATTCATGCCTCACCCCCCCATTTGGGGACATCCATCCCCGTGTCGGATGGGTAACCGTTGCCAAATAATTGACTCAGGTATCACCATCTACGTAGGCGTCTATTAAGACCAATCGAAGATTGGTCACCTACGGTCTTTGACGATCGCCGCGTCCTTGCGACTAACGCTCCTGCACTTGGAAGTGCATTCGCATGTTCTTTAGCTGCGCGCTCGTGCCGACTTAGGCGTCAACAGATGCGCGATCTACACCGATTCCCGGTCCCATCGTTGATGAGACGGTCATCTTCTTGACATACACACCCTTCGCCGAAGCAGGCTTTGCTTTCTTCAAATCGGCGAGCAGCGCATTGAGATTCTCTTTCAGCGCATCGACTTCGAAGTCCGAACGACCAATCGGGCAATGAATGATTCCGGCTTTGTCAGTGCGATAACGAACCTGTCCGGCTTTCGCGTTCTTGACAGCCGTTGAGACATCAGCCGTAACCGTGCCAACTTTTGGGTTTGGCATCAGACCACGCGGACCCAGGATCTGACCGAGTTGGCCGACAACGCGCATTGCATCTGGTGTCGCAATGACGACATCAAAATTCATCTCGCCGCCCTTGATCGCCTCGGCAAGGTCATCGAAACCGACGATATCGGCGCCCGCGGCCTTCGCCTTTTCAGCGTTTTCGCCCTGAGCGAATACTGCGACGCGAACCGTTTTTCCGGTGCCGTTCGGCAATACTGTCGAGCCGCGAACAACCTGCTCTGACTTACGTGGATCAACACCAAGGTTGACGCAAACGTCAATGCTCTCCGCAAACTTTGCGGTTGCGAGTTCTTTCACAAGGCTAAGCGCGTCGCTGATTTCGTAAACTTTTTGTGAATCAAGTTTTTCACGAGCGGCTTTCTGCCTCTTGCTTAAAGTCGCCATCAGTTCACTCCCTCTACGTCGATACCCATGCTCCGAGCAGTACCGGCGATGGTGCGCACGGCGGCGTCCATGTCCGCAGCGGTCAGGTCAGACAGCTTCGCCGTGGCGATATCTTCGAGCTGCGCACGATTGACCTTGCCAACCTTGACGGAATTGGGTGTACCGGACCCACTTTTAAGTCCAGCCGCCTTTTTCAACAGGTATGCAGCCGGTGGAGTCTTGGAAATAAACGTAAAACTACGATCACTGTAGACCGTAATGACGACCGGAATCGGCATGCCAGCTTCAGTACCCTGCGTCTGCGCATTGAATGCTTTGCAGAACTCCATGATATTGACACCGTGCTGACCGAGAGCGGGGCCAACGGGGGGAGACGGATTCGCCTGGCCCGCCGGTACTTGCAGCTTTATGTAGCCGGTAACTTTCTTAGCCATAATTTTTCCTCTCGAGTTCAAACGCTCTTGCGAGCTCCTCGTTACTGTAAAACCTGCGGGGCCGACGGCTCGGCGTACCCCTACATTTGATCTAAACTTATGCGGTCGCGCTCCGCAGAGCACTCCTGCCTGACTTTTCTAGGCTTTCTCAACTTGACCGAAGTCCAGCTCCACCGGGGTAGACCGCCCGAGTATCTGTACGCCGACCTGAATTCTGTTTTTGTCGTAATTCACGCTCTCAACCACTCCAGAGAAGTCGTTGAACGGTCCGTCCGTAACCCGGACAACTTCGCCTGGCTCGAACAGGACTTTTGGCCGCGGCTTATCAACGCCTTCCTGAACGCGCTGCAAAATACGATCCGCTTCTTTCTCTGTAATTGGCGCTGGTCGATCGCTGGATCCACCAATAAAGCCGAGCACCTTTGGTACTTCCTTGACGAGATGCCAGGTCTCGTCGTCCATCTCCATTTGCACGAGAACGTAGCCGGGGAAGAACTTGCGCTCGCTACGCCGCTTGCTTCCTTCCCGCATTTCTACCACTTCCTCAGTCGGAACCAGGATGTCACCGAACTTGTCCTGCAGTCCCATACGCTCAACACGTTCCTCAAGCGCGCTTTTGACGCGATGCTCGAAGTTCGAATAGGCGTGCACGATGTACCAGCGTAATGCCACTGCGGTTATTCCTCCAGGTTCAAGTCAGTTGGCGCTAGCCGACCAACCGTTGGGTAAGCCAAAGCAGACCCGAGTCGAGCACCCAGAAGAACAACATCATTATTAGCGTAAACACAAAAACGGCTATCGCTGTTTGTGTCGTTTCCTGCTTTGTCGGCCAAACGACCTTGCGAATTTCAACGCGTGAGCCTTGAATGAAATGCCAGAGCCTTTGGCCCTGAGCACTTGTCATCGCGATGCCGATACCAGCGACCGTTCCGCCAAGCACCATGAGCACGCGAATCGCCTGAACGATATCAGTCTCATAGTAATAATAGGCATAAAGCCCGCCCACCAGCGCCACTACTGCAATTAGCAGCTTGACGGTGTCGAGCACGCCACTTTGTGATGTTTCTGTTTGTGCACTCATACTTCTTTCTAAGACCAAGGCTCGGTGGCAGGCCAGGAGGGAATCGAACCCCCAACCTGCGGTTTTGGAGACCGCCGCTCTGCCAATTGAGCTACTGGCCTAACTCTTTACGCGATGATTTTCGCGACTACGCCGGCGCCGACGGTGCGACCACCTTCGCGAATCGCGAAGCGAAGACCATCTTCCATTGCAATCGGTGCAATCAATTCG
>BS_KBA_SWE02_21mDRAFT_10000449_pt1 | contig 15413 bp, 7 predicted proteins | sample BalSeasSWE02_21m_FD_9196 | JGI IMG/M metagenome (IMG submission 9196)
TGTTCAATTAAAGAAAATATATTTTGTTCATCATTGTCGAGCACGACGGCTTCATACCTATTGGCTTTCTTCGCGACGGGTTCATCCACATTGCCGGGCTCTGGTTCATCCACATTGTCGNGCTCTGGATGCGTTGGGACATCATTGTCTTCGGGGGGCGGTTCCATTTCATCGCGTATTCTTAGCAAAATAGAGGAAATTACTTTATCCGTAGCAAATGACAAATTGCAGCCATCCGGTGGGTAACAACTGATTCTCAAACCAGAAATAACAGCTGCAATAACTGTTCGAGGAAAACTGTGTAGAATAAAAGGCTGCTTGTTGAGATCGATGTTTTCTTTGTCAAGAATGCGCTGAACTAGCTTCAGTAGTTTCTCTTCTATTTCTTTTGAATACTTGTCCCATCGAATTTTTTCAGATGGCACTCCTTCAAGAATGGTATCAGCAAGCTTCTTCGTGAACAACCTTCCATATGTGTTCAATTTATTATTCTTATCAAAAAAATGTTCGTAACAGTATAATTCGTGAAACGCATCATAAACCTTCTTTTGAAATGTTTGTTTTGGAATTGTCAAAACTCCGTTCCTATCACTATAGAGAAGGTAATATAAACATGCAATGTTTCTTGCGCCTGCAAGGTATGTTTGCAATTTAGACCAAACAGTTTCTTGTTCGTGAACAATTTCATGTTTCTCATAAAAGGCATTATAATCATCCTTTGAGCAGTACTGATACAAAAGACAGACAGCATGCTCAGCAAATAAACTACCTTCAGGAACGTCTTCATAATAATTACCGTCGTCATATAAATCCCATCTGGGCAATTTGCTTAATTGCAAGGACAGAAAAAAACATTAGAAGACAACATCAGGTATAACAATAATAAATAAAACCAAATTGCTGACTTACCAATCTAGAACATATGCAGTAAAATGGTATTTACTACGGTAAACATAGGCTTTCAATAGTGCATAACCTTTGCATGTTTCCTCAGCACTGCCCTTAACCTCAAAACCCAATACATTAGTCAAAGATTTTTTATGGATTAGGCTTTCGTCGCGACAAGGGTATACAATGAAATAAGATCCTACCCGGCATGTGATCTCATTGAAAAAAATACATCCACCCTTGGTTGTAAAATTCTTTTCAAATTCCACCGACAAATCATACTTCGTAATATTACATCCGGGTACTGTAGTTTTTTTTATAACTTCTTTTTTTCTCACAATTGTAACCGTTTCCATTGTTTTTGTTTCTTCGATCAGTGGTAGATAAATCGCGAACCCAACATATCTCTCGAAGAACAAAGTCGCAAACTTGGTAACAGTGTGATGGCAATCTAACAGTGGTATATTTTGGACACTTGCATCTGAAACATTCTTGTGTGTCTTGAAAAACGAGGGATCATTGGAACAAAGAGCCAACACATGTAGCTCTCTAGAATACGGGATGTAATCTCCAGTTAGAATTTTCTTAACACAAATGAGAACATCCTTTGACAACTCGGCATCTATCCCTTGTCTTTCAACAGTATCATAACAAATCTTTTTCACATTATCAAAAGATACACCTCGGAACAAAAACTGCACCGCTGCGGTGAAATAACATATAGTGCCAACCTCACAATTATAAATTCCTGCCTTCTTCGGGTTTTCCGAAGAGGAAAAGGAAACATCCAATGCGTCATGATTAGATGGCACCTTTTCGATTGTACCTCTGCACTTATCTTCCTTGCAGAGACAATCTGTCTGCCTTTCGAAATCGGAATAATTCCAATTGTACTCTAATGTTAATTCTTCGTCCTTTTCAATCCTTTTCTTTGCGACGAAAATTAAAGAGGTGATTCCATTCACCTGTAAAAATTAACAAAACAAAAAATAATTGTTAGATATTGGTAATATAAATGTTACACTAGAACAATAACGTGAAGAGAGAGCTTACAATAATTTTTTGGCATTCGGTATTCGGATTGCAACTGTGATTAATAAATCTAGCAAGATTCCCTTTTTTTCTTGCATCAAGATAGTAAGAATTCTGCAAATGCAAAATGTATTCGTAACTTGTTAATTTTTCTCTCTGCAAAGTAACACATTCACCAACGTACTCTACAATATCTTCCCCTTTTTCGATGACCGTCAAAGCATACAAACCTTTTCCTTTATTGTTGTCCCGACAGTCCCGACATTCAAATCGTCCGGGCATTCTGTTTTTATCGCCATCGGTCAGTAGTCGAAGATTTCGTACTCTTTTATTAGTGCATGCAGCTCCTCCGTTGCAATTCGATGGGCACTCCATCGAGAGACTTACGTTTGTCGTACAGTCCACGCCACATTCCCACATGATATTCTCGTTTTTCAACTTATTCTCCATACCTCTATAAAACACAGGGGCGTTGATAAGTTCATAATCTGAGTTCCTAAGTCCTCGAGAGATCGCGAGTGGTGATGCATCAAGTGTCTGCTTCTCTAACAAACTGACATCCTTGTACTCTTGCAGATAAAAAAGAAATGAGTCTTTTCCAATGGCTGGCCAAACAAACTCATGTTTCTGTCCGTCAATTATCTTTGTTAGTTGAAGGTGGGCATGCATTGCACAGTAATAGTATCGTTTATCCTGCTGTGATTTATCGTCACGAACAACAGTCATGGTCACTGCGTGATAGTTCTTGGTGATTCCCTTGTTTGTTACATTACTGCAGTCTTCGCATACCATTGGGTTCGTCGTGTTCAACTCAATTTGGTATCGAACAGTCTCATTTGCCTTCTTCCTACTTCTACGAGGAACATAATCGGTTTCCGTAGTACTAGTAGATTTTCTTTTGCGTTCGGTTGAACTGTTTGACGTCTCGTGTGTTGCATCCATAACTGTACCTTGGGTGAAATATTTTTTATAATACCTTGGCGAAATAAAATCTTTGAACCACTCTTTCACTTCTGCGACAAAAGAATCATCATTAATTAGTGATTGGATATTTTCTGGATAATTGCGTTCTTGGACAAACGAACCTAGCTTCTTCGAAAACGTGTCAATAAACTTGTCTTCCGATATCACATTTACAAAGTTCTTTTCAAAAACGTGATCCAAAAAAGCTAACGAAGAACACTGCATCTTGCTTTTCATGTCCTGATTTTCATTGTATTTCCAACAGTACGATTCTTCCACAGGAAACAAACCAATTTCCTTGATAAAGATGAGGATTGTATAATAACTGAATTGAGGAATCAACACAACGTACTTGTTGCGAAATAGCTTTTCGTCAACAGCTGATGTTGTCTCAAAATACTTTTTATATGCTGAACTTAATGACGACTCGAGACCTTGGATAAATTGGCTTCTTAACTTGCACACCTGCTCAAAAACGGTGTAATTGACAATCGAAGTTGGACTTATATCATGCTCTTGTGTATCATCCTGGTGCAAACCCTGATAGAGGCCTTCAAATAGATCGATAACAAACTCGGCGGTAACTACATCACGACAATCCTCCATAAAGAAAGCCAATTTCACAATATCGTTTTTTTCGTCGTTCTTGCTAACAATGCGTGTTTTAGTCTTGTTATTGCCGAATTGCAATGACCATAACGTTGATGTTTGATTGGAAGTAAATAAATATTGTTCACCAGATGGTAATACATTCAACCCGTAGAGACGACAAATGTTTTTCCGAGCATGCTCCCTGAAAGGCCTAAGACGACTTTGAATAATGGATACCCCCCCGCTAGTGGGATTAAAGGAGGCGGCATTACCCTCCAGAATCGGCTTAATAACATCGTTAACCCACGAAGAGATACCATTATCAGTAGAATCCAAACTGGATTTATAGGATTGTAGTTGTTCAGAGATTCTAAAAAGGAAATAAAATGTCAAAATAAAATGTCAAAATAAAATAAAATTGGCACAAAGAAACACACAAAAAATAAAATACACTTACGGATGGTAGATCTCGAATGGAGTCGTTTTCGAGATATTGCTTTGAATCGTGTTTGATTCGCGTACCATTATTGAAACACAGTCATCATTACTCATGTAATCAGGTTTCTGGTATACGACTGAAATAATGTTCATGTCATGTTCGACAATGCCATCAGTTGGGTGTGACGAATCTACTTCTGGTTTTACAACAAAACTAACATCTGTTGAAAACAAATTAGCGTCATGGATCATAATTCCAAAAGCAGCACACAAGTACCACATAATGCGATGATTAGCATCAACAATGCACAAACGTGCCCTGCAAAAACTTTGAAACCTAATAACTGCTTGAAGTGTAACAGGTACACGATTCAATACATCATCACCTACATCTTCAGGCGCTGGTGAAAACTTTGATAAGTTCGTGATTAGACAGTCAAAATCGTCGGTATTCTTAAAGTTGTTGTACTTTGAGGAAAATTTGATTAAAACTTCATAGAAGAACATCGCACCATTTCCTACGGATCTGTTACTAACTTCTTGAGTATACTCTTCATAGATTGTTGCGTACGATGCTCCGTCCGGAAGATCTGTAGATAAAAGGAATAATGGGTAGCACACCTCCTTTGTATTCAAGGTAAAATCAAAGCGGACCCTTCCAGGTTTGTTTCCCTTGGGCGAAAAAACATTCATTCCATAAATATACGTTTCCGATTGTTCCGAATCATCAACCTTCCTAGATAGAACTGTTACAAATTTTGTCGCGCGCGCATCGTCTTTCTTATATTCTTCTCGTTTAATGCGACCTGCCGACATGTGGCGACAATTAACCCTGGGCGACTCAAATACGATATGAAAGTCGTTCGTAGAAGGGGGTATGTAAGTCCGGACATTTACGAAGAATAACATCATGCTGATAGGAATCAGCTTGCTGTCTACAAACAAAGAAGTCGATGGGTCGATTGAGGACATGGCTTGAAGTCTGCTGTTTTAGTGAGTTTCTAAGAAACTCGTTTATGTACGTGACGTTGGTACACGGATAAGAGCAATTTTTTTCTTACGCGTCCGTCTACATCTTTACGTTCGTTGACGTTGGTACACGGATAAGAACAATTTTTTTCTTACGCGTCCGTCTACATCTTTACGTACGTGACGTTGGTACACGGATTAGAACATTTTTTTTCTTACGCGTCCGTCTACATCTTTACGTACGTGACGTTGGTACACGGATAAGAACAATTTTTTTCTTACGCGTCCGTCTACATTCGTATTAGTACTCTACTTAATGTAAGTAAGTAAGTAAGTGGTTACTAGTACTACTTATTGTACCTAAGGTTCTGCGTGTGAAATATGCGATACGCATTTTCAAGTATTTCAAATAAATAATTCACGTATTTCATGTATTTCAAATAAATATTTCACGTATTTCACGTGTTTTAACTTTATGTGTTTTGTGTGTTGGGTTCTTTGGGATATATTATTCTATTCGTCATAGCAATTACATTCAATGGCTAGTACACATAGATATTGTTATGAATGCTTTGACATAGGAGAGGTAGCAGAGGATGGAATCAACTGCCTCATCATGAAATGCGACAGATGTAATGGGCTCCGGTGGTATGTTTGCAAAATATGCGTTGAGGCGGGTCGTTGTAAAATAATCAAACAGCGGAGTAGTTACAAACAACATCATCGTAGGCTGCACCCTGCAACTGCAATGATACCGACGACAGCTGAAGCGACATCTGAAGATGACTGCACAAACGAGTATCAACATCAATCATTCACCCACACTGAAGACTCACTATCAACCGAAGAGAACCACGCTACAAACCCCTTATTTGTATCGCCAGCGACTTTTACTTTTCAAAATATGAAAAGCAGTCGTTATTTTTCACATGATTTCAAATCTGGTGATGCATTATCGATGCTGGTATCTAATTCGCAATTTATGCGGGGATTAGGATCAGGGGGTATTCTGGACGACGTAGAGGTTCAATTTCACCTACTTGCCACTCAACTTGCTTTTAATATAACACGCAACGACAGAGATAAATTGGCTAAATTAGTTCGCTGGTTACTAATCATTATGGAGAGAAGATTTCAGCGGAAAATTAGCAACGTCGCTACAAGTAACGTAATCGAAACTGCATTTCCTACAACGCCAGCTAAAATTAGAAACCTCTACTTGGGGGGAGCAAGGTCCATCTGCAGCAACATTCCCACTCCAAATGTCAGAATTATTGGAGGACACGCGTACATTTCTATTAGAGAATGCATTGCTGATATTTTAGCTCATGGGCTCCCGCTGGACTATATTGATTTTTCCTGCTCATCTCAAACCGAACAATCCGTTGATATTAATTCAAAGACAACTAGAGCACGCGAAATTTGGGATGCTGCTGCTTTAGTTTGGGGGGACCTATCCTGTTTGGTTATTTATTTATCTGTCTGGTCTGATGACTTTGAGCCAAACTCATCAATAAAATCCAACCGGCAATCATGCTGGATGATGACAATCACTATTTCTCCACCAGAAGGAATGCAACATTCTTTATCGTACACCTACCCGATTGCTATAGGGAAAAAGGACGCCAATCATGAATGTATTGAAAAGCAATTCGCATTGGAATTGCAAAGTTTACGAGTCAATTCCCCTAATAACTCGTTTTACTCTAAGAGACATGGTGGGAACGTTAACGTGTACGCGGATTTATTTGTTGCCTTGCAAGACCAACCCGAGCGAAGATCGGCAAACTACATAATGCTCGGTGGCGGCAAGTACACAGCGCAATGGGGCATTGCTGCTGACTTTGCTTCTATCGCCTCTGGTATTCCTGCATGTAAAGCTTGCTTTCTTCGACATCTAGAAGATAGTGAACAGGTCTCGGTTTGTACCAATTGCTTGAACTGGACAACAGATGGAGAATCTAGTCTGCTAGATATCAGCCCACCTGACGATTACCCTCCATGCAGCGTATTCCTGACCGAAAACGGCAAGATTAGACCAATCCGTATAACCTATGAGACTCTGAGAAGTGCGGTAGTTGTAACTCATCATAATATCGCCGAGGGTACATGGTCTGTTGATAATGGAAAGTCTTACTTATTAGTGAGCGGTTTGAATACGGAGGCGATTAATCAAGTATTACTTCATGCAGGTAATGCTAGGTTATATAATACCCTTTACGAGAGCAGAGAATCTGATTTAGCCAAATATCAGAAAATTTGTCGAGTAAAATCTGCTAACCCTGACTTATTTCAGCACTGGGAGTTTCCCTCATTATGGAGTAGAGGAGTTGAGTTATCGCAGCACATTGATGTCGTAATGCATTTGTTATTTCTCGGGGTCATTAAAACATCTGTGAAATCGGTGGAGAGTTGGTTAAAATGCAGAGGTAAGTACGATTCTTTTCAAAAATCAATGGATTCAGTGTTCGAATCAGTACAAAGCATGAATTTAGGGTGGTGTAAGGCACTTCCTTATCGTGGGGGAACGTTTGGCGGATGGGTATCAGAAAATTTTTTATGTATTGCAAGGCTGTTGCCGTGGGTGTACTCGCGGCTTCTACATGTCGCAGCTGATCCAGCTATATACACAGATCCCGATGAGAAGCCTATGTCTAAATGGACCAAGAAGGAAAATATAGCTTGGTTGCGCCACCGGCGTTTGGCAGTTAGCGGTTCCGCGAAGGAGGTAATGGAAAGAGTACATGTCGAAGTGAATCAAGCAGATGGACCTCCCCCTGTTGTGCAAATCAATGGCGGCCCAGTTACACATGTGTTAACAATGGTGAAGCTGCTGCATATCATGACGTGCAACCTTATGACAAAAACGATCATCAGAGAAGTTACTGCGGTCGAATGTGAGCGCCTGATAAAATTGTTCCTTTCTGCGTTCGACATATTTGATGCGAGCATGAGGGATGGTACTACAAGGAACCCAAAGTGGCTTACTTCTTACAACTTTTTATGTTTGCTTAATCTCCCAAGTTGTATGAGGAGATTCGGTCCATTGAGCAATCTGTGGGAGGGAGGTGGACAAGGAGAAAAAATTCTTAGTATATTCAAGCCTCTCCACAACGGCTTCCACAAGAAGTGGCATAAAGCCATTATGACAAACGCCCTAATGCAAATGTCACTTGATCGAGTTTCTGATGCGTATGGGAAACCGCAAGAGCAGTCCTCTAGCTCAACTAAAAACGAGGTGGTGACTTTACCGGATGGCATTTCACCATCTGACATACGGCGTTACAAGGACATCAACGAAGCAATGCATCTGTTTAGTAAAGGGAAGCCGATATCTGTAGTGCAAATAGAACCTACAGGCGAATTCGTTATTCTCTTGAAAAAGCCAATATCATCGTTCGTTTTTGTAAAATGCAAGGAGTTTTCGGAATGCAGAATCGGATGGAATTACTTTATTTGGTCACTTCGATTGTGTACCCCAATTTCTCATCAGCGCACTGTTGTTGGTAGAGCGTGCTTGCTTCTTCCGCTACTGTTACCGACGAAGCCTTGTTTTCCAGTCGCAACTAATAGTCATACCGATTGCATAAAAAATGTGTACTGCATTATTGATTCGCGATGGAATACATTACAAATTGATAAATCGTTCTCGTTTCCATTAGTTTAGAATAACCAAGCAAGATTTTAAAAATAAAATACTTTTTATTTTAATCAATTGTTTTAAGTATAGGAGGAAAAACTAGCAACAACGAAAGAGATTAGTTTAGAATAACCAAGCAAGTTTTAAAATTTAAAAGTACTTTTTTATTTTCATAAATTATTTTATGTATAGCGCTAAAAGCGTAAATAAAAAGCTCACTTCCCGTTACATAATAGGGAGTGTGCAGTTTCACTGGTTCTTGCCTTCAAGAATCATAGCATAATTCAACTCGCTCAATATAAAATCAACGTATAGGATGAAATCTAGCAACAACAGGGAAAATTAATTCTGCACCCACATTTCTTAGCCCAAACACACCTTTTCTCCTTTTTCAGGCAGCCAACACAGATCTTCCACTCATCTCTTGGTTTCTTGTTTATGAACTGAACAGCTTCGGACACATGTGAGAAACGTGATCCCTTCTCGTCTGAACTGGAACACCAGTCTAGGATTGAAATTGAAATTTTTGCAGCTTCTGGTAAGTTTGAATCAAAAAGCCAGTCTCCAGCTACGGCAATGGAATGCGCTTCTCCACCGTCTGAAGAAGCCAAGCGAATTAGTGTTGGCCAGCAATAAAAGTCACTCTTGAATATGTTGTATTGTGCATTCCGAAATACCATGGGGTCGTACTTCAACCTTTTGTTCTTCAACAGCTCTATAGCAAATGTGAACCTATTAGGTTTGTCTAGGCTGACTAGAGTGTTATTTGCAATGACACTATGCGCAAATGCATCATTGAAATACAAGAAGCACGATGCCAGTGGTGAAAACGCACATGTGAATCTGTGTAGTTGCTGGTAGTTTCGTGGTGTAGGTATGGGGGCAATTACTCCACAGTAAGACGAGCACGCAACTGTTGATACAGAAGAAGGTGCCCCCACGGTGATCCTTTTAAAATTACCAACACTAGCCTTGCATGTTAATTGAAAAGTTTTCGTGAAGTTATTCGTAACAAACTCAGACGATAGCTCTTTGCGTTGCCCACGTACGTTAGCACCAATAAAAAAAGTACCGTCAAACATCAGCTTTGTAAATTGATCAATGGTAGTGGTTGACTCGAACGATGAGTTTGCGTTCTTATGTTTTTTTTTAGCGCTTATCGACGATATCCTTTTCGCTGCTGCGCGAGACGTCATCGATGAGAATTTGGGTGGACGTGTCAAGGATAATTTGATTGTTGTTAACGCCGGGTCTTCGGAGGTTACGCTTTCCTCATCGGTCATTTCCTGTTTCCCGCAACCAGAAAAACAACTGGACTCTTTAACGCAGCGATGATATTTCATGAGAAGCTCTCGTCCATTCTTGATTTTGTGGTGTGGGGTATCGACTAAGGGGCGTTCCGCCGCTTCTATTTCCTTTAGCAAGCCTTCCATTTTCTTTTGCTCAGCCCACACTTTCATTTGCTCTTCGCTGATTCGTTTCTCACTAGTTAACCCACTATTCCAATATTTGCAATCTCGAACCGCATGGTTCGTCAAACGGGTGTAGAGACTATTTAGGAAATAGTGTTGTTCTTTATCCCATATAAAAGTTGCGACTTGCTCATCTTCGCATTTATTGCATTTGGCGAAGAATTTCTCATGTTTGTTCCAAACCTCGAATATGTCAAATTGCTCCAACAAAATTAAGTCAAATTCAAAAAAGTCATCTTCTGAATAGCCACGCAATGCCTTGGTTCGGCAGCAATTCCTTAACAGTCCACCTCGTTCGTAAACATCCCAATTTGCTGTAGGTGTAGCAGCAGCCACAGAGATAGGGGCGCCTATCAACTGCATGGTTGACATTGACCTCTGACGCGTACTCTGCATGTTGCCAAAAAACAGCTTGCTCATTTCATCATCAAGCGTTATCGAATGGAAACCATAGTTTCGGTAACTACCAGTACTTGCCCCATTACACTGAAGGTACAAACTGCCACAATCGCCACTGCCATTAGTTTTTGTATCAGCTGCAAACGCATGATGACCAAACAACAGAAGGAGCGCTGCAAGTCCTCTACCACGCCATGGCTTACTGTCATATAACACATTAGATGAAGTTGTAGCAAGGTAATCAATGTAAGCTCCTTTTCCCGATGGTAACTTACGTAGAACCATTGCCGAGATGATGTTGTGGTTTCTCCTTTTATCCCGATAATATCCACCATCAACACCATCATCTGACTGAAACTCTGATATTACCACGGCGCAATTTGAGTGACACTGAAACGTGTTTTCAATCTCCTGTTCTTCGCTGTCCTCGAAAACTTTTTTAAAAAAGGCGATTGTGTCTTTTAACATGGCTTCGTAGTTGGCAATACCATCATGACGTGCTCCCTTATCAAAAAAAATAAAAGAAAGTAATAAATTCGATTCATCAATAGCTTTTCGTAGACGAGAACCTATTGATAATCGATGAACCCTTGATGAGTTATCGGAATTATTCAATGGGAAAGAAGAAGATGTCTTTGCTAACAAAATTTTCTTCAGAATGTTACGAAATGCAGTAGTTAAGAGTAGGTTCGGTTGTTTTGCGGTTTCTTCATCATTGGCATCTACTTCCTGGTCTGTTTGAGCATGAAGCGAAGTCAGGCTATCTACACCAAACAGAGAAGTTAGGCGAATTGCAGCTTCAACATCAAGTTCGCCTAGTGGTGATATGGCTTGTTGGGCAATTCGCTCGGCGACTTTTCTTGGTGTTTCTTCCTCGGCCTGCTCGACGACTTTTCTTGGTGTTTCTTCCTCGGCCTGCTTAGTGACTTTCGTTGCTGTTTCTTCCTCGGTCTGCTGCCGGGCTTGTCGCTCGGCGACTTTTATGGCTTCTTGCTCTGAGTCACTACTACTCTCTTCGCTGGCACTAGAATCAAATAAAACACGTGTTTTAGATTTAGAATGAATCATCACCTCGTCTGGAGAGTCTTGAGAGTTCCTTAACAGCATCTCTTCTATATAATCGGACTCCAAAGTAGAAAGACGATTCAATTCTTCTTCTGCCTCTTTCCTGCAGCGCTCTTCTTCCATCCCTTTCAGAACCTGAGCACGAATCAATTCATCAGCACATGCTTTTCTCAATAGCTCCTCTTCCAAAATTCTTGTCTCTTCATCTTTTTTTCGCCACTCCTCTTCCCTCTCTTTCTTTCTTATTTCCCACGCAGCTGCTTCTCTTCGTTGGGTTTCCTTTTCTCGTGCGTACATGGCTTTGACAGCCTCGCGGTGTTGTCTAGCAATTTTGCGATCCTCCCGATCAATTCGTTTACTCCTATTACCTTCAGTTTCTTCCTGAGCTCCTTCGCGATTTCGCTTGCCACCCGTCTTGCGATTTGCTGCTTCATTCTGATTACTTTCTCTAAAAGGTTTTCTCTTCTTTTCAGGACTAGTATTCTTTTGGGGCTGCTGCGTTTCATGACCATCAGGAAGCTCGTCTAGGTTCAATAAGAGCCTGTAAGCATTATTGTACTTGCCGAACAGCTCGGTGTAAATTTCCTTTTGTCCCTCGGGATGTCTATCTGGGTGAGAAGACCTAGATAACTCATGGAACCTCTTTCTAATATCTGTATCTGTCGCCTGATGATCTAATGACAAGGTCAAGAGCGCATGGGAAATAGTAAATTCATCCCGAACTCGGTAAGCAGACGGGTCAAAAGGGTCCTGAGTGTTATCCATGGATAGTACGTCTTCTTCGTCAGATAACTTCTTGATATGGGCTTACTTGCTTTATGACAGATCCTCAGCGACTGAAGATCCCTGAATGTTGAAGGACGATGCGAAAACTTTGGTATAGCCTTTCTTATGGGAGAGCACGGTAGAAATTTAATTATCTTAGGGCTTCTCGGTTTGTTGTCATTTTTAATTGACTCCCTTAGACCATTTTTTAATCGACTCCCTTAGGCTAATTTTCGACTCTTGTAGCTTATAGCATAGCGAGGTTTTTCGCGTTGTCTTCCGTGGAATCAGATTTTATCGCTGATCTACCGGTAGTGATGAAGGCGGAGCGAGTGCTCTACGCTGTAGGTGTGAGGTTCAGAAAAGGTCATTGGAATTGGGTCATGGCTGTTGGCTGTCCTACATGTATTGATTCTTCCTTTTCTCCCGCTCTTATTTACTTACGTAAAACGTAAACATGTAGACGGACGCGTAAGAAAAAAATGGTTGTTATCCGTGTACTAACGTCACGTACGTAAAGATGTAGACGGACGCGTAAGAAAAAAATGGTTCTTATCCGTGTACTAACGTCACGTACGTAAAGATGTAGACGGACGTGTAAGAAAAAAATGGTTCTTATCCGTGTACAAACGTCGCGTAGTAAAGTTGTAGACAAAAATAAACTACAAACTATATAGGGCGTCTATGAAGTTTTTGAAATTTTAAGACACATGATGATGATGTACTGTAACAATTCAATCGCATTCGCGGGTGGGATTTCGTTCCTCCCGCTTTCTTTTTCGCCGTTACAAATGAGAAACTGAAACGGGCGAATTCGTTTTCAATTAAAGTTTTTGAATTATTAGACACATGTACAATTGAATAGCAGAATTCCTTTTCTCCCGCTCTATCTCTTCTCCGCCGTTACAAATGAGGAACTGAAACCGGCGAATCTGTGAAAAAGAAAAAACAAAATCATTATTTTTCATAACACAAGGAACACTATCCCAAAAGCCAGCATCGCAGTCAAAAGAAAAGACTTCAAAAGAAAATAACAAAAGCGCCTTCGCAAGGATAACACCCTTCATCTATTCTCGTGCTTGCTCTGCCCGCTAGGACGTCACTTTGTCTCCCTAGTGGTCTTGCAAACGAGAACGTGAGGGACTCTGTCTGCGCAACGACATCAGATAACACCCTTCATCTCTTCTCGTGCTTGCTCTGCCCGCTAGGACGTCACTTTGTCTCCCTAGTGGTCTTGCAAACGAGAACGTGAGGGACTCTGTCTACCGTCAACAAGGAAACCCAGCGAGAGGCTGTCGCGAAAGTCGAGCATGACTAGCCAGGAGGAAATGGGACATCCGAACGATAATGATCATCAGCTCTCTGTTTTCGTTACCATTGGTCTGAACGAGCTACATACAAGGCTTCTTGTTGAGAATGATGCGAAAGCGGCTCTAGGTACATCTAGAATTTTTTCTACTCAAGATAAACAAGATTATTTGAAGATAATGCAAATACGAAAAGAGAATATTAGAGAGTGGTCAAGGCAGAGAATTGAAAAACTTATGCTTGCAGAAGCCATAAAACAAGAACTAAGGAGTATTGATGGCTCGGGGGCACTGGTTTGTACTTTGAAAGAAGTGCAACAAGTTTTTGCTATGGATGGGTCTCTGGAAACAGGTCGAAAGGTTTGGCACGTTTGTTTTCATGGATCTTTTGTTAGAAATGATTGGGATATATGCCTTGAAGCAGAGTACATGCATCAGTTTAAGTTACAATACCTCGAATGGGCGAATAAAGAGACGACGAAAGTAAATAAAAGGCAGAAAGGCTGTATCGCGAAACTAATTGTTAACGCAAAGAACCAGCTTGTTCACAACATCAACGAGTGTTCTAGGAATACACATGGTCGTACTGTGGTAATAACAAGAACCACATCAGAAGTGGAAAAAGATGGACGCACTCAATTTCGTCGGGACAAAAACACATACTATGACTTCTGTTTTAGGCATCCTGGTGGGGCTAGTGTGTTGGAAACTGATGGGAAAGGTGGAAACCTTAAGGTTCCAAAGCATAAGCAGGAAGCACCCATTATTGCTAAGAGCAGTAACAGCGATTTAATTGCAGAGCTGCAGAAAGAAAACATTAAGGTAAGGAGCTCTGCTGCTTTACTCACATATTCTTTTCCATCGTACATTAAAATTCAAAACTAACAAAACTTCTTTTGTTCTATAAAATATTACTGCTCCTGGTATAGCTCAAACAAGCACTAAATATTTTAATTTCCCATGGAACCAGCGATGCTCCTTGTGCAAATAACAACGAAAGGCAGAGCAATACTACCAATGTCTTCCACGAAGAAGGATTCCGCTCTGTGACTAGTACTTCTTATTCAAACAACCCTACGCCAAATGCTAGCCCAAACTTCTCTATGACTAGTACTACTACCTCCGTATTCATCAGCCGCGCCAATGAAGAGCACAGTCGCACTACTTCTGCCCCCCCCCTTTTCGCCGAAGTATTGGATATCAATGATAATGTGAAGCAGAGTAGCACTACTTCTGCCACCCCCTTTATCGCCGAAGTATTGCATATCAATGATAATGCGTCGTCCTATCCGGACGACTTCTTTCAGCATCNCTTTTCTTGGTATGGTATGTCAGTGGATGATTTTNAAACAAAGTATAANATGACATATGAGGAATTTTGTGCTGAGAAGAAGAAGCGCAACCAAACTGTGTTGTCGGAAATGATGGTTGCTAATCAAAGCCAATTCGTTCACCAGTCGGAGCTGGCTGAGTTACGTGCCGAATTGGCAACGGTGAAGTCGGAGCTGGCTGAGGTACGTGCCGAATTGGCAACGGTGAAGGCTAATCAAAGCCATTTTGTTGATTTTGCGCAGCTGAACGAACATCGTATCCAATTGGATCAAAGCCTACGTATTCACCACATGAAAGAAGTTGAATTGCGTGCCGAATTGGCAACGGTGAAGGCTAATCAAAGCCATATTAGAGCTCAGCTCACGGGGCATTCGGCTACGCTGAATGAACAAGCGGAAATTAGAGCTGAGCACGCGGAACTTATAGCTGCACTCGCGGAAATTAGAGCTGATCACGGGCAAATTTTGCGATCTTCGGCACAGCTAAGAGCTGAGCCAGTGGAAGAAATCGCGGAACTAAAAGCTGCTATCAAGGAGATTTTGGATACACTGA
>BS_KBA_SWE02_21mDRAFT_10000450_pt1 | contig 15396 bp, 10 predicted proteins | sample BalSeasSWE02_21m_FD_9196 | JGI IMG/M metagenome (IMG submission 9196)
GTGACTTTAATTGGACTTTTAATGATGCCGTAGATGACACCGCTGATGTTGTAAATACAGCATTAAAAACAGCACTTGTTAATTACCAAACTACTTTGGTTTATGTGCAAGGGGAAGCTGTTCCGAGCAGTCAAACTTTAACAGTTACAACAGCTAATAGCAGTCAAGATGTCATTGAAGGTGATGCTCTTATCACAATAATCTTTACTTGGGGTGGTGATGCTACAGATGTAACTGTGGTTGGATTACCCGCTTCAGGAATCACTTATGCAAAAGATAATGTGGCTAAAACAGTCACAATAACAGGAACTCCAATTGCTGATGTTTCATATACAATTACAACAGTTGGTTCTGTTAGTACTCCAGTTAGTGAATCTGGTACTATAACAGTATTACCAGTTGGTTCAACAACGGGTGATGAAATCCATAATTTCACTGAATCTGATTTAAACAGTACTTTCTATAGTTTTGCTAGTGCAAACCTTTCAACTTCAAAAGGAACGGAAACCTTTGATGGACTCACGCTAACCCAATGTCTGAAAATTGAATCAGCAACTAATATTTCATTTACTACTTCAGCTGCAGGAACCTTAACTTTGGTTTTCAATATAGTCAATAGTACTTTTAACGGAAGAATTAACGTTGATGGTACCATATACACGGCATCTTCTGGCATCATAAATGATATAGCATTATCAGCAGGTAATCACAGCATTACTAAAACAGATACGGCCAACCTCTATTATATGAAATTCCAATATAATTCATTAGGAATGGATACTATAGAAATAGAAAAAATAAGAATATTTCCTAATCCAGTAATTAATAATTTACACCTTTCTTCAAAAATAAAAATAGAAAAAGTAAAAATTTACAGCATGTTGGGAACACTCGTTAAGAATATTGAAAAAAATGTTGAAACTATTGATATGAGTAACCTGAGTGTTGGAACCTATTTGATAAAAGTATATACAAATCAAGGTATTGTAGATAAATTAATAATAAAAAAATAAATTTTAAAAACAGATTGCACAGCATGTTTAAAAAATATAGTTTTTTATTCTTATTAAGTATACTGATATTCCATGCAAATTATGCACAAGAATTAGCTTTTCCGGGTGCAGAAGGTTTTGGAAAATATGCAACTGGCGGAAGAGGAGGCATAGTATATAAAGTAACTAACTTAAAAGATGATGGCGAAGGTAGTCTTAGAAAAGGAATTGTAAAAACAGGCCCTAGAATTATTGTTTTTGATGTTTCTGGTACAATTGAATTGCAATCAAAATTAGACATAAACAAAGGAAAAGGAGATCTTAGCATATTTGGGCAAACGGCTCCTGGTGATGGTATCACTCTTAAAGGCTATCCTGTAACAATAAAAGCGGATAATGTTATTGTACGTTACTTAAGGTTTAGAATGGGTGATATTAATAAAGTTGAAGGAGATGCATTAGGTTGTGGAAATACACAAAACGTCATTATAGATCATTGTTCCATCAGTTGGGCTACAGATGAGAACGCCTCCTTTTACAATAACAAAAATTTTACCTTGCAATGGTGTATCATATCTGAAGCTTTAAATAATTCAGTTCATCATAAAGGAACACATGGCTATGGCGGTATTTGGGGCGGTGTCCATGTCTCTTTTCATCATAATTTAATGGCCAGTAATAATAGTAGAAATCCCAGGTTCAGTGGTTCATCTACTACTGAAAATTCAGAAAACGAATTTGTTGATTTCAGAAATAACGTTATTTACAATTGGGGAAATAATAGTATTTATGGTGGTGAAAAAGGCACTTATAATATAGTCAATAATTATTTCAAATCTGGCCCAGCTACAAGTTCCTCAAAACTTTATCGGATCGTCAATCCAAGTGAGCCCTATGGACAATTTTATGTGGATGGAAATTTTATGAATGGTTATGAAAATATTTCAAAAAATAATTGGGATGGCGGTGTACAATGCGACAATCCAGAGGTGACAAAATTAGATGATGAAATTAATATTCATGATAATATTAAAACTTTTACAGCTATTGAAGCATATGAACAAGTACTGAACGATGTTGGCTCCAGCTTTAAAAGAGATGCGGTTGATTCCAGAATACTATTGAATGTAAAAGAAGGCAACACAGATTATAAAAATGGCATTATAGATTCGCAAGAAAATGTAGGTGGATGGCCTATTTTAATATCCGAAAAAGCACAAGAAGATTACGATGAAGACGGTATGCCCGATGCATGGGAATATGAAATGCAATTAAACAGTAAATCAAACGATTCTAATTTAAACACCTTAGATAGCACTTATACAAACATTGAAGTCTATTGCAACTCCCTGATTGATACTATTTCAAAAAAAGATTAATAAATTTATTTTAGATTCAAGAAGGGCTAATTAGTATATAAATAAACTGGTGTTCTCATTAAAATTAAATATTTTTTATTAATTTTAAACACATTAAAGTAATCGATTACACTATTATATAATATCTATGAAAATCATTTCAAAAATTAGTTTTAGTCTGTCATTTCCAATAATACTATTTGCTCTTGTTTTTGGTGCCTGTAAAAACACAAAAAAGGAACCTATAACAATCAATAATTTTAGCGCTGCCGATGAAATAATTAAAAGCATTCAAATTCTTACTTTTCCTGATACAAATTTCAATATCATGGATTTTGGGGCAATAGCTGATGGAGAAACCAATAATTCAGAAGCGATAAAAAAAGCTATAGAAGCCTGTTTTAATGCTGGTGGGGGTAAAGTAATTATCCCGTCGGGTACTTTTTTAACGGGCCCTATATACTTAAAAAGCAATGTTAATTTACATTTAGAGGAAGGTTCTATTGTGCTTTTTTCAACAAACAAAGAAGACTATTTACCCGCAGTACACACCTCCTATGAAGGTCAAGAATTGATGAATTATTCTCCTTTAATATATGCTTACAGACAGAAAAATATTGCTGTAACAGGTAAGGGAATATTTAACGGACAAGCAAGTAATACAAATTGGTGGCCTTGGTGTGGTAAAGAGGAATTTGGTTATATAACTAATACTCCACGTCAGGCCGATGAACATAATTTACCTAGATTATGGAAAATGTCTGAAAACAACACGCCTGTTTCTGAACGAGTTTTTGCAGATGGCTATCAATTACGGCCTTCATTTTTTGAACCTTTTGAATGTGAAAACATCTTATTACAAGGAGTTACGTTTACAAATGCTCCTTTTTGGGTAATCCATCCTATAAAATCTAATTACATTAGGGTTGATGGCGTAACCGTGAAAAGTCATGGTCCCAACAATGACGGATGTGATCCAGAATATTCAAAAAACATACACATAAACAATTGTACTTTTGACACAGGTGATGATTGTATAGCTATTAAATCTGGAAGAAATAATGATGGAAGACGGGTCAATATCCCTAGTGAAAATATAGTGGTTGAAAATTGTGATATGAAAGATGGTCATGGTGGTGTGGTAATAGGAAGTGAAATATCAGCAGGTGTTAGAAATGTATATGTAAGAAATTGTAAAATGGATAGTCCAGAACTAGAGAGAGCCATTAGAATAAAAACAAATACGTTACGAGGTGGTTTTGTTGAAAATGTTTTTGTCAAAAACATTCATGTAGGTCAAGTGAAAGAAGCCGTTTTAAAAATTAATACCTATTATGGTACTTATGCTAATCAAGAAGGAAGTTTTATTCCTTCCATAAAAAATATTCATTTAGAGGATATAAATGTCGAAAATGGAGGAAAATTTGGAGTATTGATAAAAGGCCGTCCAGAAAACCCAGTGAAGAATGTAACGCTCACCAATGTTCATATCAAAGGAGCTAAAACTCCATTGTCAATTGAGAATTCAGAACCTGTTATATTTAAAAACACTACAATTAACGGTAAAGAATATTAAAATAAAACAACTATCAAATCATGAAAAAAATAGTAATTGCATCAATAGCTTTAATTAGCATAATGTCTTGCAAACAAAATCAATCTACAGACCAAACAAATACTAACGAAAACATTAAATCTCCAACTTTACACTATGCAGAACTTTCTATAGCACAAGGAGGCGAATGGATTGATGGTTCAAAAGGACATAAAGAATATAGTGCTAGAACTTCTTTTAAAAACATAGATTCTCTTCAAGTTCCTAAAGAACATACTGATCATTCTTGGTTTATTCGTTATGAAGGTCCAGGCTGGGAAAACAGTCAGATTGGATACCGTTTATATTTAGACTGGAGGAATGCAATTGACATCTATGGCAAAAAGGTAGATACCTTAGTCCTGCCATATGTTGGTCAGGACGGTTTTGATTCTTATCACGAACCTTCTGCCTGGGGTCAAGATATATTAAAAGCTGGGAAATCAATGGGAATTGGCGGTTATGGTCGCGTGGTTGCTGATACCATTGCTCATTTTCAAAGTGTAAAAAACACCCTTGCTGTAGTTAAAAATTTAGAAAACTATTCAACTGTTAATATATCTTATGAAGATTGGAAAACTGGTAACGATAGCATTAACTTGCATTCACAACTAACTATTTATCCTGAAGACAGATTTTCAAAAGCTGAATTAATACCTTCTAAAGAAATTTCAGGTCTTTGCACAGGAATTGTTATGTTTAAAAATATTCCATTAATTAAAAAAGAAGGTGCTTCATGGGCTTACATAGCTACTTATGGCAATCAAACTTTAGTTAGTGATACCGACAAATTAGGTATGGCTATTTTCTATAAATTGAATGAAGTAGCAGAACAAAAGGATGGGATTGATGATCATTTAGTGATTTTTAGACCAACAACTAAACCAATTACTTATTACTTTTTAGGTGCTTGGGAACAAGAACTAAATGGCATAAAAACTGAAGAGTCTTTTATTTTAGATTTAAACAGCAAGTTAGAAGTACTGGAAAAAACGAATTCAATAAACTAAGAGATTAATGAAGAATACAACAAAATACTTTGCGCTTTTTGTAATTGCTTTTAGTATTTCAATTCTGGCATGTAAAAAATCGAAAGAACATTCTAAAACAAAAGATTCTTCAACTATCGAAAAAGTTATTCCAGAAAATCTAAAATGGTCTGAGCGTATGATGCTTTCAGAAATTGAACGGGTACCAAAAGCTTCAATGCTCGACTTTGTAAAAAAGCCACGCTGGAGCTACACCAATGGTTTAGTACTTTCAGCTGCCATTAAAGTTTATGAAGAAACCAACAATCATACCTATTATGATTACATCTATGCCTATGCTGATGAAATGATTGATAGTACTGGCACCATTAAAACCTATAAATTATCAAATCAAAATCTAGATATGATTAAATCTGGTGATGTGTTGCTATATCTCTATCCAAAAACTAAAGAAGAACGATTTTTAAAAGCAATAGAAACTCTAAACAGCCAGTTAGAATCACAGCCAAAAACTTCAGAGGGTGGTTATTGGCATAAAAAAGTGTATCCAAACCAAATGTGGTTAGATGGTCTATATATGGCAGAACCATTTCATACCCATTATGCCAAGGATTATGTAAAAGACGCTACAAAAGCTGAAAATATTTACAATCATATTGTTTTACAATTCGATTTGATTCAAAAGCATAGCAGAGATGAAAAAACTGGTTTACTATATCATGGCTGGGATGAAAGTAAAGAACAAAAATGGGCGAACAAAGAAACCGGGAACTCCCCTAATTTTTGGTCCAGAGCCATGGGCTGGTATGGAATGGCAATGGTAGATGTTTTAGATTTTTTACCAGAAAATCACTCTGGAAGAGAACGCATCATTACCTATTTAAATCAGTTTGCCGAAGCTGTTACTAAAGTTCAAGACAAATCTGGTTTATGGTGGCAGGTATTAGATCAAGGTGATAGAGACGGTAATTATTTAGAAGCGACCGGAACTTCAATGTTCACCTATGCATTTGCAAAGGGTGTTCATAAAGGTTATTTAGATAAGAAGTATTTAGCAGTTGCAGAAAAAGCCTATGCAGGACTTATAGATAATTTAGTATCTGTTGAAGAAAATGGCCTTGTAAATCTCAATAAATGTTGCGGTGTGGCAGGCTTGGGTGGTAATCCATACCGAGATGGTTCTTATGAATATTATGTAAATGAAATTATCCGTTCAAATGACCCAAAAGGAACGGGCCCATTTATTTTAGCAAGCCTCGAATTAAATAAATAATCCTTTACCTGTGAAATTCTGTTCAATTTTATTAATCTGTTTTTATTCCGCCTTGATGGCAGCCCAAAACAACGAAGTCTACAAATCTGAAGTTTGGGTAGGTGATCAAGGAGATGGAACCTATAAAAACCCAATAATTTACGCTGATTATTCAGATCCAGATGTTGTAAGAGTTGGTGATGATTATTATATGACGGCATCCAGTTTTAACGTTGCTCCAGGTTTACCTGTTTTACATTCAAAGGACATGATAAACTGGAAATTAATAAACCATGCCTTGCCTCAACAAGTCCCTGCAGACACTTTTAAGATACCCCAACATGGTAATGGTGTTTGGGCGCCAAGTATTCGTTATCACAATAGTGAATTTTATATTTATTGGGGCGATCCTGATTTTGGAGTTTATATGGTAAAAACTAAAAATCCCAATGAGAAATGGGATGACCCTATTCTAGTCATGGAAGGCAAAGGGATCATTGACCCATGCCCGCTTTGGGATGATAACGGCGAGGTTTATTTAGTACATGCCTGGGCTGGAAGCAGAGCAGGTGTTAAAAGTCTATTAACAGTCAACAAGATGAATGCAGAAGGCACTAAAGTTATTGATGCTGGCATACATATATATGATGGTCATGATATAGATAACACTATTGAAGGTTCAAAATTTTACAAACGTAATGGCTATTACTATATTTTCGCCCCAGCTGGTGGTGTTTCTACAGGTTGGCAGGTCGTATTAAGGTCCAAGAATGTTTATGGACCTTATGAAAGGAAAGTTGTATTAGAACAAGGAAGTACTAAAATAAACGGTCCGCACCAAGGTGCCTGGGTTGAAACCACCAATAATGAATCCTGGTTTTACCATTTTCAAGACTTAGAGGCTTATGGGAGAGTGGTTCATTTACAACCTATGCGTTGGGAAAACGATTGGCCCCTTATGGGTGAAGATTTTGACAAAAATGGTATTGGAGAGCCTGTGACAGAATATAAAAAACCTAATATTGGAAAATCAAACCCTATTGAAACACCAGTAGAAACTGATAATTTTGATGGATTTGGAATTGGATTGCAATGGCAATGGAATGCCAACCCAAAGGTTGTTTGGCATGCTAAATTACCCGGAAATAATTATTTAAGATTATTTTCTATTAAAGCACCAGAAGATGTTCCTAATCTCTGGATGATTCCAAATCTATTACTTCAAAAATTTCCTGCACCCAACTTTACAGCATCAACAAAAATATCCTTATTTCCTGAANAAGCTGAAACTGGCAAAACAGCTGGAATTATTGTTATGGGAACCGACTATGCTACACTAAGTATTACCCATGATAAAAAGGGATATATTATAAAACAAACCGAAGCTATAAATGCCATAAATGGCTCAGAAGAAATAATAAATTTTGAAAAACGATTAAAAACTAACATGGCCTATTTCAAAATTGAAGTAGAAGCACCAGACGGTATTTGTCAGTTTAGTTATTCAGAAGACGGTAAAAGATTTAAAAAAATTGGAAAACCATTTAAGGCAAAACCTGGTAAATGGATTGGTGCTAAAGTAGGACTATTTAGTATTAGTTCTCAAGAAGCTACACGTGGTGGCTATGCAGATATCGATTGGTTTAATATTTCCAAATAAATCATGGTGACCTTAATAAAATATGTCTCTTTAGTTATTTGCTGTTTTTTAGCAATATCATGCAAATCCCAAAACTCTCAAATCACCACTATTTATTTGATTGGTGATTCCACTATGGCTGATTATTCAGGTGATTATGATCCTGGAAAAGACTATATGAAAACCAGATATCCTATTACTGGATGGGGGCAGGTTTTTCAACAGTTTATGGCTGCTGATAGTCTATATAAAGTTTCTGGAATCATTAAAACCGACAGCGTCTTTGTTGATGATAGAGCACGTGGTGGTCGCAGTACACGTACTTTTTTTCAGGAAGGCAGATGGCGAATGGTTTTTGAAAGCCTTAAAAAAAATGATATTGTCATGATGCAATTTGGACATAATGACGCCGCTGAAACCAAAACGGAGCGTTATGTTCCTGTGGCAGGCTATAAAGAGTTTTTAAGATTGTACGTCGCACAAACAAGAGAAAAGGGTGCCCTTCCAATAATATTAACACCTGTCGCCAGAAATTATCCCTGGAAAGAGGACCAATTACAAAACGTTCATGGAGCTTATGACCAAGCTGCAAAAGACGTTGCTAAAGAACTAGAGGTTTTATTGATAGATTTAAACCAAAGATCAATGGATTTATTCACCACAAAGGGTAAAGATTTCGTAACTGAAAATTATTTTATGAATCTTCCCGCAGGTAAATATGAAGCCTATCCTGAAGGTCAAAATGATAACACACATTTTCAAACTAAAGGAGCTTTCGAAGTAGCACAACTTGTTTTTCAAGGCCTGATAGACCTAAACAATCAAACTAATTAATTTATGTTAATGCGAAGATGTCAACAGGTTATATGTATTATAACATTGATTATTTTTCATAGCAGAGGATTCTGCCAAGAAAAAAAAATTATTGTAAAGCCATATAGTATTGAATCGACTTATGAAAAATTAAAAAAGACATATCCTTTTATCATTCCTATTAAGCCAATAATTTCTAAAAAAATCAAGTCAAAAGAAAATATTGTATATCTGAAAATTGGTAAGACTAAACTAAAAGCAGATGTCTATATTCCTCAAAGCTATCAAAATAAAAAATTTCCATCTGTTATATTAATTCATGGTGGCGCATGGAATTCAGGGAGTAAAGAAAATCAACGCTGTATGGCACAGCAATTAGCTTTAAATGGATTTGTGAGTATCTCAATTTCATATAGGCTTAGTACAGAAGCGCCCTACCCTGCTGCAGTATCAGATATAAAATCAGCTATTAAATGGGCAAGAAAGAATGCAAAAAAATATCATATTAATCCTGAGAAACTCGCTATTCTTGGCGCATCGGCTGGAGCACAGTTAGCCACTTTGGTTGGTGTAACTCCTAATAGTTCTATTTACAATAATTCTTCTCTGTTTTCTGATGATGTTCAAGCAATCATAAATATTGATGGTATCGTTTCTTTTATTCATCCTGAGGCCCAAGAAAGTGACAGTGCTGGCATGTGGCTAGGTGGTCTTGAGGATGAGAATCCAAAAAACTGGAAAGAAGCCTCTCCTCTGGAGTATGTTAATGAAAAATCGCCACCAACACTTTTTATTAATAGCACTCAACCCCGTTTTCATGCGGGGCGTGATGACATGATTACTATATTAAATAAATATAATATTTATAATGAAATCCATACTATTCCCGATACTCCACACTCTTTTTGGCTCATGCATCCTTGGTTTGAAACTACAATAAACTTTACCGTCAGTTTTTTAAACAAAGTATTAAAGAATGACAATTAAAAAAGGGATTTATATAATTTCTAATTTATAGACCATGTTTATTCTTCCAAGAAGTATACTCAGAACCTATTAGATTTTTTGGCCAGTTGCCATACCAGGAATAACCTGTACGTCTCTCGAGTTCTATTTCTGCTAAGGTGTCTTTCTTAACACCATCTCTACCGCAGAAAAATGGCAAATTAGTGTCTAAATCATAAAACCTTGCCCAAATGACATTTCCAGGAGATGATACGACTATCACGTCACTTCCAGTATTTTGTGTAGCAATATCCAAAATTTTAACTTCTTGAAACCAGGTAACAGCATCGGTAACAGCTTGTATTATTTGAGCTGAAGGTTGTTCAACTAACATTAATGTTCTGACAATCCCAACAGATTCTGAACCACTATTAGAAGGTAACTCATAAGATCGAGCTGTTGCAGCTAATAAAGTAATCTCATCATGTTGTGCGCACCAGGCGGTTTTCTTACCATTTACAGTATTTTGGGTCTGCAATATGACTTCAATTCCTTTGTTAAAGGCGGTCATGGCTTTCTCAATATATGAGGAGTCAATACTGTCGGTGTTATTAATGCCTTTTGTAATATCCCACATCAAATTCATAACATTGACCATGGCATTATCATTAAAGGTTATTTGATGTCTGTAACCACTGCTATCAGGATAATACTGAGGCCAACCTCCATTGTCGTATTGCGCAAGAAAGAGGTAATCAATGGCCCTCGTTGCTCCGGCTAAATATTCCGGATTATTAGTAGATTTATAAGCACTTAGTAAATATCTGAGTTCTCCAACTGTATGATTATTATCAATAGTAGTATCTGTATTGCCTTTTGTGTTTAATGCTAAGTTTTTTTCTGCTTCCGTTTGTTCACGATAATAACCAGAAAAATCATTATAAGGCTCTTTGGGCCAACCTCCATTACTTCGTTGCCAAAGTAGCATATTATCGGCGGTGGCATTTCTTGGGTATATACCAGAAATAGTAATTGTAATTTGACCTGCTGTTGAACTACCATCCGTTGCAGTTGCAGATACTGTAACTGATCCATTAATTTTGGGTGTAAGCATTCCTTCATTTGAAATGCTCGCTATGGAAGTATCTGAAACGGACCAAGTAACTACTTTATTACTGGCATCTTCTGGTAACACTTCTACGGCTAATTGTTGTGGATTTCCATCTGTGATATCATTTCCTGAAATAGTAATACTTTCAACCAAAACCGGTGGACCTTGGACCCCTGAAATAGTCACTTCTTTTTCAGCAAAAACATCAGAAGCGTCTTTTGCAGTAGCTTTAACCAATACCTTCCCGTTTTGAACAGCAGTTAACAGACCAGAATCAGAAACTGTCGCTATTTCAGTGTTTGAAACAGTCCAAGTAACCATTTTATTAGTGGCATTATTTGGAATAACTCCAACTGTTAACTGACTTGAGCCTCCATCTGTAATAAAGCCACCATAAATAGAAATTGATTCAACCAGGATATCTTTTGTCACATCTTCAACCACACTATCACTACTGCATCCCATTAAATAAACAAGGCACAATGAGACCGCATGGACATATAATTTAAATCTGTTTTTTTTCATAATCATAAGGCATTGATTTTATCCTTTCTATTCCAATTCTATTTATAAAATATAACAAAGATATACTTAAAGAGGCATGCCTTTTTTGCATACCTCTTTTTAGCTATTAACCAATTATTTAAGGGGACTTTTATTGCAACCAACGTGGGTCACCCACATTATTATCAATTAAAGTCTGATTGGTCACTTTAAAATTGCCAGTTAAGGCATCCACAAAACCAGGATCTAAAGTGGTATAGTTGCTAGGATCACTATCATATACTGTATTTAATGTATAAAACCCTGGTGCATTAAAATAATTATTATTTAAAAATGTTGGCGTTGGGTCTGTTCTGCTTTGATTTGAATAATAGGCTGTAGTTTCAGCAAATAAATTATTTTGAACCGTAATTTTATTTAACTGAAATCTTACATATAAAATTCTGTCTGCAGTATTAGATACTCCATATAAAGTACAACTTTCTAATAATACATTACAAGTTAATCCAGTTTGAGTGGAAGTACCTGCATCATCAAGTCTAAAAAAATCACGACCAGGAGCACAATTGTTAAATGTACTTGTGGAAACACTTACATTCAGTGCATCTGAATTTCTGAAATCAATAAAATCACCGCCATTAGTAAGTACATTAGTTACAATACAATTTTCAACAGTAACAGATTGTACAATGGCATCGGTAACATTACCAGCAATAAAAGATCTATCATAATCATGAATATTACAACCTTTTACTAAAAGTGAATTGTAATTACCAGCACCCGTAAATCTCACAACATCTGTTAAAGCCAATGGTAAATCACCTGTAAGATCTAAATCTATAATATTTACATCAGTTGCACCATCAATGATAGCAAAACTTACTTTTAAAAGTGGTTTGAAATCTGTTCTTAAACCTTGAATGGTAATTGATTTATCCAACGTAATGGTCCCTGTTTGCGAAGTATAATCGCCCTGTTCTAATAACAAAATATCACCCGGAGCAGCAGCAGCAATCACAGCGAATAAATCATCAGCAGGTAAAACCAAAGTATTATCCCCAACATCTATTCCAGTGGTAAATGTGGCTGAGCCTCGTGTTTTGGTGTTGTTCAACAATAATGCAGTATACTCCGTTTCGCCTGTCAATCCAGTAACTGTGGCAACACCATCGGCTTTTTCCTGAGTAGTAATATCATGAGTGATATCTCCTGGCTGAAGAACTATTTGAGTCACATTACTATTAGGTATCCATCTCAGAATAGCCTCAGTAGGACCTATATCACCTGGTTGAGAAGGTAACATAATTTGCTCAGTTAAAGTCGTTGCTTCAATAAGAGACCATTTAGATTCATCCAGCCCTCTTGCACTAATAGCCTTTACTCGAATAGAATAAACGGTTTCACCTTCTAAAGCCACCTGAACAGGTAACTCGTTAGCATCAACATTTAAACTTTTAAAAATAGTATTAAATCCGGGATCATCTGCGCTGAATTCCACTACATAATAATCAACATTATCGTCTACAGTCCAATTGAGTTCTACAACGGTTTGATTTCTAACCCTCGCCGTAAGTGCTACAGGTGCAAATTCTCTACTTACTGCTAGTTCTTCAATCAATTGGGTATCATAGCCACAACCAACCACCGTAAATGTCAGAAATGTTATAAATAAAGCTTTTAATATATACTTTGTTTTCATAGTCATAATAACTTATTATTTATTTTAAATTTTGTAAGCTCTTAATAGCCGTAATCATTAACTAATTTACCATTACTTCCATCAATAAATACTTGCCAAATAGGCCAAAACTGTCTTTCATCTGGATTTACTCCTGCTTTGTAAATAGAATTTATCTGATCATCTGTTAAAGCGTTCCAATCCTTAGCAGAGTATTCAACTCCTGGATCTACATTCTCTCCTCTATTAAGTCCGTAAATTTCTAATGTTTCATTATCAACTTTATATTTATAGTATAATGTCGTTGGGACATCTGCATATTCTCCTGTACGATTTTTGAAATCAGTCATTTTAACTTTAGCAACATCTAAGTTTGTTTTAAGCAAATTCCAACGAATAAGCGCTTGTTTACGTTCCATCTCTCCAGTGAATTCAAACTTATGTTCATTTACAATTGCATTAAACATATCTTGTTTGCTTGTTAGAGCATTCACATAACTATCTACTTTTTCAGAATGAACAGATGGGTCAAACGCTCTACTGCGTATTTCTTTTAAGTAAGGTGCAGCAGCTGCAGGTCCTTCCAATTCATTCGCCGCCTCAGCAGCCATTAAAAGNACCTCGGCATAACGCATATATATCTTATTAACACCGTCATCATTTGTAGAAGTTACCATACGGGTCATCCATTCGTAACGATATTTACCAAAATACCAGGTATCAGACCCAACTAATTCTTGTTGCGAAATTCCATCAACTGCCGTACCCCATTGATATGGAACACAAGTGATATCTCTACGGGTATCGGCTTCATCATAATCATAAAAAACTGTTGGTACAGGTCCTGCAATGCCCCCTCTTGCCTGGCCAGTATATTGATCAACACTACGATGACGAACCGCAAAAGAAAATAAAACACGACCACGACCATCTGCAAATGGAATTTCCCATAAGGACTCTCTTCCTGCAGCTACGTTCTCTTCATTATAATTTTTCCATAAACTTTCAAATGAAGATTCTAAATGCACTGTTCCGCTATTAATTACTGAACGACATTCATCCAAAGCAATTTGATACATATTTTGAATAGAAAGTTCAGAATCATTACTTCTTCTAACACCATCAGGATATTGCTGATAACCACTGGCTACCATTGCCAAACGTGCTCTGAATCCTTTTATAAAGGCCTTATTAATTCTTTCTACACTAGCCGTTTCTGCATTTTCATTAGGCCAAGGTACTAATGTTGAAGCTTCTTCCAAATCCTGAATAATTTGCTTGTATATGATATCACGACTTGATTTTTCTAAATAAATAGTCTCTGAGTCTATAGGTTCAAAACGGGCAGGAACATCTCCCCATGCTTTCATTAAATCGGCATAATAAATGGCTCTTAATGTTAATGCCTCCCCTAACAATTGCCCTAGTTCATTTCCAGGTTCCGGATTACCAAAATTACGAATTCCTCTTATACAAATATTGGCACGTTCAATACCTGAATACATCATGGCCCATGCATTATTTGTAGAGTTCATTTGGGAATTATTTGGTTTTGCATCATAAATCATAAGTTCACCTTGAGAACTACCCACATCATCTGAACTATAATTCCATTCAGTATCTGTATTAAATCCATAAAAAGGAATAAATCGACCTCTGTATGAATTGGTTTGTCCCATTGGTTCTAATATGCCATCAATAGCTCCTCTAGCTAAACCTGGAGTTGAAAAAATAACAGATTCATCTAAAGTTGATTTTGCAGGAGCATCTAAGAAGTCTCCACTTGTTTCTTGACAAGAACTAAAAAGCCCTGCTATTATTATTCCAAAAATTATTATTATTTGTTTCATCTTCTAAATAATGTTTTAATTAAAAATTAAGGTTTAAACCAAAGACTAATTGTCTACTTCGCGGAAATGGTGAGTAATCCACGCCAGGAGTTAGAGGCGTCTTTCTTCTTGTAGAAACCTCAGGATCAAGACCAGAATAGTTTGTAATAATGAAAACATTATTAGCTGTAAGGTAAAACCTAAGTTTGGTAACACCAATCTGTGACAGTAAATCTTCTGGTGCCGTATAACCCAGTGTCAGCGTATTCAATCTTATAAAGGATCCATCTTCAACAGCCCAATCACTAAATACGAATCTTTGCATGTAGGGTGACCACATGGTTGTGTTTGCATTAATAGCTGCCAATTGTGTAGGGTCGGTAACTAATTGACCTGAAGCCGCATCTAAATTGGTCCATCTGTTACCATCAGACATGATGGTGCTTAAATTTCTGTATTGTCCGTTTGGATTTGAGGTAGTAAACTCAATTTTATTGGCATTATAAATGTCATTACCCATACTCCAGTTAAAAGCCGCTGAAAAATCAAATCCATAAGCGAAGGCATTAATAATAAAACCACCTGTATTCTTAGGGTTAGAATTTCCAATTATTGTATTATCATCAATAGTCACTAAACCATCACCATTGATNTCTTTTAGTTTCATCATACCCGGCATCACTGGACCAACA
>BS_KBA_SWE02_21mDRAFT_10000451_pt1 | contig 15390 bp, 14 predicted proteins | sample BalSeasSWE02_21m_FD_9196 | JGI IMG/M metagenome (IMG submission 9196)
GTTCATTGTGCGACTTAAAGCGTTCAATAAGATTACTAGTAAATCCTCGATAAAATTTATTGTGGCTTTGAGAATATAAAATATAAACAACGTATTCACTCATCTTCTTAAAATAAAAAACTCCCCAATAGTATTGGGGAGTTTTTCTGTAGCGAGAGGGGCCTGTCTGCCTTTGGTAGAGGGCACGATCCCCGTCCGCCGCGGCGGATATGAATCCTCTTCTAAATAGTTAATTTATCTACTACCCATTTTCGTCCAAGACCAGATTTTAAAAACTTCTCTCTCTTTATGGCTTCAGTTTTAGAACAGTAAAATTCAACGTAAACGACCTTCCAAGGTCTGAACTTTTTCGTATACCCTTTATTGGAAAGTTCATTGTGCGACTTAAAGCGTTCAATAAGATTACTAGTAAATCCTCGATAAAATTTATTGTGGCTTTGAGAATATAAAATATAAACAACGTATTCACTCATCTGCTTAAAATAAAAAACTCCCCGATACTATTGGGGAGTTTTTCTGTAGCGAGAGGGGGGCACGATCCCCCGACCTCCGGGTTATGAATCCGACGCTCTAACCAGCTGAGCTACCTCGCCGTAATTTTAAGTGTGCAAAGATAGTAACTAATTGATGGGTCGCAAATATTACTTTGAGTTTTTTCAAAAGGAAATTTGGGTTCAAGAATTTAGTATATTTTTACCCAATCATTCATTTTACCAATAATTACAATTCTTGTATTTTTTCCACTAGTGTATCTAAACTACACCTTTCTTGTTCACCACTCTTCATGTTTTTTAAGGTATAGGTTCCTGTTTCCATTTCGTTATCGCCAGCCAAAACCGCAAATAGTATAGATCGTTTATCCGCATAACCCATTTGCTTGTTCATTTTTGACGCATCTGGATATAACTCGGCAGCTATACCAACACTTCTTAATTTGGATATAGCTTTCATTGCATAGAGCGCTTCTTTCTCACCAAAATTTAAAAATAATATCTTTGTGTTTTCTAAAACGGTTGGAGGGAATAAATGCAACGACTCTAGTACTAAATAAATCCTATCCAATCCAAATGAAATTCCTACTCCGCTAACTTCCTTCAATCCAAATATACCAGTTAAATCATCATAGCGGCCACCTCCACCTATGCTTCCTATATCAACCCCAGAAGGGGCAGATACTTCAATAATAGCACCCGTATAATAATTTAATCCACGTGCTAAGGTGACATCAACCTCAACAACGGCAGAATCTAATCCAAGTGCCTCAACGTTTTGCATTATAAATTCCAATTCTGAAACTCCTAGCAATCCTATTTCAGAATTGGCAAGCAAGACTCTTAATTTAGCAAGTTGTTCTGAAGTACTTCCAGTTAAGGAAAACAAAGGTTGCAATTTACTTATTGCATTTTCGGTTATACCTTTAGATCGCATTTCTATTTTTACTCCGTTCTCCCCTATTTTATCAAGTTTATCTAAGGCAACTGTGAAATCAATTAATTTATCTTCGGCTCCAATAACTTCAGCAATTCCACTTAAAACTTTTCTATTATTAACTTTTATGGTTACACCTTTCAAATTTAATTTTGAAAAAACAGCATCATATAACTGCACTAGCTCTACTTCTTGCCACAATGATTTAGAACCAACAACATCCGCATCACATTGAAAAAATTCTCTAAAACGACCTTTCTGAGGTCTATCGGCTCTCCAAACGGGTTGCAACTGATATCTCTTAAAAGGAAAGGTAATTTCATTTTGGTGTTGAACTACATATCGTGCAAAGGGCACTGTAAGATCATATCGCAAGGCTTTTTCAGAAATTTCTGGTGTTAACTTAGCACTGTTTTTTTCTAACAAATTAGAGCTATTTACTTTACTCAAATAATCCCCACTATTCAAAATCTTAAAAATCAAACGGTCCCCTTCTTCCCCATACTTACCCATTAAGGTTTCACTGTTTTCAAAAGAAGGGGTTTCTATAGGTTGAAAACCATAAATAGTAAAACAACCTTTAATGATGTCCATTATGTAATTACGCTTCGCAACTTCTTCCGGAGAAAAATCACGAGTTCCTTTAGGTAACGATGGTTTTTGTGCCATATTAATTTGTGTTATGCAAATATCTTAAATTATTAGAGAATTTGTAACTTTATAGTCACATTATAGTCTAACGTAAAACATCACGCCAAAACCTATGTTTTCATTGTTTCGCGAAAACGTTCGCATCGCACTCGATTCTATCAAAACACAACTCCTTAGAACCATTCTTACCGTTGTTATTATAGGAATAGGCATTTGGGCCCTTGTTGGAATATTAAGTGCTGTTAAGGCGTTAGAAAATACTATTTCGAGTGATTTTGCATCGATGGGAGCTAATACCTTTAATATTCAACGGTATGAATTTGAAGTACAACGCCATGGTGGGGAGCGTGAAAAAATAAACCCAGTTATTGATTATTCAGATGTAAGAGAATTTTTGGATATCTATGCATATCCATACACAAAAACTTCAGTTTCGTTTGTTGGTACCAGAAGAGCCGAAGTAAAATTTGAAGATGAAAAAACAGATCCGGAAGTGCAAGTCTATGGAATTAATGAAAACTACCTAGACAATACAGGTACAAAAGTTGACAGCGGACGTAGTTTTAATATTTTTGATATTGAAAATAACAATAAAGTTTGTCTTATCGGTTCGGATTTTCTAAAAAACTTATTTGTTAATGAAGATCCAATCAACAAGACGATTAGTATCCGAGGCGTAAAATTTAAGATTGTAGGTGTTTTAGAATCTAAAGGGGCTACTTTCGGTAATAATCAGGATTTAAAGGTTTTAGTACCTATTCAAGTGGCTCGTAGTATTTTTACCGACCCCAATATTAATTATACAATTAGTATTATGGTTAGTGATAAAGAAATGATGCAAGGGGCTCAAGATGCAGCAATTGTTACTTTTAGAAATATACGCGGTCTGAACCCTATCGAAGAAAATAACTTTGGTATTGAACGGAGTGATGATTTGATAAATCGTATCGGATCAATCACAGGATATTTAGAAGTCGCAGCATGGATAATTAGTATCATTACCATTTTAGGTTCTTCCATTGCGCTTATGAATATCATGTTAGTTTCAGTGACGGAACGAACTCGTGAAATTGGCGTTCGAAAAGCAATGGGAGCAAAACGATCCACAATATCGACACAGTTTTTTATCGAAACTATCGTTATTGGTCAGTTTGGAAGTATTTTAGGGATCATTTTGGGTGTTTTAACAGGCTTAGCCTTCGCTGTTGGATTTGATTTTGAGTTTTCATTACCCTGGTCCGCGATGATTTGGGCAACTATCATCACGTTTTTGGTTGGTGTCATTGCAGGCTCCTACCCTGCTACCAAAGCCGCTCGATTAGACCCTATTGAGAGTCTTCGATATGAATAAATTAGGAATTTTTATGACTAATTTGTTTTATAAAGAAAATGAAATCTTAGTCTAACTCAATATACAGAACTCAGTTATTAATAATTTCATTAAAATGAGTATATAATTCCCCTTTTGAAATTACAGCACCTTGCTCAATTAGAGCGAAGATTTCTAACTTTTTTTCTTTAGAAAATTTTTTAACTGAAGTTAAAAATTCCACTTCATCTGATGTATAATTTTCTTGTAACCATTTATATCCAATACTTGTTGTTATATCCTGTTTTACATTAAAAACTTTTACTACGATTAAAGACATCTCATCAGCATCTATACGAAAAAGAAATAATTGTTGTGGTGAAATATTTTCCAAAAATTTAATTTGTCCTAAAACGCCTTCCCATACTAAATCACTAAACACATCCAATTCCTTTTCTGCAACTTCAGGTGTGTTTTCCTTTATTTTAATCCATTCTTCTCCTGTTATAGATTGTGTTGCCAAGAAATTGATAAATTCTTGCTGTAAAGCTTTAAACTGTTCATGAGTAAGTCTAGAGTATTTCATAAAAAAAGCGCTCCTGATTAAGGAGCGCTAAATTAAACTATAATTTTATTAACTAGAATATATATCGTAACCCAAATTGCATCTGCCATCTAGACAAAAGAGTTGAATCATAACCGAATGTTTCTTGAAGATCTGGATCGAAAGTATATATTGGACTATTGGTTTCAGAATCAACAACAACACCTATAGGTTGTACATTATTAGGCTGTTGAGTTAACCCCCAATCTGAATTAATCATATTACCCACATTCAACATATCAATACTAAACTGAATTGTATTTGTTTTACCGTCTCCAATATTGATATTGTAATCTTGTAACAATTTAAAATCCCAACGACTTCTCCATGGAGCTACAGCGCCATATCGCTCTGCATAATCTCCCCGGCGCCCACTAAGGTAATCGTCTTGTTCGATGTAAGCGTTAAAGGCGGCAGCTTGGCCTTCCCCTGAAAATTGCATTTGTTGAATTTCAGAAGAAGTAGGAACGTATATTAAGTCATTCAAATTTGATCCATCGCCGTTTATATCACCACCATATGTATAGTTAAAACGTCCACCTTGTCCATATTCAAATACAGTAGAGATAGTAGTCCCCCATTTACCACTGCCATAAATCCATTTCTTACTTCCAACTCCAATAACCCTATGTGTATCCCCATATTTAGAATAACTCAATTCATCATTATTAACATCTCCTAGAGCTGCATTAAATGCAAACGCATCGCCAGTTATTTCGGCCTCTATAGAATTCACATCTTTTGAGTTTAAGTAACTATAGGCCAAGCTAGCATAGAAGCCTTTGCTCATATTCATCTGCCCTTTCAAAGAAGCGTTAAATATTCTTCCCTTATCTGAATTTGTAAATACAAAAGCGCTATTTCCAACATCTTCAGATGTGTAAACAGGTCTATTATCTACACCGCTCAACGTACCAGAAGGAGGTCTTAATCCCCAGTTTTGAACATGAGCACCATTTATATCCTTGGTATAAGCAATATCGGCTGTAAGTATTAAACCATTTTTCAATTTATAATCTGTCCCTATATTAGTTCTCCAAACTTGTGGAAATTGGAAGTCTGGGTCAACATACTGAAGAAAGTAAGAATTAGGATTTGCAATTTGATTCCCTATCCACACAAATGGAAGCCGCCCAGTAAACAATCCTGAGCCTCCACGAAGTTGAAAAGTATCATCTCCTTTCAAATCATAATTAAACCCAAGGCGTGGCGAGAATAATGGCTTATCTGTTGGCATCTCGGTTGTGTCAATAAAAACTGTTTCTCCTGTATTTGGATTGTAATATGGAATTGAAGTATCCACACAACAAGAATCATCTATTACATCTTGTGCCTTATCTGAAGTGTCAAAATACAGAGGTTTGTCTAATCTTAAACCAAGTGTAATCTTAAACTTATCGTTTACATTCCATTCATCTTGCAAATAAACGGCAAATTGACCTACATTGGTTTCAGCTAACGCCCATCCTCCAGGATTTCCATCTCCATTTGCTTCTAGGGAAGCATTTGCAGCAATTGCATCGTCGAACATTGTTTGTAAACCTCCGGAATCTACAAGGCCTTGAAAATCTTCCATTGAAGAAGTTGGGAAAAAGACTCCTTGAGCACCATACACTCCTAGATTAAAAGAATTATCAAATTCAAACATTTCAAATGAAGTCCCAACTGTTAATGTATGTGCTCCAGTTACGTAATTTAAATTATCTGAAAATTGATATACTTTTTGGTCTAATCTATTGTGAATTGAAAATGGTTCATGTCCAGCAATTATGTAATTAGATCCATCCTTGGTAATTGTAATAGATGGAGCTGGAGATGACTTTGGTGTTCTATAGTCTCTAAAATGTGAATATCCGCCTTGGAATTTATTTGAAAATGCATTAGACAACCTAGAATTCCATTCTACTTGAACCGAATTTAACATGTTATTAATTCTATATCCTGCATTCTCAAATTGCAAGGTTGATGCACTTGGACCTCTAAATCCAAGTGCTGTGGGATGAGCTGGTTTCTCTTTGGACGCGTCCAAAAAGTTATAAATAGCTGTGAATTTGTTATTATCATCAAGGTTCCAATCAATTTTAAAAATACCTTTTGTTGAATTTGCTTGATGATTGAATCCTTTAAAAGCACCTGGATCATAACCTACGCTTCTAAGAGCATTTTGAACCATGATCAAATCCTGTTCTAAAACTCTAGATTCATTTATGGAACCTGATCCTGTATTTGGCAACCACGATTGTCCCAAATCTTCTCTATCATCTTTCTCAAAATTAGCAAAGAAAAATAATCTATTCTTAACTATTGGTCCACCAATACTGACTCCAAATTGAGTCTGGTTTAAATCAGGAACAAAAACATCATCTCCTTTAATTTTACTTCCAGTAAGGTCTTCATTTCTAAAAAAACCATAGACGGTTCCATGATAATCGTTAGTTCCGCTCTTAGTAACCGCATTTACGGAAGCTCCAGTAAATCCTGCTTGAGTAACATCGTATGGAGCTAGAGAGACTTGAATTTGTTCAATAGCATCTAGAGAGACTGGTTGTGCATCGGTTTGTCCACCCGGGGTTGCTGCATCCAGCCCAAATGGATTACTAAAAATAGCCCCATCCAAAGAATAATTGTTAAACTGATCGTTACGGCCTCCAAAAGACCCATTGCTCGCCGTTGGTTCTAATCTGGTAAAATCAGATGCAGATCTCGATATTGAAGGCAGCGTTGTTAATTCTTTTTTTCCAATATTTGTTTCTGCTCCAGTTCTATCACTACCAAAAATATTAGTTCCTGATGTTCCCGTAATAACAACAGTAGCCAACTCCTCAGCATTTTCATAGAGTACAACATTAACATCCTCTGTTTTTCCAAGTATTAATAAAATATTGTCGAAGGTCTGAGTTTTGTAACCTACATAACTAATGGTAATAGTATATGGCCCTCCAACCCTCATATTTAAGATATTAAATCGACCATCATCATTCGTAATAGCACCATACTTTGAACCAGTCGGTGTATGCACGGCAACAATATTAGCCCCGGAAAAAGGCTCAGCATTAGAATCAACTATTAATCCTTTAATATTTGAAGTAGTTACTTGCGCTATTGAGCTTCCAATGCTCAGAATTAAAAAAAGCAAAATGAGTCTAGTTTGTTTCATATTCGTTGATTTAGTTGTGTGGATTTATTGAACTTAAAAGTAGCGAAAATAAAAAATGCTACTTCGATTGAAGTAGCATTTTTATGAACACTTTTTTGTTGATTACTATAATTTTACAATCTTATTTTGCCTCAGCGACAACGTCAAAATTGAAGTTAGAAACTACATTTCTATGAAAACGAATTGTCGCTTCGTAATTACCTGTTCTTTTAACAGATCCACCTGCAATAGAAATAAATTTCTTATCAACAATAACGCCTTCTTTTTCAAGAGCCTCAGCAAGGTTGATGTTATTGATTGAGCCAAACAATTTGTCTCCTTCGCCAGTTTTTGCTGCGATCTTAATTTCTAATCCAATTAATTTATTTGCCTCCTGTTGAGCATCATCAATTACTTTTTTCTCCTTAAAAGCGCGTTGCTTTAAAGTTTCAGCCAAAACTTTTTTCGCTGAAGGAGTCGCCAATATAGCATGTCCTTGCGGAATTAAAAAGTTTCTACCATATCCATTCTTTACAGAGACTAAATCATCTGCAAAACCAAGATTTTCTACGTCTTTCTTTAATATAAGTTCCATAATCCTATCTGGTTTTTATTTTAATAAATCGGCTACATATGGCATTAATGCCAAGTGGCGTGCTCTTTTAACAGCAACTGCAACTTTACGTTGGTATTTCAATGAAGTCCCAGTTAATCTTCTTGGCAAAATTTTACCCTGCTCATTAATGAACCTCATAAGAAAATCTGCATCCTTGTAATCTACATATTTGATCCCAGATTTTTGAAACATGCAATATTTCTTTGCCTTGTTTGTATCTATATTAAGAGGAGTAAGATATCTGATCTCTCCATCTTTTTTTCCTTTTGCTTGTTCTTGAATACTTGACATTGCTTATGCGGTTTTTTTGTTATTACGAGTTCTTCTTCTTTCCGCCCATGAGATAGCGTGCTTATCTAGAGCAACAGTAAGATAACGCATAATGCGTTCATCTCTTCTGAATTCTATTTCAAGATCGTTAATACTTTCACCTACAGCGGTGAACTCAAATAAATGGTAAAAACCACTTTTCTTGTGTTGAATTGCATAGGCTAATTTTTTTAGCCCCCAATTCTCTTTGGATATCATCTTAGCACCTTTAGAAATAAGAATATCTTCGTATTTCTTTACTGTTTCCTTTATCTGATCTTCAGATAAAACGGGATTTAAGATGAAAACAGTTTCGTAATGATTCATAAAAAATCTATTAAAATTAATTTATAAGCTATGGCACTTTGCCAACAGCGTGCAAAAATACTATATTATTTGCAATAATCAAACCTAAACTTAAGAAGTTATTTTTTTCTTACAGTTACAAAAAAATGAACCATTTAATACGACAAAAGTTAAAAAAAGTTGCAGTTCATCGATTTTTTTCATAACATTGCTGTAAGAAATTAACATCAACATGGATAAACCAATTCTTAATTGCGCAATTGTAGATGATTCTACATTGCAAAGACTCTCCATTGTTAGACTTATTGAAAACCACCCTGCTCTAAATCTTGTTGCAGAGTATAATAATGCGATTGAGGCTAAAATGGGGTTAGCCACAACCGATATAGATCTTATTTTTTTAGATATTGAAATGCCAATACTTTCGGGGTTTGATCTTTTAGACGACTTAACTACCAAACCACAAATTATTTTTGTAACGGGTAAAACAAAATATGCCTTCAAAGCATTTGATTATGACGCAGTTGATTATTTGCGAAAGCCAATTTCAAAAGAACGTTTTTTAAATGCTGTACATAAGGCCATAACCAATTACAAACTAAAAAATGATGAAGGATTTGATGAAGAAGATTTTATTTTTGTAAAAAGTAGTCTGAAAAAACGAAAAGTTTTTCTAAACGAACTTAGATATATCGAAGCCCTTGGTGATTACGTTAAACTAGTCACGGAACATGATAATTTGGTTGTTCTTTCAACTATGAAAGCCTTTGAATCGTTGTTGCCTCCTGAAAGATTTCTTAGAATCCACAAGTCATATATCGTAAATCTTGATAAAGTAGAACGCTATAATAGTAAGGTTATAGAACTGGATAAAGAACAATTACCACTAAGTCGAAATCGGAAAAGCGAATTGGTAGAAGCCCTAGCGGCCGCTACCCGCGTTTAATAATTGTCGACATCTAACGTAAGTTTTACTGTGGAGAACTCCTTTATTGCATTGAAGCTTTTTTGAACACTCATCACATATGCTTTTGTTTTTGAAAGTGATTGCATCTTCGGTATCTTTATTAAAATATTAGAGATGTACTGATTTCTTACTCTTGAAATCGGTGGCACCTCTGGGCCAAGAATATTTTCTTTCAATTTTATTTCTAATGCCTGGCTGAACCAAATAGCCGATTTTTGCATTTTCTGTAGATTTTGGTCCTTTATAGTAATTTTAATTGTTCGGAAGAATGGCGGATATTTATATTGATATCTCTCCTCGTTCTGTTGTTTATACATTCCCTCATAGTCATTCATACTTACTTGCTGAAGTATTTGATGATATGGATTAAATGTTTGAATCAATACCTTGCCTTGCTTTTTAGTCCGTCCTGCCCTTCCCGAGACTTGCTGAAGAAGTTGAAAACATCTTTCATGCGCCCGAAAGTCGGGGTAATTCAATAAATTATCTGCATTCATAACCCCTACCAAACTGATATTTCGAAAATCCAATCCCTTAGCCAGCATTTGTGTTCCTACTAATATATCTATCTCTTGGTTGTCCAAACGCTCAATTAGCTTTGCATAAGCATTCTTTCCTCGAGTGGTATCCTGATCCATCCTTGCAATGGAATGATTTGGAAATAATTCAGATAATTCTGTCTCAACCTGCTCGGTGCCAAAACCTATAGAGTCTAAAGTTGTACTGCCACAAGCCATACAAGAAGTTAGCATAGTCATATGGTATCCACAGTAATGACAACGCAATTCATTTTTATACTGATGATACGTTAGACTTACATCGCAGTTTGGGCACTGGGGTGCAATTCCACAAGTAGTACATTCCACAACAGGAGAAAAACCGCGCCGATTCTGAAACAATATAATCTGTTCATTATTTTCCAAAGACTTATTCATTTCCTCCAATAATCGATCACTAAAATGACCCTTCATTTGCTTCTTGCGGTACTTCTCTTTTATATCTACCAATTCTATATCCGGCATTTGAACACTTCCAAAGCGCTTTTTTATTTCCACCAAACCATACTTGCCAGTTTCTGCATTATGATAACTCTCTAAAGATGGAGTAGCCGAACCTAATAATAATTTAGCCTTATGTATATTACCTAAAACTATTGCACTATCCCTTGCATGATATCTCGGTGATGGATTGTACTGCTTAAAGGAAGGCTCATGCTCTTCGTCAATAATTATTAATCCTAAATTGGTGAAAGGCAAAAACAATGAAGAACGAGCACCAATTACAATTTGTGCTTTTGGCTTAGCATCCAAAACATTATTCCACACCTCTACCCTTTCATTTACTGAATATTTAGAGTGATATACCGAAATACTTTCACCGAAAAATTCCTGTAACCTTGTAATGAGTTGAGTTGTTAGAGCGATTTCAGGAAGCATATATAAAACTTGTTTCCCTTTACCGATTACTTCTTCAATAAATCGAACATAAATTTCTGTCTTACCACTNGANGTAACACCATGGAGNAAAGTAACATCATGCACTTGAAAAGAAGCTTGTATTTCTGCAAATGCTTTTTCTTGAGTCTCATTTAACTTTTTTATAGCCGAATCCCCCTCTCCATCAAATTCAATTCGATCCTGCTGAACGAAATATTCCTCAAGAATACCCTTATCTATCAATGTTTTAATCACAACCGACGTAGAGTTACTTTTCTTTTGAAGCAAGATAGAATCAATTGGTCTTTTAAGCTGTGCTGTTAGTAAGAATAAAGTCATCAATACCTCTCGTTGTTTTGGAGCTCGAGATAGATTGTCGAGTAGCTCTCTTAAATTTTCTTCTGAAGTATAAGAAATTGCTAGTTTAATGTAACGTTTCAACTTCGGCCTATATAACTCATATATTTCCTCCTGCACATTAACCACCCCTTTCCCAAGTAATTGCTGCAATACTTTTACCACATTCTTCCTGTCGAGTATAGAGCGTATATCGTTAATATGCAATGAAGACTGATGCTGCAATGCCTCAAAAACTAAAAACTCATCATCACTAAAATTTACTTCATCAAAAGTACTTTCCGATGCAAGGCTAACAATGGTTTCACTTTCTAATAAAAATGCACTTGGCAATGCAGCTTTTATTACTTCCCCCAAAGTACACATGTAATATGAAGCCATCCACTCCCAATGCTTAATTTGCTCTGAGGTAATTATGGGTATTTCGTCCAGGATTTGATCTATAGATTTCGTTTCGTAAGTTGGTGGATGATCTTTATAAATTGCATAAACAATCCCTGTATAAATTTTAGTTTTCCCGAAAGGAACTGCAACTCTCATTCCTTGCCGCAAAAATGAAGCTTCATCTTGATTTACACTATAGGTAAACGACTGTTTCAAAGGGATTGGAAGAATTACATCTATAAAGTACACCAGCAGAAATGAATTAGGCTGCCCAAATTTCGGACAGCCTAAAGATAGTATTTTAATGTTTTTAACTAATTACCTAGAAGTGCTTTTTTGAGTTTACTATCTACAGGATCATTTCCAAGCCATATTCCAAATAAGGCCTTTTTAAAATTCATTCCCAAAACAGTTCCTTTTTCTTTATTATTTTTATAAACTACAACGCCACTCCCTTTTTGATAAGTAATATCAAAAACGTCATTTTCAACTATTTCATCACTAAAGAAGCTAATAAACTTTGCGATTTCTGAAGCTAAAGGAGCTACATTTCCACCAGTTGAAGCTTCAAATCCCTCTTGAACCGCTTCGCTCATAGCCTCACTTGAGACAAAACTAGAAGTAATTACTAATTTAATTGCCATAGTTTCATCTGCATTCATAATGCTTTTCGCATCGCTGGATTTTTTTGCCAGATACAATCCTCCAGAATAAAGCTTAAGAACCATCGCCTTTTTACGAATTCCAGCACCATTTAACTGTAACTTTTCATTACCAAAATTTACAGAATTAGGTAGGGTAACCTCACCCACTTCAGTTTGTGCAATCGCCATATTAATGGTTACCATCGATACGACCAATACTAATAGATTTTTCATTAGATAATTATTAATTAGTGAGAATATAATTGTTTTTACTTAGAATTTATCTTTTAATCGCTGCAATGAAACATTTAATTCAAAGCCAAGCAATAATAAATTTGAATTAATCCAAATATATAACATCATTATCAAAAGAGCCCCGATTGATCCATATAACTCGTTATATTGTGAAAAATTATTGATATATACTCCAAATAAATAGGTAGTAATTAAGAACAATAGAGTTGTAAGCAATGCGCCTATTGAAAAGAATCTTGATTCTCTTCCCTTAACCGTTCCAAAATAATAAAGTATCGCGACCATAGTATATATCATAATTACAAAAACGGCTAATTGTAGTGTGGAAATCCAAAAAAGATCATTGTCAAGATAGTCATTTCCTTTCAAACTGTGAATAGCATATTCACCATATAAAATAACGCCCACCGTAATTAACAACAACAATGCCAAAACAAGAGAGATAACAAATGCTACAAAATATTGTTTAAAAAAAGATCTGTTCAAATTAACATGAACAGAATATTCAAAAGCACTAAAAATTGCACTTACTCCGTTGGCGGCTAAAAATAGAGATAAAATAATGACAAAAGATAGTAAGCCTCCCCCTCTAGGATTCATAGCGATATCAGAAATAGTAGGATAAAAGAAATCAGCTGTTTGAGGAGGTAGCAGTTCTTGAATAAAAATTAAAAATCTTGTTTGAAAACCTTCTACAGGAATATATGGTATAAGATTCATTATGAATAAGATGAAGGGAAATAAGGCGACAAAAAAACTATATGCTATAGAACTCGCCCTAGATGAAAAAGTCCCTTGAATTATTCCCATGATATACGTTTCCAATAAATCGTATAGCGAAAGCCCATTGAAACCAGGAAGTATAATAAGCTTAAGCAATTTAATCACCGTTCTTACGATAGGAATTTTTTTAAGTTTATTTTCTATTTCGATACTCATTTAAACCGCTTTTAAACTCAAATCCATATTGTTTACAGAATGTGTTAGAGCACCACTTGAAATAAAATTGACCCCACATTCAGCGTATTCTCGAGCCGTTTCTAGCGTAATACCCCCGCTTGACTCTGTGAGACATTTATTTCCAATTAACGCAACCGCTTTACGAGTATCTTCTAAATTAAAGTTATCTATCAAAATTCTATAAACCCCTTTGGCTCTTAAAATCTCTTCTATTTCTAAAAGATTACGGGCTTCAATAATGATTTTCAAATTTAATTTATTCTCCTTTAGATATTTCTTGGTTGTTTCTATCGCATTGGTAATTCCTCCACAAAAATCAATATGATTATCTTTTAACATAATCATGTCGTATAAAGCAAATCTATGATTCTCACCACCACCAATCTTAACTGCCCATTTTTCAAGTGCCCTTATTCCTGGTGTAGTTTTTCGAGTGTCTAAGATTTTAGTTCCTGTACCTTCGAGTAATCTAACATATTCATCGGTTTTAGTTGCAATCGCACTCATTCGTTGCATTGCATTTAAGACAAGCCTTTCACATTTTAAAATTGATTGTGACAATCCTGTAACATAAAAACAAACATCTCCATACTTTACTTGATGTCCATCCTTAATCTTGACATCCAATTTTAAACCAGGATCGACAAAACTAAATACCTGTCGTGCAAATTCAATTCCGGCAATAATCCCTTTATCCTTAACAAGTAATTTGGCTGTGCCAATAGCATCTTCTGGAATACACGCTAATGAACTATGATCGCCAACCCCAACATCCTCACGGATGGCATTAGCTATAATAAGATCAATTTCTTTATTAAATTGTTTTTCTGAAATCATAGCTCGAAATTTTAGTAAAAATAACAAAAAGAGTTGGCAGTAGTTAGTATTCTTTTAATGGTATTCTCAAAACATTAAAATTTCTTCTATTTTTGACAGATGAAGATTACCTTAATAGCAATTGGTAAAACCGATAATAAAAATTTACAGATCCTTTTGTCAGATTACTGCGATAGGCTTAGTTTTTATATACCATTTGAATTGGTTATAATACCAGATATCAAAAATGTCAAAAATCTGTCTGAAGCACAACAAAAAGAGTCTGAATCTAAGGAAATACTGAAGCGATTATCGAATTCAGATTCACTTATTATATTAGATGAAAATGGGAAAAGTTATGGCTCCATAGGTTTTTCAGAATTATTGCAAAAGAAAATGAACAGCGGACTTAAAAATTTGGTATTCGCAATTGGTGGACCCTATGGTTTTAGCCAAGAAGTTTACAAAAGAGCCAATGGTAAGGTTTCACTTTCTCAAATGACATTTTCACACCAAATGGTGCGTTTGTTTTTTGTTGAACAATTGTATCGCGGATTTACTATTTTGCGAAACGAACCATATCATCATCAATAACTATTTAAATCTTTAGAAAATAAAAAGCGGCTAAAAATTTAGCCGCTTTTTGAGTTAATTGGTTAATTTAATTTTAATTATACTTAGAAGCAATAACCTTCTTAATAGCAATACCGTAATCGGATTTAAGTTTCACAAATAGTATTTCACTACTTATTAATCCTTTTAAATCAACATTCGCTTTCACGGTGCTGCCTTTTACATAATTTAGATTATTGATTTCTTTCAACAATACACCTCGCACATTAAATACTTGAATTCTAACATCAGTATCATATTCAAACTTATAATCTACAAAGAATTCCTCATCAAAAGGCATAGGATATACAGTGAAATCTACATTCCAGTCTATACCAGTTTCAACGATACTAGGATCTAGTGTACAATCTATTGGATCTAAAATAGATGTTTGGGATCCACCTTCATCAGTAGAAATTGAGCAGCTACAAGTTGCTTCACAAGTTTTAGCATGCACAATAATCCAGAAAGGACCTGTAACTGCTACGTCTTCCAATGTGTAGTTTTGAACATGGTCTAAAGTTCCTAAATTATGAGTATACTGACCTGGTGCAACCGTAGGGTTTCCATTTGAATCTTCAGCATATTTCTCACAACTTA
>BS_KBA_SWE02_21mDRAFT_10000452_pt1 | contig 15386 bp, 13 predicted proteins | sample BalSeasSWE02_21m_FD_9196 | JGI IMG/M metagenome (IMG submission 9196)
GGTGATCCTTGACCCGCCCATGTTCGCCCAAAAGAAGAGTCAGATCGCGGCAGGGCTGCATGCCTACCAGCGCTTGACCCAGCTGGGATTGGGGGTGCTGCCGGTGGGTGGTGTCCTGGTCCAGGCATCCTGTTCAAGCCGGGTCGATGCTGAGACATTTTTCAACGCCGTTCATCAGGCTGCCAGGGATTCCGGCCGCCGTCTGACAGAAATTGAGCGGACGGGTCATGCCCTGGATCATCCCATCCGGTTCAAAGAGGGTGCTTATCTCAAATGTTTGTTCGCCAGGGTGGATTGATCTGCCAAAGCAATCCCTTCGGTTTTAGATCCAGGTTTGCCGGAGAGTGACTTGCCTGTTGTTTATGGTTTTGCTATAATTTTAGGGTGTTAGTTGATCTTGCATCATTTTTTTGTTTTCGCAACCTGATCATCTCAAATAATTTGGGGTAAAGCTGCAAAAATGAAGCCTAACAGAAATTGGGCTGCCGCAAGCTCATAAGAGATTACCTGACAAACGTTATGCTTGAACAGGAGGCCTAGGCATGAAGATTGATCGTACCAGCATCTATCCCGGCAAGAGTCAAACCAAAACTATCATCAGGGAGATCCCTAGAATCTTTCAATGGGTAATGCTGATCATCCTGATAATTGCATTGGCAGCTTGCAACCGTCCCCAGCGAGCTTCATCCGGTGCTGTGGGTGATGCCGGTGTGACCGGCACACCCGGCACGCCAATTCCTCCGGGAGATGCCGGCGGAGCTGTCCTCAACCTGCAACGAAAAAGGGAATATCGTGACCCAAATGGGACTGATACTCAACGTGAATTGGGGGCTGTCCCGCTTGTATTTTCCAATACAGTGGAAGGACACCTTGTGGTGGAAGGAACCGGGAAGATAGTATGGACGGAGAAAGCCGAATTTCCAGTTTGCGGGTTCACTGCAAAGGCGGATGTCGCAGTGACTGTAAAGGGTCTCTTCTCTCTCGATGATTGTAAGTTCCATTTAACAATTGACACCAAGTACTCGCCACCTGTCACCTCCAACCAATCACCGGATTGCACTGCCCCCATCCATTTTACGGAAACAGAGTTCTCCAGCCAGATTGAACTGGATCCAAAGACCGGTCGTTCCAAAGATTCCATAATAAATGGTTGGTGGGAGATTTCAAATGTCATGCTAACTGATCTAAAGAGCGATGTTGTCACAAACTGCTTCGTACCGGAGGTGATACATAGAAGCACGGCGACTCCCTGATCGCGGATAGACTTGGCGATCAGCAGCGCCACCAGGGATACCGGTCGCCGGTTGATAGAAATTGAACGAACGGGTCAGGCCCTGGATCACCCGATCCGGTTCAAAGAGATTGTCTATCTCAAATGTTTGTTGGCCCGGGCGGCATGATCTGTTTGAGCAAGATCGTCAGCATAAAAATTAAATTTAGCGAGACAACTACCGATATAATCAGTAGATCACTAGATCGAAATCTTAAAACAAGAGGATAGGATTTCAAAAGTGTGTACAGCAGACTTACGAACCCCTTAATTTCTCCGAATTTATGAGAAGATAACCCTGCTCAACCTTTTACTAAATGTAAAGGAGCAAAAAATGCAAAAAAGAAGATTTGGTCGAACAAACCATGAAAGTACACTGGCGATTTTTGGAGCTGCGGCTTTTTCCAAAGTAACCCAACAAGAAGCTGATCAAACGATGGAATTGGTGATCGCCTCCGGCATCAACCATATTGATGTGGCTCCAAGTTACGGCCACGCAGAAAAGCTCCTGGGACCCTGGATGGAAACTGAAAGGGATCGTTTTTTTCTGGGGTGTAAAACAATGGAGCGTACAAAAAAGGGTGCCCACGATGAACTTCGTCGCTCCCTGGATCTTCTCAGGACAGATTCGTTCGATCTTTATCAATTTCATTCCGTTGGAAATATGGCAGATCTCGATCTCATCACAAGTCCCGGAGGAGCTTTGGAAGCAGTGGTAAAAGCCCAGGAAGAAGGTCTCTTAAAATATATTGGGATCACGGGACATGGGCTGGAAGTTCCAGGTGTTCTTTTGGAAGCTTTGCGGCGATTTGATTTTGATTCTGTGCTGTTTCCTATAAATTTTATATTATATGGTGACCTGGATTACAGAAAGCTTGCGGAAGAATTATTAGTTCAATGTGCAAATCGGAATATTGGTTCCATGATCATTAAAAGTATAGCCAGGGGTCCATGGGGTGATAAACCAAGAGCGCAAGCAACCTGGTACCAGCCTTTTACCGATGAAGAAATGATCCATAAAGGCATCAACTTTACACTATCTCAACCGGTCACCGGAATTTGTACCACCGGAGATATTTATCTGCTACCTTCGGTTATTGAGGCCTGTGAAAACTTTCAAGAATTGACCCCCGTGGAACAGTCCGCGTTAATTACCAGTGCAAGAGATTATGAACCATTGTCATATATTTGAGGAGATATTTNAAGGTCAATATCGGTNTAATATATTATTTTGACCCTGAGTTGATCGCNTGAACGGAAGTTGAACTTCTGGATCTCTGTACTGGTGGGGTTTTACCATTACGATTTGGGTCAGTCAGAAAACAATTGGACTTTTTATTTCAGCCAGGATTCCTTCAATGGAATATCTGGACACTCTCCGATGGCCTTTTTGTCAATATTCAGCTGAACGACCTTTTCTTCGATACGTTCGATCTGCCCTACAGGAATACAGACAACTTTCTTCCCCCACTGGTGCCCTTCCCGTAAGATCATATGAGTAATATTTCCACTGACCGGTCCCACAACAAATTTGTCCACATATCCAACCCAACCATCAATGGCTAGTACACGAGTACCCCGACGAACAGCCAACTCGCCAGGGGGGATCCGTCTGAGCTTTTCATCGACAATTCGTTTTACGGGCACAACATAAGGCCAGAACAATGTCAGGTTTGGATCAGTCGCGTGTTGGGGGATGTTCGTATAAACAAATTCTGACTGGTTGAAAGATTCGAGTTTCGAAAATTCTTCTTTTGTGCAATTCAGCAATATTACTTCGGTAGAGGTATTAGCGACCAACTTGACAGAGACCAGGCGCTCTTTAGATGAAGACTGTTTTGGGTTTACAACAAGATGGCTGATCCTTTCGGTGACAGGATTTAAGATAATATAAGTTGAGCGGCCGCAATAACCATCTGTGCAGTGAACATCAACATTTAAGGGAATATCCATGTCATAATCTCCTTTATATTTCAGATCTTCATCGATTCCAAAATTATCTGTTCAGGTATCTTACTGCCATCTTTTTCGTCAGCCAGATGGCAGGCTACAAAATGGCCAGGGACTATTTCCCGCATTTCCGGTTCTTTCTTTATACACCTATCCACGGTCAACGGGCAACGGGTGTGGAACACGCAGCCTGAAGGTGGGTTGGCCGGGCTGGGTGGATCTCCCTGGAGAATGAATCGTTTACGTTCCTTCTCAAACTTGGGATCAGGAATTGGCACAGCAGAGTTTAGAGATTGTGTGTAAGGGTGCAGGGGATTGTCAAAAAGGGTGAGGCGCTCGGTGATTTCCATTACTTTTCCCAAGTACATCACCATGATCCGGTGAGATATGTGCTTTACCATGCTCAGGTCGTGAGCGATAAAAAGGTAAGCTACCCCCAATTGCTCCTGTAAATCTTGCATCAGGTTCACCACTTGAGCCTGAATAGATACATCCAGCGCGGAGATCGGCTCATCACAAACGATAAAACTAGGATCCAGGGAAAGAGCCCGAGCGATGCCGATGCGCTGCCGTTGACCACCGGAAAACTCGTGGGGGAATCGGCGCATGTAGATGGGATCCATGCCAACCAATTTTAATAATTCTGATACTCGATCCTTCAACTCATCGCTGCCTTTTCTCATGATACCGTGAATGATCAAAGGTTCACCAATGATTTTGCCTACAGAGTGGCGAGGATTGAGTGTGGCATAGGGGTCTTGAAAGATCATCTGCATTTTTGGGCGCAGNAAGCGAATCTCTTCACTGCTAATTTTGGTTAGCACCTGGTCATCGAAAATGACTTCACCAGAAGTGGGTTTGTGTAATTGCAGGATAGCTCGGCCTGCAGTAGATTTACCACAACCACTCTCTCCCACCATCCCCAATGTTTCACCTTTTTTGATGTTGAATGAAATCCCGTCTACTGCTTTGACTGCGCCAACCTGGCGGCCAAGAAACCCTCCAACGATAGGAAAGTGTTTCTTCAAATTCTGTACTTGTAACAAATAATCGTTTTCAGACATCGCGCGGCCTCCCTTTTTTTATATCGTAAAAACAAGCAGTCTGATGCCGTTCGCCCACTGTTATTAGAGGGGGAATTTCATCCCAGCAATGGTCAAATGCATATTCACAGCGCCATGCAAAAGGACAGTGACTTATTGGTAAAAGCAAATCTGGTGGAGTGCCCTGAATGCTCACCAGCCGTTCGGATTCGCGGGCATCCAGGCGAGGCAGAGCACCGAGTAAACCGAGGGTGTAGGGGTGTTGTGGATTTTCGTAAAGATCGTTTACAAGAGCTATTTCTATTGGCTGACCGCCATACATAACCAGGACGCGTTCTGCGATCCCGGCTACCACACCCAGGTCATGGGTGATCCATATCACTGCCACATCAAGGGTTTTACGCAGCCGTTTGAACAGCTCCACGATCTGTGCTTGAACAGTAACATCAAGCGCTGTGGTCGGCTCGTCAGCGATAATTATTTGGGGTGTACAAGCAATGGCAATTGCAATCACAACCCGCTGACGCATGCCTCCGGAAAATTGGAATGGGTAGGCTTTGTAGCGAAGCTCCGGGTCGGGTATTCCCACCTGGGTTAGGAGTTCTATGGTCAGTTTCGAGGCTTCATCCCTGCTCATTCCTTTATGCCTGGTCAGTATCTCGGAGATTTGCTCACCAATTGTAAGAATTGGGTTCAGGGAGGAGATGGGGTCTTGGAAAACAAACCCGATCTGTCCACCGCGCACGTCACGCAATTCGTCAGGTGACATTTGCAATAGATCTTGACGGCCTCCGGTTCCGTTGAAAAATGCTGTGCCAGACTCAATTTTTCCAGGTGGCATTGGGATCAACCCCAGAAGAGACATCATGGTCACGCTTTTTCCGCTGCCGCTTTCGCCAACGATAGCCAATGTCTCACCCTCTTCAAGGTCAAAGCTAACACCGTTTACAGCATTAACAACACCATCAAGGGTATAAAATTTTGTGACGAGGTTTTTGACTTCTAGAATTTTAGCCATATTTAAATTTCCTCATTTCCGCGACCGTCGCAGGCGTGGATCAAGTACATCTCTCAGCCAATCACCTAACAAGTTCATGCCCATGGAAGTGAACATGATGGCCAGGCCGGGAAAAGCAGCAATCCAGGGATATTGTTGTAAGTATTTACGACCGGTCGCCAGCATATTGCCCCAGCTGGGTATGGTGGAGGGCACACTCAGACCAAGAAAACCAAGGCCGGCTTCATAGAAAATCATGGCTGACATTTCAAAAGTGGCCAGGGTGATCAATGGACCAATCAGGTTGGGCAAGATGTGATCGAAAATGACACGCGGCCAGCGTGCCCCAGCGCTAATAGCTGATTCGACGTAGCCTGATTCGCGCATTCGCAAGACTTCACCTCGTACGACGCGCGCAAATATTGGCGCATCGGTGATTCCGAATATCAAAATAACATTCAGTAAACTCCTCCCCAAGATCGAGGCGATGAAGACAACAAACAAAAGATATGGCAATGACAGAATCAAGTTAATTATGCTCATGATCCCAGCATCCACTCTGCCCCCCATATAACCCGCGATGGCACCTATTACCAAGCCCAGGCTACCTGCGATCAAGACACCGAAAAAGCTAACGGTCAGCGAGACACGTGCGCCATAGATAATTCGGCTGAAGCTATCTCGCCCCAGATTATCGGTACCAAATATATGATCCCAGGCGCCGCCTTCACTCCAGGCTGGGGGCATTTTATTGTCGCTTAAATTTATTTCTAGTGGATCATACGTTGATATTTGTGGCGCAAATACCGCTGCAATTACAACGATCATAAACAAGATTAATCCGAGAACTCCGCTACGATCGCGCCAGAGGAATCGCCCCGCATAAGCCACCCGCTCTCTAAATGTACGCTCGACATCTAAAAGACTGTCGACTTCTTTAATTGTTGGAGCCTTTATATTATCCATAGCGAATCCTTGGGTCAATAATGGCATAGGCAATGTCGGTCAGCAGATTAAGCCCCAAAACGACCGCGCTAGTGAAAACCGCGAGCGCTTGTATCAGAGGAAAATCTCTCCAACCAATGGCCTGTTCAAGTAGTTGCCCCATGCCAGGCCAGGAAAAGATAGATTCAATGTAGATCGAGCCACCCAGCATGTAACCGAATTGCACACCCAGCACACTCACCAGGGGAATGGCAACATTTCGGAGTACGTGCTTTGTATAGATCGTACGCGGCATCAAACCCTTGCTGTTGGCAGTGCGGATGAAATCTTCACCCCGAATTTCCAACACGGCTGAGCGTGTCATACGAACGATCTGACCCAACACGGGCAAGCCAAGTACAAAAGCTGGCATGATCACTGATTTCCACTCATCGCGACCAAAGGAAGGAACCCATCGAAGTTGCACAGCAAAGAAAAGGATCATTATCAATGCCAGCCAAAAGTTAGGAACGCTTTGGCCAAAAAGAGCTATAAGACGTGCGATATTATCCACAGTCTTACCAGGGTTGAACCCCCCAATCAAACCCAGCGGGATTCCCACCACAACCACCATGATCAATCCCGTTAAGGCTAACTGCAATGTGGCTGGCAGTCGTTCCACTACCATTGGCATCGCTGGTGTTTTAAAGTGTAGGGAATTTCCAAAATTCCCTGTGACAGCCTCGGAAATAAAACGCCCAAATTGGACGAGGACTGGATCATTGAACCCCATTTTCTCCCGGAAAGCCTCAATAGATTCTGGAGAGGCCTCACGTGGCATCATCAGTGTTGCTGGGTCTCCGGTAATACGCACCATAATAAATACCAACAGCAAAACNCCAAACAACAGCAAGAAAGATTGAAAGAGTTTAGATAAGAAATAACGTTGCATAAGCACCTCCTATAAAAGCCGAACTTCTTGCATTTCAAGATCTTTTTGAAATGCCTTGCTACCCCCAGTGCTGCATATCAACTTTTTGTTGACAGAAACAACAGCTGCCACGCCTTTATACCTTTCCCGGTCATTGTACAGCACAGGTTACTGCAGAATACAGTAAGTGAAACCTTGTCCCCGGTTACGCAACGTCTTGTAACAACCCGGTTATCCACTTGTTTTACACAACGAGTTTTCTTTTTGGAACCTGAAAGTATCAGCCCATCGTTGGCAAAATCAACTTACCGCAATCATCAAGAGTTTCCAGGAAAATCCCGAAAAAATCTTTAAATGTGTCTGGTTCTTCATATCAGGCCAGGCAGTGCTGACCAATGATTGTCCTGGAACCTCGAAGGCTTAAATCATTTTGAAATTTCTGTGCGTTGCAATCTCAAACCCAGGCAATTTACCTTTCATAGCTCTGATCGTCAATATGGCCTGCCAATGACCATCCACCAGATTCCAGACATCCGAATAGTCATAACCATATCTTTAAACAATATTCAGAATAATTTCCTCCTGACCACATCGGTCTTCCAGATTTACACCCAATGAGGATCCCCTGTAGGAACTGCTTTACATGACTACTTCAAATGCCAACCAGCACGAAAGTGATACGTCACATATAACTCTTTTGCCAGGGAGTCCAATCCGCCCAAGCACTCATATCGCTCAATCAGCATCGTGGCAACGCCGGGCCGGTCAACGCCTGGTGCTGCTGCAAGACCTGCGCCGGAGTTTCCCTATTACTTTGACAATCTCGACTTCGAGACATTCACCAGTAAGAATAAGTGGAACAAGGTCAATTTTTATCTCAAATTATGGGTAGGGAGGGCACCAGAGACGCCCTCCCTACTATTATTCAAAGCTTTAATGAGCTATCATTTCCTGGTTATATTCAGCTTATTGAGTCAATTATTCGATGAGCCATACCGGGAAAATATCGTAGGTTTCGGCCGACCGTGGGAAGTAATCCACCACACGGTTATTGATGGCCTCGAATGCAACCTCTTCATATAGGTAAATAAAGGGTGGATTCTCGCGCATGTATTCCTGCAGATCACCATATAAGGCTGCTCGCTTATCCTGATCCACACTTTTTTCGATCTGATCCAATAAATCGTCAATTGTCGGATCGGACCAGGCTGAATAAGCAGCATCCATGCCATCCAATGCACCTCTTAGGCGTGGGTATGCTTCACCAACAGCTGAAGACCAGCTATCACCGAAGAGCGGGGGAAGCTCTTTGGCGGCTTCCATATCCCAGTATTGACCAGATTCCATAATATCGAGGGTGATATCGATGCCTACATCACCCAAATAAGCTGCGATTGATTCACAAACCTCTTCAAAGTGGGGGTAGGAACCAGCCGGGCAGGCCATACCCATCTCGAATCCATCGGCGTAACCGGCCTCGGTCAACAATGCAATGGCTTTGTCCGGGTCGTATCCGAAGGGATCTGCGTTGTCGTAGCCTAATTCGCCCGTGGCAACATAACCGATAGCAGGTTTGGCAAAGCCATCGAACAGTGCATCAATGATTGCATCAATATCTACAGCGTAGTTCATAGCCTGCCTGACTTTTGCATCCATGGTCGGTTGGTCCAGGCCAGTAGTTAGATTATTGAAGGCAATGTAATAAATACGTGTCTTTGGGTAACTGATTACTCTAACATTATTTACACCCAACAGGCTTTGAGCCTCTTCCGAACTCAATCGGGTAACAATATCCACTTCACCTGTCTGGATGGCAGCCAGGCGAGTTGCAGACTCGGGGATTGGACGGAAGATCAGAGTCTCAATTTTGGGTGCCCCTTGCCAGTAATCAGTAAAAGCCGTCATGGTGATATGGTCACCTTTGACCCATTCAACAAACATAAAAGGACCGCTTCCCATGGGGGCTGCGTCAAAGCCAGCCTGGCCTACTTCCTCGAAGTATCCAGGGGGTATCATGGCCCAGTTGTCAGCCATTATGGATAAAAAGAGCGCATTAACAGTATCCGTAGTTATCTTGACAGTATAATCGTCAATCTTTTCCACCGATTTAGCTTCATCCCAGAAATAGGAATACTCGAAACCAGCATCTTTCGCACGCATCCAATTGAAAATCACTGTGTCAGCATTGAAAGGTTCTCCATTGTGAAAAGTGATACCTTGTCGCAGGGTGAAAGTGTACTCTTTGCCATCATCTGAAACAACCCAGGATTCAGCCATGGAAGGGACAACTTTTCCATCATTATTAAACCTTACCAGCCCGTCGTAGATATTCCAACCAGTTGTAGATGCCTGCCGTTCGGCACATTGTGGTATGTCGAGGGAGTTGGGGAAAGTGGCGAGAGCTCTCACCAGGGTGCCCGTGGGGACTTTTGGTGCTTCGACCTCTACAGTCACAATGACTTCTACTTCTTGTGTAACGATCTTTTCTACTTCTTCAACCACTACTTCAGGTTGGCATGCAACCAGTAACAGCGATCCAATAAGAAGTAACGCAAAAATTAGACTATATTTTTTCAGGTTCATCTTTTTCTCTTCCTTCCTTTTTTTTGTAACATACATTTGGATTGAATCATTTTTCTTATTTACGATTTACGTGGGATTATCAAAACGCCATAAGCAAGACCTCCTTATTGCATAATGGTTATAGTATTGATGAAAATGTGCAGCTGGCTGACAATTTTTATACGACGAACTTGGGTTAATGAATACTAGTATACATTATTATTTCGTTAATTTGAGATTAAATCACCAATTAACATGATTTCTTGGACCATATCAACGAGATTAATCTTGCAAAGGTCCGCGTCAACATGAATGGATTGAAACTAACCCATGAAGACAATGCTCATGGAATACCAATTTGTCACAAGGTTTTTATTGTCAATGAATTGATTATCCAAAGGATTTAAGTGCTTGTATCACAACTTCATGGTTGTTCAATCCCAGGTGACATTGCGGGAAAGAACGATCAAGCAACCTGGAAAACTTGTTTCCAATGCTCCTCGACCTTATTATGCCACTTGGATGTGGCTTTGAAACCCAGGGATATCAACCCTGTCAAAAAGTGTGTGTAAAAACGAAATAATCATTGGATCAGCAATCAAAAAATTATAGAACTCCCGATGAGTTTTACGCAAACATCGAGATCGCGTTGTAAACAAGGATAACTTGCTCAATAATCGTTCACAATTCAGTAAAACTGTAGGATAATGTCGCATGCACTCTGTACTGGATGTACTGCGACCATTGTTAACCGAGACAGGAGTAGCTCCGTTGGGCATGGTTATCTCAGATCTGATCGTTTTGCAACCAGTGCAGGATAAACCTTGGGTGCGGTACTCCGGTTTCTAACATCATAGTAGTTGGAGAATAAGCTTTGATTTCCACAAACCCATTATCGAAAGTTGTAAACCCTAACCCAGGCTGGTATCGTGGCGATTTCCACGTTCATACGAATGAATCAGACGGTGTTTATCTGCCCGACCTGGTTGAAGAACTAGCCATAGCTGAAGGGTTGGATTTTATTGCATATACTGATCACAATACGATGGAGGGTTATAAAAAACTCAGAAAAGATCTTGATTTCATCGTTATCCCAGGCATTGAGATGAGCCTGGACAAAGGTCACTTCAATGTATTTGGAATGGATGAATGGCGTGATTGGATGGATAATTTTTATGGGAATATTCGGGAAATATCATTGCCAACCAGATATCCAACGGTAAATGAGCTGATTGCTAAAATTGCAGATCAGGGGTTGCTAAACTCGATCAATCATCCTTTGCTTGCCCCCTGGGCCTGGCAGTATACTGATACAGATCTGAGCCGGATCCATTGCCTGGAAATATGGAATGATCTTTACTGGCCTGAGAATATCAACGCTAACCCCATTGCTGTGAATATGTGGACCAAATGGCTTAATGCTGGTCATCGAATTACAGCCATTGGCGGAAGTGATTATCACTCTCCCCCCAGACCAGAAGAAGGGATTTTCGGAGAACGGTTGGGATTTCCAACTACTTTTGTCTATGCAGATGAACTCTCTGTTGCAGGTATTATAGAGGGTGTGCGAAAACATCGCGTTTATGTGAGCCGTGGAATAATGGTAAATTTTGAAGCTGAAATTAATGACCAGATATTTGGAATTGGAGCAGATGTGGGGAAACAGGTGGGAAAAATAACATTCACAGCTACTATTTTATCCAAATTTTCGACAACTCAAGCCCAACTGATCAAAAATGGTCAGGTCATGAAGACTGTACAAGCAGATGGAATGGAAGCCAAAATATCCTTTAATGATACGCTGGATGGAGTTGACCCCGCCTGGTATCGCCTCGAGATAACCGCTCCGGAAGGTCAGGTAATGGCTATTACAAATCCAATCTTCACTGGACCTCGTCGCGAACCCACCATCTTTAAATATGGCGATTTTTGAAAATACTTAAGTAGAGTTAAGAAATGCTTTTCCTTTCAAAAACAAAACACATCGCTTCGAAAACGACAGGAAAATTTAAAAAAGAGTTTGAAATGATCACCTTGTGCCTTCACTAGCGCAATGGCTCCCTTGAAGAAATGGCCGTTGATCATGATGAGCATGGCGCCCAGCATGGGACGCGTGATCGAGCCATCCCCGGCCATCAGCAGGGTTCTGAGGAGGCTTCATCTATCATTACTTCCATCAGCAGGGCGGTGAGGGTATCCTGCTGAGCTGCGATTATTTTTGAGATCTGCTTGACCTTATAGTCGTGTAACATCCGCCCGATGAACGAATCACTTATATCTCCAATGGGTGCACTGATGGTGCAGCTTCCGTTGGCGTGGCTGACATTGACTGGCAGCCGGCGGGATGCATCCGAATGACAGCCTCAGTCGTTTTCCGATATTTCCATCTGCAATAAGAAATCAGCCACGCCCATTTTCCCGGAGTGGAGAGCCCGCACCGTATCCGCCGGTATGCTGATGCGCTGATCTTCCAGGCCGCCAATTTGCAGGATCAGCATATCCGCATCGGGGAAGATCTCTGCCGCCAGGTCAAAAATCGAAAGCCAACTTTCAAAAAAGCCGGGAGAATTATTGAGCATGGATTGGCGATATGCTATCACGACATCCGCACCAACCTGGTTCACCTGCACATCCTTATAGCCCTGGTCATTCAATTGTTGTACCATCATCATCTCTGGAGTACGCAAATCATTCAGTTGCCAACTTTCCAGAAACGCTTCCAGGCTGATCTCATCCCGGACGTACTGACGGGAAATTTTTGCATCCACCCATGTGGAGATGAGCGGGTTGGTCGGTGAAACTATGGAATACAAGGTCACCTGCACTTGCTCAACCTGAGTGAACATGGCCCCTGCTTTTATCAGTTCCAGGGTGTTTACCAGGCTGGTTTCCCTGGGCTCTAACATTACCGGAAGGTAATCGATGATTAGAATTGGTCCTTCCAGACGGATACCGGTTACCATCGGTTGGAAGTCAGCCTTAAGTTGCTCAATTTGATCAGCAGTGCCGGAGGAATTTCTGACAGGAAAATTGCATGCCCATGTTGAGGCTGCCAGGAGAAGGCCAGCCAGAAAAAGCATCCAGCCTTTATGAAAGACGAAGGGATCTCGCATGGCCGTTTTCATCGATTCACCCCAACATCATAACCACCGCCCAATTGTTGGAAGACTACATCATAGAGGCCACCTGGCTTGACTTGATCCCTGAAATTATCATAATTCCAATACTCCCCAAGACGATCGGAATCGGCCAGCAAAAAATCAATATCAGGGTTAATTAACATGTCCTTCAGATCTTTCAAAGCATTGTTGTGCGCTTGGTCAGCTGCCATTCCGCTGGATGTGTATGATTTGTAGCGCTCGGCGTAATAACCATAATGCACCAGACCGGGATCATTCGCAGTGCGCACGGTCGCACGCAGGACGGATATAATCGCCTCATTAACAGGCACGCCGAGGCTGGATTTCACGGCATCTTCGATTTGCTCCTGCGCAACATTTTTTCCGCCTACAAGATGATCATAGAAATTTTTGACCCTATCAACGGCACCACTGATAAGTTCCGAGGCCCGGTACTGATCATACAACCAGAGCGCCTGATCCCCAAAACGCGCTCGCAGGCGTTCTCGATTTAACATCAGTTCCACCCTGTCAATATTTTGATAGTAATCCGACAGACGCTGCTCAGCTTCATCTTTCTTGCGTTCATTGATAAATCTTTGTCGGGTATCTTCGTCCATTAAAAGCTGTTGTTCGGGAGACAGCGGTTCATTTGCAAGGGCTTCTACATCCAAATCTGTCAGGAAGTATTCCGTTAGATATTGCATATGTTTGACTCGCTCCAGGATGCGCAAAAGAGCCTGGCGTTGGGTGTCGTTCAAACCANTCCAGCCAGCCTGGCCATTGATCCAGGCGATCTTCTTCCTGATAGATCAGCAGTTCTGCAATTTGCTGCTCGGGGGATAGATCCAGACCACCGGCTGGCTGCTCGTTTTGCGCGACCGATCCAGTTACTTCCGGTGTTTTTTCGACTGGCAGGCCGCCCTGCTCATACAAAGGAACTCCACCGGGTGTCAGTCCACCTGCTCCATCCGGACCTGGACAAGGGTGAGACAATGGCACCGTTACCTGAACCGCAAATGGCGGAGGTTCCTGCGTATTTGATGAATCGTTTTTACGACATTCCTCAGTTCCATACAGAGCAACCATATCCACTGGCAAGTTGTATTCCACTAAAGAATTGGACGCGCCGCCACGTCCGCTGTTAAAAAACGCGTTAGCGCTGAACGATTCCCCGGGTTGGAGGAAAATTTGAGACCAAATTAAATCGGACCCGTTTAAGTTTTGAAATATGACCCTATAATAGATTTCGATCGGGTCGTTTGTAAGATTGGCAACTTGATAACTTTTAGTCTGGCAATACCAGGCTGTTTTCCCCTTATCCTCAGAAAAATCCCCAAAGGTAAAAGTATACATTGAAGGCGGAACAAGACATTGATCGGCTTGCTGAGGATCAGTTAATAATTCTCCTGCGCCAGACGAACTTTTCTCTGATACGGAAAAAGAAGCCAGGTTTTTCTGTTCACCAGCCCAATTCTGGTCTACGAGAGGAGAATTATCCATATCCTGGCTCAGACTGGCCGCCAGGTTGGGCGTAATTGGTAAAGTAAACATATAGATGGTTGCCAACAAAAGTGAGATAAGGATTTTTTTTACTGAGTAAAACCTTCGTTTCATACCATTTCTCCCTTGATATGCTTTCTAAACGATAAAATCCAAAGCAATTATACAAGAAATATGGTTCTTTGAGAATTAGCTTGGTAAAAGATAGATGTGGGGGTGTTTTAGAATGGAACCACCAGCAAAATTCCAGATAATGGGGATTAATTGGGAGGGGTGAGAAAAAGACCATTCATTATCCAAACTACTAACTCAACTGCCAGATATGGTGGGTTCGTTCGAATACTATTGCCAGAGGTAGTGGGGGGTTGCCTCTGCCCCTGAAAAGAATCCGGGACCTTCGGCGGGNACCCTGTCAGGGTCCCCCTCTGGAAAACTTGTGGGGACATTCCAAGTTGTCTGCCAACATCGACCAGATTATCTCCTGCCTTTGCTGCCATTGTTGCTGCGAGTCGTCCGAGTGCGTAATTTTGGATATTAAAACTGCGCCTCCTGAGTTGGTTGTGTCCAACTTTAGAGGTGCAGTTCATTTTTTGGTCAGCCTCTTCTTCCCCCGGCTTCCCTTATGGGAAAAATCTGGAGAGACTCATGTGCATAAAGATTTTTAGCATCGAAAAAACTGTCAACCTGGTTAGGCGGGTGCCGATCAAACGTGGATCATGTCAATATGGGCGTTCGATGGTTACTATTCCACCTCGATGCGATCCACCTGGATCTGCGAGCCATTGTAGTCTATTACATTACTAAATAATGTGCCATAAAGATGAACGATCTTGCCACTATCGAGCAGCGCCTTGATCTGTTCCTGGACAGCCGGGTCCATTGAATCAATGCCAAAGTAGAGTACCTGCCCCACCATGTCCTGTCGCTCGAAGAAGTCATCATACTGTGCGCCGGGCTCTGTACTCTTGATAACACCCCACCAGTTAGCTATCTCTTCTGTGCTTTCTGGCGGCATGTATCCACCACTGCCATCTGGATCAACACACTCGCTGCTTTGGCTGCCATCGGCAGCCGTTTTAATAACGAG
>BS_KBA_SWE02_21mDRAFT_10000453_pt1 | contig 15363 bp, 12 predicted proteins | sample BalSeasSWE02_21m_FD_9196 | JGI IMG/M metagenome (IMG submission 9196)
AAACATCAAAAAAGTATTGATAGTTTAATTAGAAGTTACCATATTGGAGGACTAATTTTTATGCAGGGAACTCCAGAAAAACAAGCCCTTTTAAATAATGAATATCAGACGGCTTCAAAAATTCCATTGTTAATTGGTTTTGATGGCGAATGGGGATTGGATATGCGTTTACAAAATACGTATCGCTTTCCATGGAACATGACTTTGGGAGCGATAAGAGATAATTCACTAATCACTGCTTTTGGTGTACAAGTTGGGAAACATTGTAAAAGAATGGGGATTCACATTAATTTTGCACCTGTTGTTGATATCAATATAAATCCTGAAAATCCTATTATTGGCAATGCCAAGCATTTTCCAGGTCATGGCGATACAGATACTGATTCTCATAAATTGCTTCCTGTTTTAGAATTTGACATTAAACGATTAGATTCAATAGAATTATATCCATACAAACAATTGGTTAAAGGTAATTTAACAAGTATTATGGTGGCACATTTAAGTGTGAATGCGTTAGAATCAAATGCCGAATTACCAACATCGTTATCATATAACGTAATTACAGAATTATTAAAAAATAAGTTACAATTTAATGGTTTAATTTTAACGGATGCCTTAAATATGAAAGGGGCATCAAATTATGCACAACCCGGAGATATTGATGTTGCAGCAATTTTGGCAGGAAATGATATCCTTTTAATTCCTGAAGATGTTCCGGCTGCGGTTTTAAAAATTAATAATGCATTGAATGAAAAAATTGTAACTATTGAAAGGCTGGAATATTCAGTTCGAAAAATATTAAAAGCCAAATATTGGGCAGGCTTAAATAATTACCAAGCAATTGAATTGAATAATTTACAAGATGATTTAAAGTCATTTCAAGATGAATTAATTCATAGGAAATTAATTGAAAATGCGGTGACTTTACTTAAAAATGAATCCACAATTTTCCCCATTAAAAATTTGGATAAAAAGAAAATAGCTTATGTGAAATTTGGTGATGCTGAAAATGAGGATTTTTTGAATATATTGAAAAATTATGCAGAAGTTGATGTAATTTTTAGTGAAAATTTGAATAAATTAATTGAAAAACTAAAGCTTTATAATTTGGTGATAATTGGGTTTCATAAATCGAATTTAAACCCGTGGAAACCTTATAAATTTGAAGATAAAGAGCTTGTTTGGTTACAGGAAATCGCTCGAAAAAAAGAGGTGATTTTAGATATTTTTGCGAGCCCATACAGTTTGTTACAGATAAAAACCTTTAAAAACATAAACGGACTTTTGGTGTCATATCAAAATAGTAAAATATCTCAAGAAATTTCAGCTCAAATGATATTTGGAGCTTTAGAAATCAAAGGTAAATTACCAGTTTCAATTAAAAATGAATTTGCTGAAGGTCATGGCATAATTTCAACTAGGTTAGATCGTTTGGCTTATTCAATTCCTGAAGATGTTGGTTTAGATAGTAAAGAATTAAAAAAAATAGATTCATTAGCAGCCCTAGTTTTAAAAGATAAAATGGCTCCAGGTTTGCAAGTTTTAGTTGCAAGGCACGGAAAAGTGGTTTACAATAAAAGTTTTGGCTACCATACTTATGTGGATACTATTCCTGTTGAAAATAACAATTTATATGATGTAGCATCTATGACTAAAATATTGTCGACTTTGCCATTATTGATGGAATTAGAAGAACATAAAGAGTTTATTTTAGAAAGTACTTTGGGTAGTTTAGTGCCTAAATTGAAAAAGACGAACAAGAATAAATTATTGGTTAAAGAAGTGCTTTCCCATTATGGAAGGTTGCAGCCTTGGGTTCCTTTTTATAAAGCAACTTTAGGTAGTGACAATAAGCCATCTTCAATATATTACAGGGCTAAGGATACTTTGAATTTCAATATCAAAGTTGCCAATAATTTATATTTGAGAAATGATTATAAAGATTCTATTTTTAATCTAATTGCAGAAACCGATCTATTGCCTAGAAGGAATTATAAATATAGTGATTTGTCATTTTTTATTTTTAAAGATTTCATTGAGAAATATTATAAAAAAGATTTAAATGAATTAACTCAAGATCATTTTTATAAATCGATTGGCGCCAATAGAATGAGTTATTTGCCTTTAAATAAATATACTTTAAATGAAATAATTCCTTCCGAAGTTGATGACTATTATCGCTATCAAATAATTCAAGGAAATGTACACGATATGGGAGCAGCCATGCAGGGTGGAATTGGCGGTCATGCAGGGTTATTTTCAAATGCAAATGATGTTGCCAAAATAATGCAAATGTATTTACAAAAAGGATCTTATGGTGGAGAACGTTATTTGAAACCTGAAACTATTGATAAGTTTAACCATCAATATTATGCTGAAGATCAAGTTCGTAAGGGTGTTGGGTTTGATAAACCTCAAATAAAAGAAAGCGAAAAAGCAACTTGTGGCTGTGTTTCAAGTCAAAGTTTTGGGCACAGTGGTTTTACAGGAACTTATACTTGGGCGGATCCAGCCTCTGGAATTGTATATGTATTTTTATCAAACAGAACTTTCCCAACAGCTAACAATCTAAGCTTGGTAAATTCAAATATTAGAACTGAAATTCAGCAAGTGATTCAAAATGCTATAATGAATTAGCGATAGTCATTGTTTTTTTAGAAATAATTCCCAATAAAATACAAAGCGCTAAATAAATAAGTGCATATTTAAAATTAAAGAAGTAGTAGATTATTGCGGCTTGTAATAAGTAAAAAACAGGAAAAAGAGTTGCTATAAGTGCAAATCTAAACGTATTCATAAATAATTTATCGGTAATTCCTCCTTTTAGTTTTTTCCAAATTAAAAGAGGAAAAATACTGTTTAATTTTGCTATAAAATGGATAGGAGCAAACCAGTTTGTTTTTTTTGATTCTCTTTTATCTTTGTTCGGTAATTTGTCAATATTATGAAGCATTTTATTGGCTTCAAATGGATTTAAATAATCAATGCCATTTGCTTCTAATTTTTCAATGATGGCGTCATAATTGTCAACATCACTTACATGAAGTGTCAATTTTTTCATAGCTTTTGAAACTGTTTTTGTAATTTCTGTAAACCTTAAATCTGGTTTTTTAACATCAATATATTTAGTTGCATCAATTGCTTCGCCGTAGTAAATAGATACGCTACTTGGAAAACTCAAATGTGAATCGAAATTGATACCAACTGGCACTATTTGAATACTTGTACCTGGGTATTTCTCCATAGTTCCTAATAAAATACGTGCAAAACCTTTTTTTAAAGGAAGGATTCGGCGGTCTAAATGATGTTCACCCTCTGCAAAAATTTCAATGGATTTTCCTTGTTTTAAAATCTCGAAACACTTTTCAAAAATGGCTAAATTATTTTCAACGGTTGAAAGTCCATCTCTAACTCTGTAAACAGGAAGCATATTTAAAGTGCTTAAAAACTTGGCAATATTTTCATTTTTAAAAACAGCAGCACGCGTTAAAAAATGAATATTTCTTTTGTTAGTAGTAGGGATTAAAATAGCATCAACAAGTGCATTTTGATGATTTGGTATAAAAAGTACTGCTCCTTTTTTTGGAATATTTTCAACACCGTAAACCGTAATTTTTTTATGTAAAAAATACAATCCGGTTCGTACATATACACGCATTATTTCATACCAAATAATTTGTATCATATTTATTCTTTGATTTTTTGTTTAGACCAATAAGTTGCCAATGCCAAACCTGAAAATATATCCCAAATTGCCCAAAAAGCAACCAATAATGCCATTCCGCCTAAACCATTAAAAAAACTAAAAATAAGCAATAAACCCAAACCAGAATTTTGTATTCCTGTTTCAATTGATAATGTTTTTTGATTTTGGTATGAAAGGCGCATAGCTTTTGCAAAATAAAAACCAATTAACAATGCTAATATATTATGTGCAATAACAATAATTAAAACGTAATGTATGTAGTTGATAAAAACATTTAAATTGTCGTAAAAAGCAATAATTATGAAAAGCATAAATATAATTAGTGAAATTGGTTTTAATACTTTTGAAAGTTTTTGGGCAATTTCAGGTTTATAATTTCTTACTAACATTCCAATTATAAGAGGCACTCCTAAAATAAGGGTGACTAATTTTACCAATTCCCAAGGATCTAATTCAATGGTTTTCAAAATTTGGGCAGTTGGAGCATATAAATTCCCATAAAATTCCAAGTTAAAAGGTGTCATAACTAAAGAAATTAGGGTTGAAAATGCTGTTAAACTAACCGATAAAGCAGCATTCCCTTTTGCCATTTGGGTCATAAAATTTGATATATTTCCACCTGGACAGGATGCAACCATCATCATACCAAGCGCAATACTTGGCATAGGATTTATCAATTTTATAAAAATAAAAGTAGCAAATGGAAGTAAAAAAAATTGTGAAATAATACCTGTGATTAGAATTTTAGGATTTTTTAATAAACGTTTAAAATCTTCCATCGTAATGCCAAGAGCAACTCCAAACATAATAATGGCAAGTGTAATATTCAGCACCCAAAGTCCTTCAGTATCAAAGTTAATTTTTAGCGAATCTAAATTTTCTTCCATTTTAGTTTTTAAAAGCGTATTCAATAATATTTGCACCCATTTTTAACGCCATTTCACGCGTTTTTGAATCGTCGTTATGGACATCTTCATCTTCCCAACCATCACTTAAATCGCATTCGAAATCGTAAAAACAGATGAGTCTTCCTTCATAAAACAATCCAAATGCTTGTGGTGGCTTATTGTCGTGTTCGTGAATTTTTGGCAAGCCATTGTCAAAATTAAAAGTTTGATGAAATATTGGATGATTGTATGGTATTTCTTGAAGTTTAGCATTTGGGAACAGTTTTTCAAGTTCACGTCTAATATAAGTATCCAATCCGTAATTATCTGAAATGTGTAAAAAACCACCTGATATTAAATAAGTTTTTAAATTTTCAGCATCATCTTTTGAAAATAACACATTGCCATGACCAGTCATAAAAACAATGGGATAATTGTAAATGTCAATACTGCCAGCTTCAACTGTTTCTGGGTTTTTGCTAATTGAAGTACGAATTGTATCGTTACAAAAATCAATTAAGTTTGGCAGCGCGGTTGGGTTTGCATACCAATCGCCGCCGCCATTGTATTTTAAAATAGCGATTTGTTGTGCTGAAATGGAGTTGTGATAAAGCAGGCAATAGGCAATAGGCAATAGGTAAAAAGCAAAACGAATAATAGCTGTTTTTAACCTATATATTTTAACTTTGAAAAATAATTTTTGAAATATTGCCATATACTACTCATTAACAAAAGCTACGCTATGAACGGCAACCAATCCAGCTGTTTCAGTACGTAATCTGCTTTCACCCAAAGATACAGGAATAAAGTTATGAACCAAACTTTGCGCTATTTCTTTGACTGAAAAGTCACCTTCTGGCCCAATAAGAATTGTTGTATTTAGAGAAGGTTTTATAACTGTTTTTAGCGATTTTTTATTCGTTTCTTCACAATGAGCAATAAATAACTGACCTTCAAAAAATGAATTTAAAAACTCTTTGAATAAAATTGGTTCATTCAATTTTGGAAAATGATATTTTAATGATTGTTTGGCTGCTGAGTTAATTATTTTTTCCATTCTGTCGGTTTTTAAAATTTTGCGTTCAGAATGGTCACAAATAATTGGCGTAATTTCATCAATGCCAATTTCAGTAGCTTTTTCTAAAAACCATTCAAACCGGTCATTTAATTTTGTTGGAGCAATGGCAATATGTAAATAATAATTCCAATGTTTTTTATAATTTTCAACATTAATAATTGTTACTAAACATTTTTTGTCACTTGCTATTTCAACTTTCGTTATAAATAATTGACCTTTGCCATTAGTAATATGAACAATATCGCCTTCTTTTTTTCTTAAAACGCGGACAATATGGTTACTTTCGGTTTTATCAAAAGTAACTTGTTTTGTGCTAGAAGTTATTTCAGCATTGTAAAATAATTGCATTACAGATTTTTTTTGAAAGTACAACGTTTCTTATAGGTTTCTTGCCCAAAGCCACTCCACAATGCATTTACAGCATTATTATTGGCTAGTTCGGGAGTTCTATAGCATTGTTCAACACCAATCTTTTTGAAAACTTTATAAAATTCGTAGAATAATATAGATGGTACACCTTTATTGTGGTGCGTTGGAAGTGTGCCAATTAAATAAAATAAAATGTGTTTTGTTTTGTTTTTAGCTTTTAATAAATGATACCAGCCAAATGGGAAAAGTGTTCCGTTGGCTTTTTGTAAAGCTTTTGAAAATGATGGCATAGTAATAGCAAAAGCAATCATTTTATCATTTTCATCAGTAGCAAATTGAATAAAATGCGGATTGATAAAAGGTAAATATTTTTTTCTGAAATATTCTTTTTGAGCTTGTGAAATGGGAACAAATGAAGGCAATGAAGCGTAGCTTTCATTGAAAACATCAAACATTTCATCTACATAAGGCAATAAATCTTTGGTTTTTGTAAAATTAAGTTCTTTAAATCGGTAGCGTTTTTTTACCATTTCGCTCACTCGTGCTAATTTCACATGGTCAACATTTTCAAACGAAAATTTATTTTCTACATATTCAGCACCCTTTGTAAAGCCTAATTTTTTTAAATGTTCACTATAATAAGGGTAATTATACCATGATGACATGGTGCCAATATGATCAAAGCCTTTTGTTAAAACACCAACTTCATCAAGGTTTGAAAAACCCATTGGGCCTTCCATATATGCTAACTTATTTTGGAGTCCAATTTCTTTAACTTTTTCAAGTAACATAGCAGAAACTTCTAAATCATCAATAAAATCGAACCAGCCAAACCTAACTTTATTTACGTCGGCATCCATATCGTATTTGTTGATAAGCACAGCAATTCTACCAACAATTTCGTCGTTCTTTAAGGCTACAAAAAATTGTGCACTAGCATGTCCAAAAACAGGATTGATATTTTTATCAAAAGTTTCTAATTGCCCATTAATCATGGGCGGTATCCAATATGGATTTTTTTTATACAGTTTGAAAGGAAATTTAACAAAGTCTGTCATTTCCTTTTTTGAAACCATTTCTTTAAGTGTAATCATATAATTGTATTGTAATAAAAATTAGTTTTTTCCAAATAATTTTGAGAAAAACCCTTTCTTAGTTGAACTTTGATTTGATTGGCTTTCAACAAGTGTATCTTGATGTCTGTCTAATCTCCACGACAAACCTGTTGAAGCAAAAAGGTACGAGTAATTGTCAAATATGTTGGTTCTAATTGAAGCATCAACCTGTAAATTGGGCGAAATAAGATATGCAACTCCTGTACCTAGTTGATATTCAGGTGAAAAACCTGTTTCATATTTACCTACATTTTCAATAAAAAATGACCAGTTTTGATTAATAGCATAAGTCATTGTAACAATATAAGAGTACAGCATACTTTCAGAAGCAATATCATCAACAATTAAATTTGTAAGTACTACAAGTCGGTCGCTAAAATCGTTTTGCAATAGAACAGCACCTTTAAAACTAATGCCTTCAGCTTTATAATTTTCACTTAAAAAGTTTGTATTTACACCACCATAAACTCCTACAGAAGGAATTAGTCGTTTTTTGTCAAATGATGTTCTTTTTTTCCAACTTCTAATTTCTTTTGATTTATCGGTAAATTCTTGCTGATAAATTAAATATTTTGCACCAAAACGCAAATCACTGATTCCACTTATATTATAGTTCTCTCCAAACGGATTTTTAACTTCATCAGTTTGGTAAGCCACATTTAAGTTTACTTCTAGGCGTTCAATAAATTTACCCACTCTAAAAAAAAGTTCACCGCCTAAAGTGTATGGATAAGCTATAAGGGATTCATTATTACTGCTCTTATAAAATAATCCCGCTTCAAACTGATATACATCATTACCAACACTGTACGGACTCTCTGAAAAGCCAGGTCTTTTAGAGTTAATAATCTCAGTATATTGGGCTGTTATTTGTTGAAAACTCGTCAAAATAAAAAAGATCAATAATATTCTTTTCATAAATTTGGTTGATTACGGTGTAAATATAAGATTTTATATAATTAAACGTTTTAGTTCCTGCCAAATTGTTATTTTTGAAAATTATATCAAAATTGTAAGAGATGGGCTTATTAAAAACGATAGCGATACTCATAATTGTTTATTACATTTTTAAATTTTTCAGCAAATATATTGCTCCAATATTCTTAAAAAAAGTGATTAGCAATGTTGAAAAAAAATATAGAGAGCAGCAACAAAATCAGAACAATGCTACTCCTGATGGAAAAGTTGGGGAAACTGTAATTGAAAAAAAACCTTCTGTAAATAATGACGGAAATAAAAACGTGGGTGAATATGTTGATTACGAAGAAGTTAAAGATGATAAATAAATGAAGTTTTCAATAAAAAAAATCACGCCATATTTAATAGCAATTGTATCTTTTATATTTGTGTCACTGCTTTATTTTTCTCCAGTTCTGGAAGGAAAAAAAATTCAACAAAGTGATATTACGCAATTTATTGGTTCGTCTAAAGAAATAGTAGATTTTAGAAAGGAAAACAATGAAGAACCATATTGGACAAATGCTACTTTTGGTGGAATGCCTTCATATGCAGTAAGTACTTATTATCCTAACGATTTTATAAAAAAAATTGACTCTTTTTTAAGGTTTTTACCACGACCAGCTGATTATTTATTCCTTTATTTTCTAGGCTTTTTCTTATTGTTAACGGTTTTAAAAGTTGACTGGAAATTGGCAATTTTTGGCGCCATAGGTTTCGGGCTTTCAACCTATTTAATCATTATACTAGGTGTTGGTCACAATGCAAAAGCACATGCAATTGCTTATATGCCAATTGTTTTGGCGGGTATTTTACTTGTCTTTCAGCGAAAATATTTATTAGGATTTATTGTAACGGCTCTGGCAATGGCCTTGGAAATTGCAGCAAGTCATATTCAAATGACTTATTATTTGTTGTTTTTAGTGTTAATTTTTGGAATAGTTCAATTAATTGAGTCTTTTAAAAATAAGGAAATACCACATTTTTTTAAAAGTATTGGCATTTTATTAGTCGCAGTTATTTTAGCGGTTGGTGTAAATGCAACCAGTTTGCTTGCAACTCAAGAATATGTTAAGCATAGTACGCGTAGTAAAAGCGAATTAACCATCAATCCTGATGGCTCTCCCAAGGAAATTTCAACAGGTTTATCTAAAGACTATATAACTGAATATAGCTATGGGAAATCTGAAACTTTTAATTTGTTTATTCCCCGTTTTAAAGGTGGAACGAGTCGTGAAGTTGTTGAAAATAGTGAGTTGAGAAGTTTTTTACAAGAGTCTGTAAACAAAGGATTAGATCCAAATGATGCTAATTATGTTTTACAAATCTCATCGATGTATTGGGGTGATCAGCCAATTGTTGCAGCACCTGCATATATTGGTGCCTTGTTTATTTTCTTATTTGTATTGGCTTTATTTTTAGTGAAAGGAAAGCTGAGAGATTGGTTATTGGTTGCAACTATATTTTCAATTTTAATGAGTTGGGGAAAAAATTTAGATTTTTTAACCAACTTCTTTATTGATTATGTGCCAATGTACAACAAGTTTAGAGCGGTTTCCTCCATTCAGGTAATAGCTGAAATTACCATTCCTTTGTTGGGAATTTTAGGATTGAAAGCGTTGTTAGATAAAGAAATTTCAAACCAAATTAAATTAAATGCTTTAAAATGGGCTACCATAATTGTTGGTGGTTTAGCACTTATTTTTACAGTAGGAGGAACTGGATTGTTTTCTTTTGAAACACCAATGGATATTCAAATAGATGAACAATTAGCAGGTTATTTNGATGCTATTGTTGCTGATAGAAAANCGTTATTTTTTGGAGATAGTTTGCGTTCATTACTAATTGTTTCAATTTTTGCTGCTTTGATTTTTGCTTTCATAAAAGAAAAGATTAAAAGTATTGTTTTAATAATTTGCTTTGGAGCATTGGTAATTTTCGATTTAGGAAATGTAGCACAGCGTTATGTAAATGACGATGCTTTTACAAGCGCCAGAAATGTAGACAAGCCTTTTAAAGCTACAGCAATTGACAACGAAATTTTAAAAGATAAAAGTTATTACCGTGTGGTCGACTTAACCAAAAATGTAATGGCTGATGGTTCTACCTCGTATTTTCATAAATCTATTGGAGGCTATCACGCTGCAAAACCACGTCGTTATCAGGAATTGTACGATTTTCAAATTGTAAAAGGCAATATGGAAGTGTTTAATATGTTAAACACTCGATATATTGTAATTGCCAATGATAAAGGTGAAAAATCGGTAGAAATCAATGGTAGTGCAAATGGAAATGTCTGGTTGGTTAACAGTTTAAAAGTTGTTGAAACAGCAAATGCTGAAATGAATGCAATGGATAGTTTAAAAACTAAAAATGAGGCTGTAATTAATGCAAATAACATTTCAAGCGATTTTGTAACGAATTATCCAATTGATTCTACAGCTTCAATAAGATTAAAATCGTATAAAGCAAATGAGTTGGTTTATGAATCCTCATCAAGTTTAAATCAGTTTGCTGTGTTTTCAGAAATTTATTATAAAGATGGTTGGAATGCTTATGTTGATGGAAAATTAATGCCTCATTACAATGTGAATTACGTTTTAAGAGGAATGGAAATTCCGAAGGGTAAACATTCAATTGAATTTAAATTTGAACCAACAGTTATTAAAAAAGGAAACACAATAACTTTAATTTCATATTTCTTAATGTTGTTAATTCCTTTAGGGTGGTTTTTTGTAGAAAAAAAGAAAAAAACTAATTAATAGTGTAACTCATAAATTTAAGTACATTCAAAAAAGTCTTTTTATTTCTGGAAGAAACCATTAATTTATGAGCATTGGTAAGTACAATTTCACCTGAATTTTGATATTTCACAATATGTTTTAAGTTTACCAATGTTGACCGATGGATTCTAAAAAAATTAGCATGCTGAAGCATGTTTTCAATATTTTTTAAATTTGTTGAGGTTAAATAACTTTTACCGTCTTTAGTAATAAAATTCGTATAACTTCCATCTGCGTCACAATAAATAACATCATCAATATCTAATATTACAAATCCGCCATTGGTAATTGGTAACGAAATTTTTGTAAGCCTATTTTCAAGTTGATTTTTATAAGCCATATATTTTTCTAAATCAAATGAAGTTTGTTTAGCCAAATATTTCTCCAGCACAATTGAAAGTTGTTCTTTTTGAATAGGCTTGTTTAAATAATAAAAAGCAAAATAATCCATTGCCTTTTCTTTATAATCTATAAGTCCTGTTGTGAAAATGACTTCAAAATTTGAAGTTTCAGCAAAAGCGTCTAGAATATCAAATCCAGTTCCGCCTTCCAATTGAATGTCTAAAAACACCAATTGTGGATTTATCTCATGAATAAGTTTAATCCCAGCTTTAACACTTGAGGCCTGTCCAAGAATAGAAAATTTAGTACTATAATCTGTATCTAAAATGGCTTTTAAATGATTAAAAGCGGCGATTTCATCTTCAATAATTACAGTTTTTATCATTTATAGGATTCTTAGAAACTAATTAATGGAATTTTTAGGGTTACTTTTGATCCAGCTAATTTATTAAATTCATTGGTTAAATTAGTGATAAACACAAAATTTTCTTCTTTATTTGATGCGCTAATTAATTGAATTCGGTTGTTGATATTTTCTAATGAAATTCCAGAGTCATCAGTTTTTTTTGTTGAATTTTCGTTTTGAATCCCTGAGCCATTATCAGAAATTTCACAATTTATAAATTCATTATTTTCAATGTTAAAATTAATAGTGATGGTATTAATTCCTATTGAATTTTTAAAACCGTGTTTTATGGAGTTCTCAACAATAGGCTGTAAAATCATTGGTGGTACTAAAATATTATTAAATTCATCTTGTGAAATTGTACCCAAATTTATAGTGTATTCAATATTTTTATTAAACCGTAATTTTTGAAGTTCTAAATACAGTTTTACCATTTTCACTTCATCATTCAAACTAATTAAATTAGATTTTGTGGTTCTAAGAACAAGGCTTACCAAATCAGCAAAATTAGTTAAACTTTCTTTCACTTCATTTAATTCTCCTTTATCAGCTAAACTATGAATGTTTACAATTAAATTATTAATAAAATGAGGATTCATTTGAGCATTTAACGCTCTATATTGTAAAACAGAAATTTTTTCATTGATGATTTTTTCCTGTTTTAATTGTTGATTTTTTCTATAATAAAAGTAAAAAATTAACATAAAAAAGGATGTCAAAAGTATCGTTTTAAACCACCAAGTATTGTAAAATGGAGGAATAATTGTAAAAGTAAAAACAGCAGGAATGCTATTTTCAATATTGCTTTTTGAGACAGATTTTAATTCAAAAGTATAAGTGTTAGGAGGTAAAGAAGAGTAGCGAACTGTATTGTTTTTAGTTTCAATCCACTCGTTTTCCAAACCTTTAAGACGATATTTAAAAGTTATATTTCCTAGACTTTTAAAAGAAATTCCAGAAAAATTAAATTGAATATTATTGGCATTGTAATTAAATTGTTGATTTGTTGTTTTATCAATTTGGGAATTGTTCAATAAAATTTCAGTAATATGTGTTATTGGTTCTAAAATAGAATTGTTTTCTGAAGAAAGGTCAATAATATTTAATCCTTTTGAAGTTGCTATATAGACTTTGTTTTCAGAACTATCTACATAACAATCTCTAACATCATTACTATACAAACCATCGGACGTAGTATATGACTTAATTTCTACGATTTCATTTTGAGGATTCAGCGTTAAACAATTCAAGCCAAAATTAGTAGAAAGCCAAATGTTATTATTGGTATCAATAAAAATGGATTTAATCAAGTTGCTTAAAAGCCCATCGTTAGTTGAAATAGATTTAAAAACGCCATTTTCAAGAACCCCTAAACCATAAGCGTTTGATCCAATTAATAAGCCATTATTTGTTTTTTCTAATGCATAAATAATACTATTGTTAAACTGGTCATTTAAATTGTATTTTTCAGTTTTGTTAGTGTGTTGGATATACAACCCTGTTGTTGTGCCAATCCAAATGCTATCGTTTTTTACACATAGTAAAGAAGAACTCCTTTTATCCCATAATCTGCTATTAGCCAGTGTATTTGCGTTTATTTTTGCAACCCCATTAGATGTAGCTGTATAAATAACATCATTCCAAAAAGAAAAATCTTTAAAATTTCTCAGATTTATTTTTTTGTAATTGTCATCAAACATATTTTTGATTCTTGTTAGCTTAAAAGAAGCATCTAATTTGTGAATATTTTGATCACTTAATACAAATAAATTGTCTTTATGGGTCTTTAAATGTCGCGTTCTTTCAGCGGTTTTATTTAACGCAAAGCTGGTTTCAGTTTGTAAAGTTTGAGGGTTTAAAATCATTAATTCTCCCAATTCATTCCCTACAACAAGTTTATTATTGAATACTGATACTGAATGTAAATCGTTCTTTTTATTATTTTCAAATTGAATTCCATTGATGTGAATGTTTGGAAAAAGAAATACACCATTTGATTGACTGCCAAGCCAAATATTATTTTCAAGATCTATAAAAATACGTGTTGTTTGAATGCTTTTCAAAATAATATTTGGATTTTCAAAGTCATTCGATTCATCAAAAATATAGACTCCTTCTGTTGAATTAGTGATCCAATATTTTTTATCTATTTTGTATGTTTTGGATAAGTAATTGCTTTCTTTGGAATTTAATTGATTGTATATTTTTTTTATAATTGGGTTGTTTTCTCTAAGAGCCATTCCAATACTTTTATTTATTCTTTCAACTGAATTTTTTAAAAACAAAGTATCGTTAAATTTCTCCCAATTCAACGAATTTCCTAAGATAGGTTTTGTAATAACAATAAGTTTACCTTCTTTGCTTGTATACGTTAGTATGGATACTTCATTATTTAAACTTTCAATAAAAATTGAAGAATAACTACGGTCAATGTCACTTTCTACGATAAATTTTTTCACATCCAAATTACGCTGAAGTACATAAATGTTACTTAAGTTTTGGTAAAACCAAATTTGGCCTTTTGAATCTTCAAAAATATTATGAATATAACTTGTGAAATACAGGTTTTTTAAAAATGGAGTATTATTATGATTATGAAAATTACCATTTAAAATAAATCCTATTTCGCCATTAAATGAAACCATCCAAATTCTTTTTTTGGAATCTTTATAGAAGTATAATATTTCATTTCCAGGAAGCCCATCACTAATTGTATAATTTATGAAATTAATCCCGTCAAATTTACTTACACCATAGTCTGTAGCATACCAAATAAAGCCCATTTCATCTTGGGCTATGTCATAAATAGTATTACTTGGCAAACCATTGTCTATTGTAAACTGTGTTAAACCAGGTATTTGGGTATATGAATTTGTTAGAAACAAAAAATTTATAACAAAAAACCAAAAAACTCTTAGCATAAGGGATTTTTATTTATATCAAATATAACGCTTATAAAATAAAAATATACGCTTGTGTCTGTATTTATAACGCCTATAAATAACATGCTTTTAGTGTCAAATGATAGGTGTACTTTTACTACAACTTAATATAGGGGGAACATTTATTGAAAAAGAAGTATGGGTACATTTTATAATGTACCTTTTTTTATATTTTATTACGTTCTCATTATTTGTTTTCTACAATTTAATCAATATATTGTTATCGAATTTAGATTTTATATAATATACTGATGTATAAGAAATTGCCTTTAAAAAGATACCATCATACATTAAATTTTTTACAAACTGTACTACCCGCTCCAGCGATTATTTTAGATTTGGGAGTTCGTAACCCTTTTTCTGAAATAATGGAACAAAATGGTTACACGGTTTATAATACAACAGGAGAAGATTTAGATGAGTTGCCGGAAATTGTAAAACTTCATAAAGTTGATGCGGTAACATCATTTGAAATTTTTGAGCATTTACTAAATCCTTATGCAGTTTTAAAAGCGGTTGAAGCTAAAAAACTAATAGCTACAATTCCTTTAGATTTATGGTTTGCAAAAGCGTATAGGAGTAAAACCGATATGCGAGACAGACATTACCACGAGTTTGAGGATTGGCAATTTGATTGGCTGATAGAAAAAACAGGTTGGACAATCAAAAAAAGGCAAAAATGGACCAGTCCAATCAAAAAAATAGGAATTAGACCAATTTTACGAAAATTCACACCGCGGTATTACGCAGTTTACGCTGAAAAAACAGTAAAATAATT
>BS_KBA_SWE02_21mDRAFT_10000454_pt1 | contig 15357 bp, 7 predicted proteins | sample BalSeasSWE02_21m_FD_9196 | JGI IMG/M metagenome (IMG submission 9196)
GATGAAATTATTATAAACTTTACTCCAAGAAATATTTTTAATAGTTATGCAATTAGAGCTATTAAAGATGTTACTACAACTACAGTTGGAGTTGCAACAACTGCATTTGGATATGTTAAAACTGTTGAAAAAACAGGAATTTATACATCTACCCCATCTCCAAGTACAGATATTTTCTATACTACTCCACTATCTGACTGTTCTTCTGGAATAGTTTTTATAGGAATTTCATCCACTCCTAAGAGGATTGAAAGTTCATATGAGTTATCTTTTGTAAAAAATGTTGATAATGTAATTAATGTAAATGTCTATGCAGAAAATACTAAGAAAGATTTAGGAGTTTTTGGAATTACTACAAGTGCTGGAAATATTGAGTTTACATTTACTCCTCCAGTTGGATTAGGAGTAACTTTATATACTAATTTAAGTTTAATAACAAATACTTATGAACCTCAAAATCAAATAGTAAATGAATTGAGTTTTGTAAATAGTGAATTATTAATTACTTCAGGTTCAAGTCCAGTTTCAATTTCAACTGTACCTTCAACATATGCTGCAACAAAATATATTATTGAAATGCAAAAAACTTCTGGNTTGACNACAGAAAGAGGATTAATNCAAATCAANTCNGTTCATTTNCAAGATTATAGTAATAACACAATTTTTGGTATTGTTGGAGATGTACCAATAGATGAAATTAATTTTGAAACTATTTACAATCCATCACCTGGAGAGTATATACTTACATTTAATCCAACTGTTTCTGCTAATTATAGATTTAAAATTCTAAGAAAAAGTATCCTGTCCCCAAATCAATAATAAATAATTGTAAAAATGCCTGTAAACGATATTGGTGCCATTTATACTCCATCAATCTATGGGAGAACTTCCTTCCCCATTAGGCACAATGCTGAACCAATTTTTTACAAAACATTTGATGGATCTAATGATTCTATTGTTGGATTATCCTCTGATAAAATTACAGTTAGAGAACATTTCTTTAAAACTGGAGAACCATTAACATATAATGCAGGAACTGGAACTTCTATAGGGATTAGTTCTTTAAGTCCAGGAAATATAGGATTTACCACATATCTTCCAAGTACTGTATATCCAATAGTAATAGATAAAGATAATATTAGAGTTGCTTTAGCATCAAGTTTAGCACGTCAAGGAGAATATGTAGATATAAACAATTTGGGAATTGGATCAGTACATACATTACTTGCAGAAAAACAGAATGCTAAGTCTTTAATTTGTATTGGTAATATTATTCAATCTCCAATATCTGTTGCATCTACAGTTGGTATAGTAACATACACTAATACATCTTTACAATTAGATAAATTAGAAAATATAAAATTAGGATCTTTTTTAAGAATTAATGAAGAAATAGTAAAAGTATCTGCTATAAATTACTCAACAAAAGATATATCTATTTCTAGAGGATCTGGAGTTATGGGAACTCCACAAAAAAACTTTTCTGGAATAATAACAACAACTCCAGCAGAAGTATTATCTGGAAACTATAACATAGTAAAAGACATAATTTATTTTGCAGATCCTCCACTTGAAGGAAAAAAAATAAACTTAACTATTCCAGTAGCAGATATAGATTTTGCAGATGCAAGTTTTACATATTTTACTGGAAATGACGCTAATATAATTTCAGGATCCCAAGCAGTATTTTATTCAGAAAATCCACCACAAGAATTAATCACTGGAAATGTTTATTATTTAATCAGAAGTGCAAATAATACATTTAGATTTGCAACAACTTTATTTAATGCATTTAATGGAAATTATATTGAGTTTACTAATGTTTCTGGAAATGAATTTCCTGTAGCATCATTTCAATTATTTTTAATTCTTCCAACTGAAAATAATAGTTTTCAGGGTAGGGTATTTTTAAGATCCAACTATGATGGAAATAATGTATTTGATGATGTTTCAGAACAGTTTACTGGTATTACAAGTTCTTTTGAATTAACAATATCTGGAATTACTACTGTAGGAATTAGATCTGATAATGGTATAGTATTGATTAATAATATATTTCAATATCCAGAATTTGAAGAATCTTTTGAATTCAGAGAAGTTGGAGTAGGTAGCACTGGACAAACCTTTTTAGATTTCAAAGGATTTGATGATTCAAAAACATATGATGTTAATGTAAAAGGTCTTCCAAGGGGTGGTATTATAGTTAGTTATGGGGTAACTAGTGGAAGTAATTATCTGCCCCTTATACCTGCTACTGGGTATGCTGTGGTATCAGCAGCAGGTACAATTTCAAACATATATTTTGGAGATAACGGATCTGGATATAGATCTGGAATATCTACTTATTATTTCTATGTTGATAATGGAGAATTGCCAGGTGATGGTGGATATGGAACAATTTCCCCAAATGGATTTGGATTAATTGATAGTTTTGAAATTTTATCAGGAGGATCTGGATATACTTATAATGGACTATCTACTTCATTAACCACAACAATAAATGCTTTAGATCCAAATGGAACTCCTATTGGAGTTGGAACAACTTCTATTTTTGAATATTATAGAGGATCTCCAGTAAATGCTTTAAACCCAGGATATGTTAAAATTGATGATGAAATTATTAAGTATACTGGAATTTCAAACTCTACAAGTGAATTGACAGGAACTCTTAGAGGAATGTTGGGGTCTAGTGGAGGATTACATTCTTCAGGAACTTCTGTAGTAAAATATGAATATTATTACATAATAAAATTTGATGCTCCATCTCCTTATGATGATATTCCTCTTTCTGGATCAACTTCTGGTATTGGTGCTTCTGTTTCATTTGAAGTCAATCAAAATGGAGAAATAAAAAATCTATTATTTACAAATAAAGGATATAATTATAAAGTTGGTGAAGTTTTGGTTCCTACAGGAACAATAGGTCTTTCAACACAAATTGAAAATGATAAATTAAAAATTACTATTAATGAAGTTGCAAAAGATGAATTTGCAGCTTGGAATATTGGGAGACTCAGAAAGTTGAACGATTTATCTCCAAAGGTTAATTCTGTAAGAAAAATATTTACATTAACAGAAACTGTAGATGGAAGAATAAGAAGAACTAGTTTAGAAGCAGATCCTGGGGGAGAAATAGATCTTTCATATAATCTTTTAGTTTTTGTTAATGATATTCTACAAATTCCTAATGAATCTTATGTATTTTTAGGAGGATCTCAACTAGAGTTTTCAGAATCACCCAGTTTAGGCAGTTCAGTTAAAGTATATTTTTATGAGGGATTTGATGGAGATGCTCCTTTCTTTCAGTCACAAACTGATATTAAAGAAGGAGATAAATTACAAATTCAAAGAAATATTTTTGAAGCACCACCATTAAGTCAATTTATCAGAACTGCAAAAAGAATTGTGAGTTCAGATACTTTAAAGACTGAAGTGTATACTAGTGTTGGTTTATCAGATGATTCTTCGCAAAGAAGATCTATTTCTTGGACTCCCCAAAAATCAGATGCAATAATAGGAGGAGAATATGTTAGTAAATCTAGAGATGAGTGGTCATCTGGAATTACTAGCATAACAAAAATTTCTCTCCCAATTTACTCAGGACTAACTACTGTAGGATATAGCACTTATGCAAGTGGGACATTTGTTGGAGTAAATACAAATATCATTGGAATAAACACTAATGCTGGAATTGGAACTTTATTGAAACTTGGAGACTATGTAGAAGGATCTTATGTATCGATTGGAGTTACAATAGTTTCCATTGGATCTAGTTATATTGATATAGGATCTCCTGGGATTACATCTACTTATCTTGGAGATTCTTCTTATTCTTTCTCTCCTATTGGAACTAATACCATTCCAGTAAGCTTTTATAGAATCAACTAATAAATAACATAAAGTATTGGATAAAATGTCAGCAATAGTAACTGATAAATTAAGATTAGTTAATTGTGCTAACTTTATAGAGAAGGTTAGTGCTGGTGGTTATTATATTTTTTTAGGATTGCCAAATGCAATTACTTTTGATACTAATTGGGATAATGTTCAACCAGATCCTATTGACAATGAGTTATATTTAAATTCTTATAGAGATAGTATTATAGGAATAAAAAAAATTACTACATCTGATATTATTAGAGTAATTCAAAAAACTCAATGGGTAGGTGGGAGAAAATATGATATGTATAGACATGATTATAGTGTTTATAATCTTTCTCCAGTAACTTCTGCTACTAGATTATATGATGCTCTTTATTTTATTGTAAATCAAGATTATAGAGTTTATATTTGTTTAAATAATGGTTCTGCTCCATCAAATCAAAATAAAGGAGTTATTTCAACTCAAGAACCACTACATACTGATGTTTCTCCAAGAAAGGAAAGTGATGGATATGTATGGAAATATCTTTACACATTAAGTCCAGCAGATGTTTTAAAATTTGATTCTACTAATTACATGACTGTTCCAAATAATTGGACAGATACCACAAATGCTGAAATTTCTAGAATTAGAAATAACTCATTTAATGGAAAGATTGAAACTATTTTAATTGAAAAGCAAGCTCAATATAATTATGTTGGAACTTTAACTGGAGTTCCCATCAAAGGTGATGGATTTGGAGGAGAGGCTAGTGTAACTTTTGATGAAGAGTCAAAACCAGTATCAGTTGAAGTAACTGCTGGTGGATTAGAATATACTTATGCTACTTTAGATTTAGATTCAGTTTTACCACCATTATCTGGAGAAAAAGCTGTTTTTAATGTAATACTTCCACCTCCAGGTGGTCATGGCAAAGATATATACACAGAACTTGGAGCAACTAGAGTTCTTGTTTATAGTAGAATTGAAAATGACCCAACAAACCCAGATTTTATAGTTGGAAATCAATTTTCAAGAGTTGGAATTATTAAAGATGTAAAAACATTTGGAACCAATGCAACTTTTACCCAAAGTAGTGGTTCTGGTGTCTATGGAGTAAGAATGAATACTAGTGTAATTAATGAATCACTAGATTCTGTTATGACTCAGAGTTCTTCTAATGGAGTTGGTAATATTGTAAGTTTTGATTCTACTACTCAAGTATTGAGATACATTCAACCAAGAACAAATTATGTAGATACTTATGCAGTTGGAAATATTATAACAATTGATTATAATTATGCAGATAGTACTAGTGGAATTCAAACAGCAACAACTTATGACCAAAATAATTTTGATAATTCTACCAATATTGTACTTGGTAGCAATTCATATCCAATTGATACTGCATTTAATGGCACTTCAGTTGAAATAGGATCTGTAACTTACTATTTGGGACAAGAATTTAATGCAGGCATGTCTTTACCAGATATAAATATAAAGAGTGGTGATATTATTTACGTAGACAACAGAGCATCCGTGACTAGAGCATCACAGCAAAGAGAAGACATCAAAATTATTTTAGAATTCTAAGAAAATGCCCCAAAGTACTAATTTAAATAGAAATCCATATTATGATGATTTTAGTGCGGAAAAGAATTTTTATAAAGTTCTGTTTAAGCCTGGTGTAACAGTACAGACAAGGGAACTAACAACTTTACAATCAATTTTACAAAATCAAATTGAAAAGTTTGGAAATAAATTTTTCAGTAATGGTGGAGTAGTAATTCCAGGAAATTGTGCATATATTAATGTATATAATGCTGTAGAAATTGATAGTTCTTATAAAGGTCTCAATGTAGAAGAGTATGTTGATTACTTAATTGGAACAGTTTTAACTGGTTCTATTACTGGAATAACAGCAAAAGTTGTTGATGTAGTAAAAGCACAGGATTCTATAAGAAACAAAACAACTCTATATGTAAAATATGTTTCTTCTGCATCTGATTTTACTACAGAAATATTTGAGAATGGAGAAGAATTGACTGCAAATGTAGATATTCCAATTGGAGAATCATTTATTTTTTCTGGAGAATCTATTCTTGTCATATCTGATCCAGCAGGAAGAAGTTCTTTATCAGTAGGATCTGCTGCAAGAATAGAAGAGGGAGTATATTTTGTTAGAGGATACTTTGTTGATGTAAAGGCACAAACATTAATACTAGATCAGTATAGCAATACTCCATCATATAGAGTTGGATTAGCAATATCTGAACAAATAATTGATTCTAATGATGATTCTTCTTTAAATGATAATGCTCAGGGATTTTCTAATTTTGCTGCTCCTGGTGCAGATAGATTTACTATTACATTAACATTAAGTAAAAAAACTTTAGATGATTTAAATGATGATAGTTTTATTGAACTATTCAGAGTTGAAAATGGAGTAATCAGAAAGATCAAAAATGATACAGCAGGAAGTTTTATTACTGATGTTTTAGCAAGAAGAACTTTTGATGAGTCTGGAAATTATTACCTACAACCATATACAGTTAGATCTGTAGAATCTTTAAATGATAGAATAGGAAATGGTGGAATTTATTTTGAAAATCAAAAAACTTCAGATGGAAGCATACCATCAGAAGATTTAGGATTAATTAAAATTTCTCCAGGAAAATCCTATGTAAAAGGATATGAAGTAACAACTGCAGAAAGAGTTGTAGATTTCCCCAAACCAAGAACAACTAAAGCAGTAGAATCAGTATCAAGTTCTTTTTATGCTGGAAATTTAATCAAAGTTAATAATGTAACCAATTCTCCAAAAATTGGATTAAGTACAAGTGGAGTTATTTCATTATACTCAACTAGATTAGAAAATAATGTAGCAACTGGATCTACTATTGGATATGCAAGAGTTTATGATTTTGAATCTCATAACACTTCTTATGAAAGTCCTGCAAGTCAATTTAATTTAAGACTTTTTGACATTCAAACATATACAAATATTATAACAACAACTCCAACTACAGGTCTTCCAATAGGATCTTATGTTCAAGGGTCTAATAGTGGAGCTGCTGGATACATTAAATCAATTTCTGATGGGGATACAAACTTAGCATTATACCAAGTTTCTGGCAAATTCATTAGAAATGAATCTATTATTGTAAATGGTATTTCTAGCACAAGTTCTGTAATTGGAACAGTAACTGATTATTCTATTAATGATATTAAATCAATTTCAGATTCTAATGGATTTGTTTGTGATACTCTTCTTTCCAACAAAACAGATTTATTAGGACCATTTGATGTTAGTGTATATTCTCCCACTGGAATAGCTACTCTAACAGCATCTAATGGAGGAACATTTGCATCTAATATTAAAGTATCTGATATAGTTACCTATCAACAAACAGGATTTACTTCTCCTGTTTATGCTAGAGTTTCATCTATCAATAATACAAAAACAAACATTACTGTAGTTGGAGTTTCTACAGTAGTTAATATTTGTACTGGAGATGTTGGAATTGGAACTTATTCTCTGCAAAATATTTCAATTATCAGACCACAAATATCTAAATTAGATGATTCATCTTTATATGGAAAATTAAAAAATACTAATATTTCTAATGTAAATTTACTAAATTCTAACATTTATGTAAAGAAGCAGTATACTGGAATTACAAAAACAAGTACAACATTATCTCTTCCAGATTTATCAGGAACTGATTATGTTTATTCTTCTTTTGATGAAGAAAGATATATTGTAATAAATGCAGATGGAAGCATTGAAAACTTAACCAATGCTACATTTACTCTTTCTTCTGGAGGAAAGATTGGCACATTTACTAACTTGTCTGCAACTTCAGGACCTTGTGTAGTTCTTACTACTCAGATTAAGTCTAATGTTAATGCCAAGAAAAAAAGATATACTAGGTGCAATTCTATATCATTGTTCAGAACAAAGTATTCAACTCCAAATACTGCAGGATTGACTTACAGTCCAGTATATGGAACAAGAGTTGATGATAATCAAATTAGTTTAAATTCTCCTGATGTTGTAGAAGTTCATGCTGTTTATGAATCATCAACCACATCAGATCCGACTCTTCCTTGGATAGCACTTACTGATCTTAATAGTCCAAATAGTAATACTTCAGATTTAATATTGGGAGAATTATTAGTAGGAGAAGAAACTGGAGCTGTTGCAATTGTAGCAGAATTAAGAAATTCTAGTCAGATTTATCTTGTATACAAAACTCCACAAACTTTTAAAGTTTCAGAAATTTTAAACTTTAAAGAAACTGGATATAAAGCAACCTGTGGAACTGTTCAGCCAGGTGATAGAAATATCATCAATGAGTTTATATTGGATAATGGACAAAGAAAGCACTTTTATGATTATGCAAGATTAGTTAAAAAAACATCATCACAAGATCCATCAGGTAAATTAAAAATTATTTTTGATACTTTTACATTTGATACTCAAGATTCTGGAGATGTAATTACTGTAACCAGTTATTTAAATTCTCTTTATGGGTCTAAAATTCCATCTTTTGATGGTATAAGAAATACTGATACTATTGACTTAAGACCTAGAGTTGGAACATACAACCCAGCAACAAATTTAAGTCCTTTTGACTTTGCATCAAGATCTTTCGATACTTCAGGAGCAAATTCTACTCAAATTCTAGCATCAGAAGAAGATATTGTATTTGATTATGAATTTTATATTGGAAGAATTGATAAACTAATTTTATCTAGAGATGGAGAATTTGAATTAATTTTAGGAGAACCAAGTGAAACTCCAATTGTTCCTCCTATATCTAGTGAAGTTTTAGATATTTGCACTATTGTCTCATCACCTTATGTTTATGACATTGATAATAATCAAGATGTAATTATCACATTGACAGACAATAGAAGATTTACTATGTCTGATATTAGAAAAATAAATGATAGAGTTGATTTCTTAGAGTATTATACCAGTCTTTCATTATTAGAATCTTCTACTCAAAGTCTATTGATTGAAGATGCAAATGGTCTTAGTAGATTTAAAGCTGGATTTTTTGTAGATAATTTTTCAGATTTTTCAACAGCAGATATTAATAATCCTAGTTTTAATTCAATAATTCAAAATAATGAACTATCTCCAACTATTTTTAATAGTAGAGTTGATTTAAGTCTTTACAGCAATGATGTTCAATTGACAAAGAGTGAAATTAATATTGATGATACTTCATCAACAAATATTTCTCTTACTGGAGATACACTAACCTTAGATTATACTCAAGTTGAATATTTCAAACAACCATTTGCAAGTAGAGTAGTTAATGTAAATCCATTCGACATTGTTACTTGGGTTGGTAACTTAGAGTTAAGTCCAAAAATTGATACTTGGACAACATATGCTCCACCAATCACTATTTGGAGAAGAATTCCAGAGGGTGGTCAAGGTTCATTCAATAGTTATTCTAATGTTCCATATATTAGATCTAGAAATATTCAGTTTACTGGAACAAGATTAAAACCAAATACTAGATTTGATCTTGTATTTGATTCTAAAAATCTTTCAGATTCTTCTGTAGGTAAAACTTTTGCATTCCCCAAACTACTAGAAGTTAGTGATGTAACTGGAACATTTACTGTTGGGGAATTTGTATCTGGATCAGATTCATTTGGAAATAGAATTCAATTTAGAATTTGTGTTCCAAATCATAAGGATGGTCCACACAATTCACCATCACTTACTTATAAAGTAAACCCATATATTCCAACTGTAGGAATTTCAAGTCTTTATGGACCACAATCTACTATTCTTAATATAGATACTGAAAGTTTAAATATTAGCAATATTTCAGCATTTTCTGGAAATGCTGTGATTGGAATGACATTATATGGACAACAAAGCAAAGCTACTGCAAAAGTTTCAAATAATAGATTGATTACTGATGATAATGGAACTCTTATTGGAAGTGTTTTTATTCCAGACTCTAATACATCATCAGTTAAATTCCAAACTGGATCATCTACAGTAAAACTAGGAACAACTCAAAAACCACTAGGAGTTCCAGGAGAATCAATAAGTCAAGCAGAAACTTCATTCACTTCAAGTGGAACTGAAGTTCAATCCACTGTTGTTGTTTGGTATGATCCATTAGCACAAACATTTATTGTAAATGAAGAATCTGGTGTTGTTCCAACTTCTATTGATTTATTCTTTGCAACAAAAGATGATTCAATTCCAGTAGAACTTCAAATTAGAGAAGTGGTTAATGGATATCCAGGAACTCCAGATAAAATTATTCCTGGACTAACTAAAGTTTTAATGCCTAATCAAATTAATGTAAGTTCTAATGCTACTACAGCAACTACATTTACATTTGATTCTATGGTTAGACTTGAGGGTGGTAGAGAATATGCTCTAGTTGTTGTTTCTGATTCAAATAATTATACTCTTTGGCATTCTAGAGTAGGAGAAGTTGAGATTACAACTGCTCAAAATAGAGAACTTGGTAAGGTTATAATTAACAAGCAACCTTCAATGGGGGTAATGTTTAAAGCACAGAATGGTAGCACATGGATTCCAAGTCCAGAAGATGACCTTAAGTTTACCATCAGAAGAGCAGACTTTACTACTGCAGGAGGAACAGTTAGATTCTTTAATTCTAAATCAGAAGTAAGATCTCCTGAAAATCTAATTCCACAAGAATCATTGTATTCAATTTCAACCACTGCCTCATCTGAAAATAGTGGTAGACATATTTTAGTATTCCATCCAAATCATGGATTACATTCTCCAAATGAAAAAGTGGAACTTCTTGGAGTTTCTCCAGACACTTTACCAGTAAAAATAACAGTTTCTTATGGAGTTACTGAAACTGGTTCTATAAGTGTTGCATCTACAGAAACTTTTGCTACTTATGATGGGTCCATAATCAGTGGATCAAATCCAGGATATATTAAAATTTCAGATGAAATTATTAAGTATGGAAGTGTTCTTTCTGGTCAACTTGGGGATATTACAAGATCTCAATTTGGAACAGTATCTTTACCACATCCAATAAATTCTCTTGCATATAAGTATGAATTTAATAATGTACCTCTTACCAAAATTAATACAACTCATACTGTTTTACCATCACCAAAACCAACAATTGATAGTTATTATGTACAAGTAAGTTCTGGAAGCACATTTAGTTCAGATAAGTTTGCAGGAGGTTCTGAAATTTATGCTGGAAGAAATAAAAACTTTAGCAAGTTTAAGTTAAATGAAAACTTTATTAAAGTTTCAAATAAAACTTCAGTAGCAGGAAGAATAAGAACAGTTTCAGAAAGAAGCGTTGATGGTGCAGAAACTGCATTTGTAGATCAAGGATATGAATCATTTGATGTATTGAAAGAAAACAAATTTAATACTTTAAGAACAGTTGCTTCCAATGTAAATGAAGTTGAGTATTTAAATTCAACTGAGTTTATTGGAAATAAATCCTTGACTCTTGAATTGGATCTCATAACTTCAGATTCAAAGGTATCTCCAATTATTGATATCAATCAAATATATCTTGATGTAGAAGGGTTTAGATTAAATCAACCTGTTGGAATAACTTCATATGCAAGTGATCCTAGAGTGAATTCTAATACAGAAGATCCTCATGCATTTGTATATGTAAGTAAAAGAGTCAATCTGCAACAAAGTGCAACATCAATTAAAGGATTTATTTCTTGCAATAGAAATGGAGAATCTGATGTTAGACTTCTTTATAAGATTTTTAGAAATGATGTTCCAGATGAAGATCAAACTTGGGAATTATTCCCTGGATATTTAAATCTTGATGTTAATGGTAATGTAATTGATTCTGATGATAATGATGGAAGATCTGATGTAAATGTTCCAATTAGTCTTGAAGGAGAATTTAGAGAGTATTCATTCACTATTGAAGATCTTCCATCATTTACAGGATTTGCAATCAAGATTGTTTCATCAGGAACTAATCAAGCATTAGTTCCAATTATTAAAGAACTGAGAGCAATTGCACTAGCATGATCAACAGTCATAAAAAATATGCAAAAGTGGAAGGGCACCCAAATTTAATAAGGGACCTTTCCACTAATGCTATTATTAATACAGATTCATTTTCTTCTGAGCAGTATAATAAAATAAGAAATTCTAAAAAACAAGAAAAACAAAAAATTGAACAACTTCATTCTGATGTTGAAGATTTAAAATCTTCAGTTGATGAGATCAAACAACTACTGAGGAGTATTGTTAATGGAACATGATGAACTCAAATTGGCAACAGTTTCTAAAATGTTTGAATTTGAAAAAATTTCTAGAGAATTAGATACTTGTACTAATATTGATATTTTAAGAAATCTTTGTAAATGTTATGTAAAACTTTACATGAAACAACAAGAAACTTTGATAGAACTAGGCAGTCCATTTGATCTAAATAATTAAAAAATAATAGAATAATGGCAAAACCAGCATCAAGACAAGAATTAGTTGATTATTGCTTAAGAAAACTTGGTGCGCCAGTACTTGAAATTAACGTAGCAGAAGAGCAATTAGATGACTTGGTAGATGATGCTCTTCAGTACTTCAATGAGAGACATTTTGATGGCGTTGAGAAAATGTTTATGAAGTACAAATTAACTAAAGAAGATATTGAAAGAGGAAGATCTAAGGGTGGAAACTATGATAGAGATATTGAAATAACTACTGCAAGTTCAAATATAGGTACTGCTGAGTGGGAAGAAAATAGTAATTATATACCAGTTCCAGATAGTGTAATTGGTATAGAAAGAATATTTAAATTAGATAATAGAACTATATCAGGAAACTTATTTAATGTTAATTATCAGTTATTTTTAAATGATATCTACTGGTTTAGTTCAACTGAAATGCTGAATTATTATGTGACAAAAAGATATCTTGAAGATATTGATTGGATTGTTAATCCACAAAGACAAATTAGATTTAATAAAAGACAAGGTAGATTGTACATAGACACAAGTTGGGATACCTTTAATCCAGATGATTATATCTTAATTGAATGCTATAGAATTTTAGATCCAAATGATTTTACTAAAGTTTATAATGATTCATTTCTTAAAATGTATCTTACATCTTTAATTAAAAAACAATGGGGTCAAAATTTAATTAAATTCCAAGGAGTTAAATTGCCTGGTGGAATTGAATTGAATGGAAGACAAATTTATGATGATTCTCTCAAAGAGTTAGAGCAAATTAGAGAAAGAATGCTATCAGAATACGAAACTGCTCCATTTGATCTCATAGGTTAATATGTTAAATCCATTTTTTATTCAAGGAACTTATACTGAACAAAGTTTAGTTCAGGATCTTATTAATGAGCAATTGAGAATGTATGGCATAGAAGTTTATTATATGCCAAGAGAAATAATTTCTCAAGGAAAAGTCATTAAGGATGTAATATTTTCCAAATTTAAAACAGCATTTCCAATTGAAGCATATTTAGTTAACTATGAGGGATTTGATAACAATAGTATTATGATGTCAAAATTTGGAGTCAAAATTAATGATGAAATGACTCTAATTATATCAAAAGAAAGATTTGATACTTATATTGCAGAATTAATGAGATTGATAGAAAATGTAAAAAATCCATTAAGACCTAATGAAGGTGACTTACTTTACATTCCATTATCTGATAGTTTAATGGAAATTAAATATGTTGAAAATAGAAAACCATTTTATCAACTTCAAAAAAATTATGTGTATGAACTTAGATGTGAACTATATGAATTTGAAGATGATGAAATTTCTACTGGAAATACAGATATAGATTATCAGTTAAAAGACCTTGGATATGGAGCAGTATTATCTTTATCTGGATTAGGTATTACTGCTACTGCATCTACAAATTTAGTATCTGGTGGTATCCAAGAAGTTGATGTAATTAGTGGAGGATATAGATATTCTTCTGCTCCTTCTATGGTAGTAACTGCTCCAATTTCTGGAACTAGAGGAACAATTGTTGGAGTAATGACTTCTTCTAAGGGATTAACTTCTGCAAAAAGTTTATATAAAGTTTACATAGATAATCCAGGGTCTGGATATAATTATACTTCACCACCATCAGTAGACTTCTTTGGTGGTAATGGTTATGGTGCAAGTGTACAAATTGGAATATCAACTTCAGGAGGAATTGGTCCAATAACAGTAAATTATTCTGGAACAGGATATATTTCTCCACCAACAATTACTTTTTCATCTCCAGTTTCTGGAGGAACAACTGCTATTGCTGATGCATTCTTAAATGCTAATGGTGGAGTTTCAGAAATAAGAATTGTAAATGCTGGGGCAGGATATACTCAGACACCAACAATAACTGTATCTGCAGGATCTACCATAGCATCTGGAAATTATTTCTTTGGAGAATCAGTAACTGGATCAATTTCTGGAGCAATTGGAATAGTTAAAGATTGGGATTTGGCAACTAAACAACTTAAAGTTTCTGGAATGGGCACTGATTTTGTCAGTGGAGATCTAGTAATTGGACAAAAATCTGGAGCTATTCATATTATAGGTGGATATCAAACATATGATCTACAAGTTCCATATGATGATTCTGATGACATAGAAGAAGAAGCAGATAAAATTATAGACTTTACAGAGTTAAATCCCTTTGGGGAAGTTTAACTAACTAAATAAAATAAACTGCGACTTATAATGTCAAGGCAAATAATATCTACTGGAACAGTTCCTAATGATGGTAATGGGGATACCTTATCACAAGGAGCCTCCAAAATTAATAGTAATTTTAATGAACTTTATACTACCTTTGGGGATGGTGTATCACTTACTGGATTTCAAGGAGCAACAGGTGCTCGTGGTCCTCAAGGTGTTGTTGGTCCACAAGGTATTACTGGAGAATTGGGTCCTCAGGGATTTATAGGACCTCAAGGTATTGATGGGGTTCAGGGTAGTATAGGAAATTTAGGACCACAAGGTGCAGTTGGTGGTATATCTTATAGTGTTACTAATAATGGATCTTCTGAATTTGTATTTAATCCATCAGTATTGGGAATTTCTACAAATCCAACTTTAACTTTAGCAAGAGGACTTACTTACTATTTTACTGTCAATGCAGTTGGGCATCCATTTTGGATTAAAACTTCTCCAGTAATTGGTATTACTAGTTCTTATGATACTGGTGTTGAAAATAATGGAGTCCAAGATGGACTATTGACATTTACAGTTCCAAATAATGCTCCAAGTACTTTATATTATATTTGTCAAAATCATCTTGCTATGCAAGGTGTCATTACTATAACTGAAGTTGGATTTATTGGACCACAAGGTGTACAAGGAGTTATTGGACCTCAGGGTGTTCAGGGTCCTTTTGGATTTCAAGGTGCTCAAGGATATATTGGTCCACAGGGGAATATAGGACCACAAGGTGCTCAGGGACTCAGAGGACCTCAAGGTTCTCTTGGACCTCAAGGTTTTCAGG
>BS_KBA_SWE02_21mDRAFT_10000455_pt1 | contig 15352 bp, 10 predicted proteins | sample BalSeasSWE02_21m_FD_9196 | JGI IMG/M metagenome (IMG submission 9196)
CGTATCAATAAGGCTGAGGCGCCCTTACCTGCCGCTACAAACGGACCCCGACTGCGATTAACAACTGTCTTCCCATAACCGGAGCCTTCGCGGGTCTTGGGCATAGACGTGGAGAGAAACACAATTTTTCCCCGCACATCCTCAATAGCAGCCGCTTCCAGCGCCTCAAGCGTATCAAAATGAATCACTTCGGCTTCAAGCGGTCCTGCGGTTGACGGACTACCGCCAATCGCAGTCACTACCATCTTTTGGGCAGTGGGGGTTAACACTTCTGCGCTTTCACTGTTTCTGAACCAACGTGGAAAGTTGACCGGCTCAGTCCAGACGCGATCAAAACCCAGGCTGTGCATTTTATCAACCGCCCACTTAACAGCTTGCTGGTCGGCCTGGGTACCGGCCATCCTCGGGCCAACTTCACTGGTCAGTGATGCCAGTAAATCCCAGGCAAGATCAGAGTTCAATGCTTCAATTTGTAACTGCAATATCACTTCGTCCGAAACGCTATTGGGTTGAGCACTACCCTGAAAACTCAGCAGGATAAGGGCCAGAACAAAAAATACACGATGCAAAGACTGTTTCATCTATATTTCCAGAGTTGAGGGTGCGTAATTCCTTACACAAATCGGGATCAAAGGTCCGGTAGCTAACAATTAGGTTGGACGGGTTGCTCGTATCAGCCTGAAGGCATCATTGGCTCAAGCAGAGTCAGAGCCTGTCTGTAAACGCGGCGTTTAAACCTGATAACATTGTCCGCAGGATACCAAAAATCTACCCAGCGGAAATCACGGAACTCCGGTTCGGGCGTCGTTTTGAAATTGAATTGCACATCATCATCCCGCAGCTTCAACAAAAACCACACTTGTTTCTGGCCGATACACAAGGGTTTACTGTGCGATCTTTGAAAACGTCGCGGCAATTGGTAGCGAAGCCATCCAGGAGTCGAGCCCAGTAGTTGAACGTGATTCTTATGCAAACCGGTTTCTTCCAGCAATTCGCGGTACATCGCCTCCTGAGGGGTTTCATCAGTGTTCATGCCACCTTGAGGGAATTGCCAGCCATCATTATTTGAACGTTGCGCCCAAAATACCCGACCATCATTATTCATGATAACCATGGCTACATTGGGTCTGAATCCATCTGAATCGATCATGTTTGTTGTTTTCTTTTGACCCCGTTCGCGGCCAATGTTATGGGCTCGCCTAATACGTGCGATAATTTTAAATCTTAATCAACCGACGCATGTAAATCAATCCTGTAAAATGATTCCAACAACATTACGCCGATCATTGCTCTTTTTATTGATGCTGATGTCCGTGGGTAGCATATTTTTCGCCAGTGCCAGCGGTTCCGTCTCGCTGGGGTGGTCTGAATGGCTGACTGCCATTCGGGATTCCAGCAGTCAACATGGTGAACTAATCTGGAGATTACGCCTGCCGCGCGCAGTGGCAGCCTGGGTGGTCGGTTCGATGCTGGCGATGTCCGGTTGCCTGATGCAGGTACTGTTACGCAACCCATTGGCCGATCCCTATGTTCTTGGCGTTTCCGGCGGTGCCGCTTTTGCCACTTTGCTGGGCATGGTATTTGGTGTTGCGGGGGTTTTTCTACCCTGGCTGGCTATACTGGGGGCGTTAATATCAATATTGCTGGTGTTCGGCCTTGCCCGTGGCACCGGCCCCTGGAGCGGTACACGTTTATTGTTGACGGGTGTGGTCACCGCGTCGGGCTGGTCTGCGCTGATCAGTCTTATTCTCTCCCTGAGTCCCGATAACAGTCTGCGTGGAATGTTATTCTGGCTCATGGGTGACCTGAGTTACGCCACACTGCCATTTTGGTCATTGGCAGTACTGGCAGGCAGCTTCATCCTGATTCTGGGCCTGGCACGCAGTCTGAATGTACTGGCAATGGGAGAAACCACGGCCAGGTTGCTGGGCGAACCGACCCGCCATATGCTTTGGCTGGTTTACCTGCTCGCCTCTATATTGACCGCCACAGCTGTCTCCATTGCCGGCAGTATCGGCTTTGTGGGGTTAATCGTTCCGCACCTGATGCGTTTATTGGTTGGTTCCGATCATCGTATTCTGATACCGGCAGCAACATTGTTTGGCGGTTTGTTCCTGGTATTCTCAGATACGCTTGCGCGTACCGTATTAAGTCCACAGCAATTACCGGTGGGCGTAATCACGGCGTTACTTGGAGTGCCGCTGTTCCTGTTGCTGTTAAATCGCGCAAGGCTAAAAGGCGTATGACTTCGTTGGCATGCCAGTTACTCGATGTCAGCATCGCAGGTAAAAAGGTCTGTAACAAACTGACACTGGAGCTTGTGAATGGGCAGTTCTGGGGTCTGTTGGGACCAAATGGTATTGGGAAAACCACACTACTCAAGTGTATGGCAGGCCTGTCCGCCGCTGATAGCGGGGAGGTATTACTCGAAAACCAGAGTATGGGTAATCTTCCGCGGCGTCTCATTGCCCGCCGGCTAGGCATGCTGCAACAGCACACGGTTTATGTTTTTGACGCCAGCGTCCTCGAAACCGCAATGACCGGGCGACATCCACACCTCGCCTATTGGGAACGTGAAGGCCCCGAGGACAAACAAAAGGCCCTGGATGCAATCCGGTCCGTCGATCTGGAGGGTTTTGAAGCCCGCAGTGTTACAGGACTCTCCGGCGGCGAAGCGCGTCGCCTGGCATTTGCTTCGTTGATGGTTCAGGAACCTGACATTCTGCTACTGGATGAACCTACCAACCATCTTGATATGAAGTATCAGATTCGCATCATGGACCAGGTGGAATCACAGGTTGTCAAAGAAAGACGCTGCGCCATGATTGCCTTGCATGATGTCAACCTGGCTGCACGTTATTGCAACCACATTCTCATGTTGTTTGGGGAGGGTGATTGGCAGGCAGGTCCTGCAGATGAANTACTCAATCAGGAAAACCTCGAAAGGCTTTATCAATGCCCGGTGGAGTCTGTGCATACTTCAAACGGCAAACGCTTTTTGCCCGGCGGTTGAGTTCAATCAAACCGTGTCAGGAATCCAGCTGAATCTTCATCCGGGTATAAGCCTTGCCGAGGTGCCAGGCCCCTGCGCCCCAAATGACCATNACCGGAAGATACGCCCAGGCAACCTGNCTTAATGAAAGNCCGGCCGTCATCAAGCCTTTGAATATCCAACTGGCGGTTACATCACTGCCGCGATAAACCACGGTATCAATGAANTTCTTGCTCTTGTATTTGACCTCACGGTCGACAACGGTAAACAGCATTTCCTTGACGGGCCCCAATAAACCATAATTCAAAGCGCGTTGCGCCACCCCCACGGCGGCGAACAAGACCAGGCCAAGCGAACTGCCCAACAGGGTAAAACCTGCTGCCAAAAGTATCGGGGGCAGAATCGCAGTGCGTGGCATACCAAGGTATATCACCAGTCTGGACGTAATCAAAAACTGGAATAGAAAAGCCAGTATTTGAACGATCAGGTCGACATAGCTGAAAAATCGCGTGCGCTCATCAAACCCAATGATGTTCTCGTCAACCAGTACGGCGAGACCGTTATACAGAAATGTAGAAGTCAGGTTATGCGACAACATTAACAGGCAGATCAACAATAGGTATTTAGACTTAAAGACACGCACCGCGCCCTCCCAAATACTACCGCCGATGATTTTGGCAGGCTGCTCCTGATGTTGCTGTCGTTCGAATCTGCCAAGGATAATGGCCAAGGCTGTCGCCGCTAGCAGGCAGATGATTGCCAGTGTCATGACACCACCGGGGCCAATCGATCCAACCCATTTTGCCGTCAGTATGGGGCCGGAAATCGCACCGAGACTACCTCCGGCCATAATACTGCCAAACAGGCGCTGGGCCTGATCGGGGTGGAATATATCGGCCATGAAACTCCAGAATATCGAGACCACGAACAGATTGAAAACACTCAACCAGACGTAAAAACTGTACTGGATCCAGTTGCCGGTTGCATCGCCCTCGAATGCGAAGACAAAAAAGACCAGGTTAGAAATAAAAAACAGGTAAATTCCAGGTATAAAACGACCACGCCGGAATTTTGAAACTAACCAGCCAAAAACAGGAACGATAAGCAACATTGCTACAAATGTAGCGGTGTATAACCAATGCAGGGACTCAGAATGATTCGCCGCGACGGCACCACGTATGGGTCGTAGCATGAAATAGCCGGCCAGCAGGAAAAAGAAATAGCTGAAAGCCAGCAGGAAGCGCGGCCATTCGCTGTTACGAATATTGATTAAATTCAAAGGAGGTCAACCCTCCATGATGGAGACAGACTGACCCGGTTTAAGCCGCTCATTACCTCGAATGATAACCGTATCCCCATCGACCAGATCACCATTGACTTCAATCTGGTCACCGGAACCCAAACCGGTTGTAACCATCACCTGTCGCGCGTTCTGCTCACTATCCACAACAAAAACTGAAATGCCCTCTGGCCTCAGAACCAATGCATCGCGGGGTACAACGAGCGCATCCCGTGAATTTGAGACCGGTATAGAAACACGGAGCGTCTGACCGACTGGAAATGAACCGCCCTCAACATCCACCCGGAGCTCAAATAGGTGTGTGTTTTCAGAGCCCACCGCCACCACCGTTCTGACCGACCCGGTCACAAGAATCAAACCGGTACTCAGCGCCAATTTCTGGCCGCGGCGCACATATGAATAGTATTCCAGCGGCGCCCTTGCGATCACTTCCAGGTTTTGCGGATCAACCAGGCGAACGATGTTTTTACCCGTATCAACACGTTCACCGGGCATCACCAGGCGTTCAACCACGATACCGCTGAAAGGCGCCCTTATACTGGTGCGTGACAATTGGTCTTCCACTTGGGCCAGGCGGGATTTCGCGACCTGCAGATCACCACGGGATACATCCCGGTCCGATCTTGTTTCCTCCAGTTTGGTGGCTGCAGCCAAATTTGATTTGGCCAGCTGAACATAGCGGGACTCTTCACTCTCCAGGAATTTTAGCCGGGCCTGGACGCGTTCGACTTCAGCCTGCAATTCATCTTTTCTGAGCTTGATCCCCGTATCTTCAATCTTTGCAACCACGTCGCCTTTAACGACTACGGTTCCCACATCAGCGAGTTCAAGCAGTTGTCCGGTTACTTCTGCAGCAAGCTTCGCGTCGTTACGGCTTACCACGGTACCTGGCACAATGGTTTCCGGAGCTATCGTCTGTACCGAAGCATAAGCTACGCGAACATTGGCCGCTGGCATCTGACCTTGTGCCGAGACCGCCGAAAGAAAAGAGATCCCGGTCAGGAGTGCAGTAAACAGGCACTTCAATTTATTCATTTTGCCCATATCCGTTTGAATACTTTATATTTTTTCATGTATCAGCCACCTTGAAACCTGGAAACTTCTCTTCCTGGGACCGCAGCAGACTGGGTAGCAGTATAAGTGTAAACAAGGTACTCACCAGCATACCGCCAACAATTACTGCGGCCATTCCGCGGTAAAGCTCGGTTCCGGAACCCGGGATCAGCATCAGCGGTAACATACCGAAAATGCTCGTCATCGTACTCATCAGAATGGGCCTTAAGCGCAACCTGACAGCGCTTTCTACCGCATCCCGCCTTGATAAACCCTCACGTTCACCATCCCGCGCGCGATAAACCAGCAGGATTGCGTTATTGACCACCAGACCCAGCGCAATGACAAAACCGATCATCGTCAACAGATCCATTTTCTGACCCCCGGTCGCGAACAACGCCAAATCCATCAGGCGCAAGGCGATAACCCCACCTACCGTTGCCATCGGTATGGTCAGGATGACCAGCAATGAATCCTTGAATGAACGGAACAACGCGGAAATCAGCAAATAGAGAATGACAATAGCCAGTGAGAAACTCCCTGACATACTTTTGAGCGCCTGCTCCAATGCCTCAGCAGTACCCCGCATCTGAATGGAAGCACCTGACGGTAACTGCTCCAGTATTTGTGGCACAACCTTTTCATTGATCGTGTCGATTGCATCTTCCAAAGCCAAAGAGGCAGGCGGGGTCACCTGCAACGTTAAAGTCCGTTTACGATCAACCCGGCGGATTTGTGAAGGACCCGCTGTACGAACCACGTTCGTCAGTTCACCGATCGTCTGAATTTCACCACTTGCAGTAGCGACAGGCATCGATGCCAGTTCTTCAGGGGTAGTCCACTGCTCGGCCCGCATGATGACGTTATAGCGCCGGGTGCCATCGAAATATTCACCCAAAAATGCGCCATCCCCCATGGCCCGGATAACAGTGGCCATCCGTGCCCGATTCCAGCCCACCTCGGCTATTCGACGATCATCCGGTATCAGGCGTAATTCCGGCTCNGCCTGCTCAAGGCCAGGNAATGGTCTTACGTTGGCACCNGGTAAGGCCTGTAATATGGCTTGAAAACCAGTCTGACCACCCTTGATGAGCGAATCAAAAGAATCAGCCTGTAAATCAACATTAATTTGTCGCCCACCCCTGGCGCCGCCGAAAATCGCCCGCCGTCCGGTAAAAGCAATGGTGTCCGGAAAACCTCGCAGAATCTTGGAATTGAAAACACCAATCAATTTATCAACATCAGCCGGGTCTACCGCCTGACCACCTATGAAAGTTCCAAACCCGGGCGACACCCCCAGAAAATAACTTTCCATTTGCAGGTCATTTTCACCGTTAATATATGGGCCAAGACGTTCGTCAATAACGTCTATCACTTCTTTTTTAGCAGTTTCTACACCAAGACCAGGCGGTGACAACATGAAACCGAAAATGAAATTGCGTTTTCCTTCAGGCAGATAATCAGCTGATGGTTTGAGCAGCAACAACAGGACCACTGGCAAAATGGTCAATCCCATGACCCACGCCCGACGTCGCTGTGGCGTGTCGGTCCACCTCATGATGTGGTCGGTAATCCATCGCCACCAATGTCGATGCACATCTTCGATCGCGCTGCCCTTAATCCAATTTGATGCGGCAGAGGGCAACACCGTCACTGCCACGATCAGCGATGCAGTAACCGCCGCCGAGATGGTTATAGCAAGATCGCTGAATAACTGACCCGCCTCATCCCGCAGAAACACGACGGGCATAAAAATTGCGACTGTGGTCGCGGTGGATGCCACTAATGCGCCCCAAACCTGCAAAGTGCCTCGTTCTGAGGCCTCATTACCATCGCGACCGCTTTCGCGTTGCCTGAAAATATTTTCCAGCACCACGATGGCGCCATCGAGCACCATACCCGTTGCGAAAGCGAGGCCGGCCAGGGAGATAATATTTAGTGTCCGGCCCGTAACATTGAGAATTATAAAGGCTGCAAACAGGCACAGGGGAATGGACAAGGCTACAATTAATGTGGCCCGGAATTTCCGCAGAAACCACCACAACACCACCACCGCCAGCGCCATCCCCAGCAGTAAATTGTTGCGTACCATCTTGATGGACCCGATGACATAAATGGATTCATCATAATTCTGCCTGATCAGCAACCCTGCCCGGTCAAGCTCATTAGCAGCCAGATCGGCTACAGTAGCTTTCAGCGCAGTCATCACTTCAAGTACATTGACCCCCGACTCCGGAGTCACGTTGATCCCAATGGAGGCACCGCCATTCATATGCAGAACAGTGGTTGGATCCACCATTTTCATTTCAATGCGGGCGATATCCTTCAAACGTATCGGTTTGCCTTCGCGCCATTCCAGCACCAGGTCGCCTAGCGATTCAACTTCATATTTTCCGCTGAAGCGCACTGTATATTGCCGTCTCCCGACTTCCGTACTGCCGGCAGATACATTTGAGTTCGCACCCAACTCACCTGAGATCGAAGTCAGGTCCAAACCAATATTTGCAGCTTTGTAGGGATCGAATGTGATTCTGACTTCATGGGTGCGACCGCCAAAGGCCCCTGTTCTTGACACCCCGGGAACTCTTTCCAAGCGCGTAATTACCGTCTCTTCCAGGAAATCCTGGTAGGACTCTATTGGACGTTCATTACCGGGTTTCAGACTCACAGCAAACCAGGCCATCACTTTCTCAAAACTGTTACCTCCAACGCTGATCACCGGCTCATTGGCATCGATCGGATACCTTGGTACCTGGTTCAAGCGATTCATCACCTCGATGAGTGCACGACTCATATCCGTATCAATGCCGAACTCCAGCTGTATTGAACCACTGCCAAAGCTTGAGCTTGATGACATTCTGAGCAGACCTGGAACGCTGCGCAGAACATCTTCCTGGGGCTCGATGATTTCTGACTCGATTTCACTGGGTGCTGATGCACGCCATGGTGTACTTATGGTAATTTCGGGGCGTTCAATTTCCGGTGTCATCTGGACCGGCAGGCGCAGCATACTCAGGGTGCCAAAAATGACCACCAGGATACATGCAACAATTACGGCAACCGGGTTACCCAAAGAAATTCGCGTTAAGGTCAAATCAGAATCCTTTTTCTATTCTTCTTTCAGTTCACTGATTTTATCTTTCGCCAGGTCAAACTCAGGGTCCAGTTTCTGCGTGGTGCGGTAGTCACTTTTGAAGTGGATATCTCTTTGCGGGAACGGAATTTCGATACCGTACTCACGGAAAAGGGTCTCCAGTGCCCACAAAAAACTCGCCGCGGTCTTGCCCGGTCGACGCACACCTTGTCGGCTCACCCAAAACAGAGCGGTAAATTCTAATGCGCTATCCCCAAAGTTAGATAGTCTGATCTGTGGTTCCCGTCCAGGCATATTCGTCAGAGAGCTTTCAACTTCTTTTATGGCCTCAAGTGCTGCTTTTTTGACCAGTTCTTTGTCTGAGCCATAAGCTGCGCTAAATTTTACACGCAAACGCCCATATGATTCCCGTAGGGTACAGTTGGTCAGTTGGGTCGTGACTAATACTGAATTCGGTACGACTAAATCCACGCTGTCATTGGTGGTAATAACCGTAGCACGGGTATTGATTTCCTTGACCACACCACGAAAACCGCCACCGGCACTACCACCTTCCAGTTCGATAAAATCACCAACCCGCAAGGTTCCTTCAAACAACAGGATCAGACCTGAAACAAAATTACTTACAATGGCCTGTAAACCAAAACCGATACCAACAGACAAGGCACCTGCAATCAAAGCAAAACTGGTGAAATCGATACCGATAGAGCCGAGTGCAGCAAAACTGCCTGCCATCACGATAATGTAGTGCAGTATTCTCCCCAAAGCGTAGAAAGCCGGGCTTTCGGCGGTATGTTTCCGCCTGATACCACGCGCAAGAAGGAAACGAATAAACCAGGAGATGCCGAGTGCCATACCCAGAATAAAAAGCATTTTAATCAGGCCGCCGGGGGTTACTGGTGAATCGCCGATGTTGAACAGATGATAAGCAGACACTTCATGAAGACGCGCCCAGGCGTTACCGAGAGCGAAACTCAGACGTGCGCCCGTACTTCGTAAACCGCTCCTGGTAGAGATGTACTCTTGCTTAAGGATATCCTGGACGAATAAAAGATCGTCGCTGGTACTTCTGATCTGATCAATAAACGCGAGCGAATCGCGAGCCACAGACTGGGCAACTTCGAAATTCTTCAGCGTATTCATGCTGGTGTCGGACGCTGGCGCNATCAGTGTCAATTGACTGGTAGAAGTCCACAAATCCACCTGCTTGAGAGCATCATCGGTGACCAGGCGGGCTTGCGTTGCCTCAGACTGGAGATCAAAATCCGGTTCCAACAAACCGGCGCGGAAGTGGTACCAGTTTGATTTGGCAAAGATCAGCAGTTCTTGTAGTTGCGCCAATTCAGCCTCTGCTGAGGCCCGTGTTAACTGTTGTTTTCTAAGCAGTTCCAAACTTTGATTGACCGTTTCGGCAGATAGGGCATTCAATAACTGCGGTTGCAGTGCAGCTACTTTCTTTTTCATTTCAGCAACCCTTGCACTGGCCTCGTTTTTTGCCTTCAGCAAGTCGGCTAAAGTTAAATCGGTGCTTACCAAATGCTCCCGTGCAAATGCAATCTGCCCACTTAATTGCTGACTTTGTGTCTCAATTAGTTTTAAGGTTTTCCGGGAGTTTTCTGTCCGTACCCGAGCCAATTCATATTCGACCCTGGTTGATACCCGGTTGACTCCGGCGAAAATCCTGGCGGGTGATTCCGGGTTAGTGGACGCGTAATCCCGTAACAATTTATCCCGGCGATCCTGCACTATCCTGGTTTTTCTCTCCAATTGTTCAATCTGCAGATCAACCTGGGTGGCACTTGATGCAAGGCTACGCCACTGCGAGCGCAAATCCAGTAACTCGTCGAGGAAATAAGTCTCTTTAGCCAGTGGCGGAACAAACCCTGGATCGAGAGGGCCTTGTTTGGCCAGTGCCAGCAACTCAAACTGGCTTTTGGTGTAATCAATTACAGCTTGCGCAGCTATCAGTTCGTCACCATCAAGCCCCTTGGTTCGCTGCTCCATCGCGCCAATGAACTGTTCAACCCGTTGATTGGTGAACCCCCCGGAAGCATCCGCAAATTGCGACCACCAGTCTGCAGGCAACACAGCCAGGTCGGGCGCCTGCCAGGTCTCTGCAGTGGATGCCGATGTTTTATGTTCAGGCAGTAATTGCGCCGCTGCGGGGGCGGCGGTCAGGTAAGCAGCCAATACACACCATGCCGTGAATAACAGCAGTCGGTATCGACAGTTTCTTGTGTTTTTCTTGTGCATTTAGAGCAACTATACCTGATTTGAGAGAGCCATAAGCGAGGCAAATTATACAGGGGTAAATCTTCGCTTAGCAGATGTATCCAGCAGGCCGGAACCAGTCTCAGGCAATACCAACATTTCCACGATCATGACCGGCTAAAGTTAGCGGATTCTACTTTCCACCGGTAATCATCGGCAGCGGCACATGGATGACTGCGCACACCACGCGCAACAACTCCATTTCTGTCACTGCAATATTGTTATCTGACATCACGGTTGCTATAAGGGCCTTAATCAATTTTTCCTTATCAGCGGGTTTAAGCTGATCAAGCGCGGAAAGTGCACTGTCCAAGGCATCACTCCAATCTTCAATGACTGGCATTTTAACGCTTGCATCGGCGCCCAATAATAAACTACCGGAACGATAAGCCTTAGCAACAGCTTCCTTACCTTCATTGCCGTGCAAAGCGAGTACTGCGATCACGTCCATTGCCTTGCCGATTACCTTCTTCAGGCTAGTTTTGCCCGACAGTTTTACCCGTTGTGGATTGAGTGACTCCCACAAATGCTGAGCAATAATCTTTGCCATCAGGTACTCAAACACATCGGTCTGCCCATCAGCTTCATTCAGTGCCTTTACTGTTGTCAGCACCCTGCTTACCTGGTCAGGCGGTCTGCGTTTCAGTTCGGGGATTGCAATTTCAAGCAGTGGCAGACGTTGTTCCTTTGCCAATTTCGGGGCAGCACTCAACAGGCCGCGCACACGGGCCTCGCTGTCACTCCCCATATTTTTCGCGACAATCAATAACTGTTGCTCGCGAATTTCATCCTCGCGGTCCATCAGGCAATAAAAAAGAACTTCCGTCGCCCACTGGTTGGAATGGGCAGCCTGGTTGATTTCTTCCGGAATGGAAGCCGCCAGCGCTGCTGCCATCAGTATTCCTGAAGAGTCCGGATTGCCAATCTGGTCAATCAGTTTATCCGCATCGAACATCCCTCCAGCAGATGGTTTTTCTTTCTTTTGCTGGTTAGCTAATTGTTCAGCCTCGGCCTGATTCTGACGCTGAATGCTTTTAGCCAACTGTATAAGGTCATCCGGTTTGAACGACCTGTCAATTCGCTGGATTCGTTCGTTCAGGGGTGGATGGGTCGAGAACATGCTCATGTTCTCACCATTGCCAAACAACATGTGGCTAACTTCCTCGGTTTCCACGTTCAGATATGAAGCGTCACTGTANACAGCAATTTTTTTAAGTGCACCGGCAATGCCGTCCGGATCGCGGGTGAACTGTACGGCTGATGCNTCCGCAAGGTATTCACGTTGACGGGACACTGCGGACTTAATCCAACGCCCAAAAAACAAACCGATGTAACCCACCAGCATGACTGCAACAGCGACCAGTATGATTGCCCCGCCATTTTTGTTTTTTGAACGACCCATGTAAAAGGAACCATGCAAGACCCGGCGACCAATCAGCGACAACATCAGAATACCGAACAACGCGCCCATCAAACGGATATTAAGACGCATATCACCGTTGAAAATATGACTGAATTCGTGCGCCAAAACACCTTGTAGCTCAGCACGACTGAGCTTTTCCAGTGCGCCCCGGGTGACAGCAACTGCGGCATCAGCAGGTGTAAACCCCGCCGCGAAAGCATTGATACCAGATTCCTGTTCCAGTACATAGATCTCGGGAACAGGGATACCCGATGCCAAAGCAATTTCCTCAACCACGTTATACAGACGCCTGCGTAAGGGATCTCGCGCATCAGCCTCAACCAAAACTCCACCTAAATCCCGTGCCACTTTTCCACCACCCGAACGCAGAGTGGCGGTCTTGAACAAGCTGGCTATAGCAATCACACCGGCGGTCACCAGCGCACCACCTATAAATGTTGGAAGATTGGCTTGCAGAGATTGAAATGTGAATAGTGCGTGCTGCTGCTCGGTATCCATGACACCGAAGGCCACCAGAATGGCTAAATCAATGACGACGATAATGATGACAACAGCGAGAATGAACAGAAACACCAGCCAGCGAGTCTGGCTGCGCGCCTTATCCTGATGTTCGAAGAAGTTCACTTAGAATCCCGGCAAAGCAAATGGCCACCCGAACCGGGCAGCCATTGCAACCTGTGCCAAATTAAAATGAAATCTGGGGTACTTCGCGTTTGGCTTCATCCTCGATTTCCAGTAGTTCTGCTGGCTGGAAACTGAACCAAGCGGCAAAAAAGTTGTTCGGAAATGACTCACGCATGGTGTTGTATAACATTACGGCATCGTTATAGGCCTGACGCGCAAAAGCAACTTTGTTTTCGGTGGTCGTCAATTCTTCGGAAAGTTGCATCATATTTTGGTTGGCCTTCAAATCCGGGTAGGCTTCAGAAAGCGCAAACAATTTGCCAAGTGCGCCGGATAAACCCTGTTCTGCCTGTGCAAGCTGTTTCATGGCGGCAGGGTCAGAAGGGTCTTTTGCAGCAGCTTTAAGACCTGCTACGGCCGTGTTGCGAGCATTAATGACAGCTTCAAGCGTGCCGCGCTCATGTTTCATATAACCCTTGGCCGTTTCTACCAGGTTAGGTATCAGATCATGTCGACGCGTGAGTTGCACATCGATTTGTGCGAAAGCGTTCTTGAAACGGTTCCTGCCTGCAACCAAACGGTTGTAGATGGATATCGCAAGCAAGATTGTGCCAACGATTAAAGCAAGTAGTATCCAACCCATCTTAAATCTCCTTAAGTACAGCCCTGAAGAACAGAAAGTCTAACAATATCAGATCAGGTAAGAGTGTGCCTCAAGTCACCTGTTTATTGGTTCAATTTTGCCCAGGAATCTCGTAATGACACGGTCCTGTTCAAAATGGGCCGTTTAGGATCACTGCTGTCCTGATCTATTGTGAAATAACCCAAGCGTTCAAACTGAAAGTAGTCGCCGGGCAGAGCAGCGCCCACTGCCGGTTCCACAACCGCCTCGGAAATAATATCCAATGAGTGGGGATTCAGAAACTCAAGGTAGTCCCTTTCCTTGTCAGCCAACGGGTTAGCCACGCTAAACAAGCGATCATAGAGGCGTATCTCAGCGTTGATGCCATGTTCAACAGAAACCCAGTGAATGGTGCCCTTGACCTTTCGTGAAGCGCCTGGCGAGCCACTGCGGGTGTCTGGATCATACTCACAATGAATTTCTATAATATTGCCCCCGGAATCCTTAACGATATCGGTGCACTTAATAATAAAGGCGTTGCGTAAACGAACTTCGCCATCGGGACGCAAGCGGAAAAATTTTCCTGGTGGATTCTCCATAAAATCTTCGCGTTCGATCCAGATTTCCCGACTCAATGGAAGTAAGCGACTGCCCATTTCAGGATTTTGTGGATGTGATGAAGCTTCTATCCACTCGGTTTCCCCCTTGGGGTAGTTGGTCAAAATCACTTTTACCGGATCCAGAACCGCCATGACGCGTGGTGCGTTTTCATTCATGTCATTGCGTACGGCATTCTCCAGTACTCCCATTGGGATAATACTTTCAGCTTTTGATACGCCGGCTTCTCTCCAAAAAGTACGGATGGAGCGCGCTGTATATCCACGGCGGCGCAGACCAGCGATGGTCGGCATACGTGGATCATCCCATCCCGAAACATGCCCTTCTTCAACCAGTTGCCTGAGCTTGCGTTTGCTCATGACAGTAAAATCCAGGTTACCGCGGGCAAATTCTATCTGTCGCGGGTGACACGGCACCGGGATATTGTCCAGAAACCAATCATACAGAGGCCGATGTTCCTCGAACTCCAGTGTACAAATAGAATGGGTGATACCTTCAATGGCGTCTGAAATACCGTGCGCCCAATCATACATGGGGTAGATATTCCATTGATCACCAGTGCGATGATGAGCGACTTTTCGAATACGATAGATGGCTGGATCGCGCATATGCATATTGCCTGAGGCCATGTCTATACGGGCGCGCAATACATGCTCACCATCATCGAATTCACCATCTTTCATACGCGTAAACAAATCGAGATTTTCCGCAATCGGTCGATCGCGATAAGGACTGTCTGTGCCCTCGTCCGTGAATGACCCGCGACTTGAACGCACCTCACCAGCATCCTGACTGTCGACATAGGCTTTTCCGGCTTTAATCAAATAGACCGCATAGTCATAGAGCTGCTCAAAATAATCAGACGCATGACGTAACTCATTCCATTCAAAACCCAGCCAGCGAACATCATTCATAATGGCCTGGGCAAAATCTTCGCTTTCTTTTAAAGGATTGGTGTCGTCAAAGCGCAAATTTGTGGTTCCGCCAAATTCGATCGCAAGACCAAAATTCAAACAGATGGACTTGGCATGGCCAATATGCAGATGACCATTGGGCTCAGGCGGAAAGCGCGTAACAATTTTATCGTGTTTGCCAGACTCAAGGTCTTGTATAACAATATTGCGTATAAAATTATTTACAGGTGGAATCTTCTCGTTATTCAATGGATTAACCTTTTAACTATTTTCGGATTTACCGGACAGTGGATTCTATCGCATAACGCTTATCCGCCACTACATTTGGCGATATTTTTGTAGCACTATTCGTGCCGCACAGCCATGTGCTTTATCGCGATATACCGTTCATCCTGTGACACGCCGTGCAAAATTGACACAATCGCGCCGCACATCCATGTG
>BS_KBA_SWE02_21mDRAFT_10000456_pt1 | contig 15348 bp, 16 predicted proteins | sample BalSeasSWE02_21m_FD_9196 | JGI IMG/M metagenome (IMG submission 9196)
CCTGATAGAAATGAAAGGGTTTGATCTGAAGGATCAGATAGAACGATATGTACGATGGTGGAAGGAGGGTTACCTCAGCAGCAATGGCAGTTGTTTCGACATCGGAAACACGGTTCGAAAGGCTCTGGAAGATTTTGAGAGGACAGGCGACCCCATCTCAGGCCCTCTGGGCCTTCTGCCATTCCACTTCTTTTAAAGACGGTTGTCTCCTGGCCGTCAACCTGGGCGATGACGCAGACACCACCGGCGCCGTGTATGGTCAACTGGCAGGGGCATTTTACGGAGTAGATGATATTCCTGGCGACTGGCTGGGAAAAATCGCCCACAGAAAATGGATTGAACGTCTTGCCGAAAAGCTTTTTGATCTCAGCGGCCGTATTCAACCGTCGTAAATCCTAAGGAGCCAGATACGGAATTCTCTTCTGAAGAAATGTCCCGCCTTAACTATTATAAAACAGTGAGGAACACCCATGATTAAGCCCGGTTCACGAGATATCAAAGTCGATATGCTTATTGATGGCGAGGAACTTGAGGAGTTACAAAAGCATACCTGGTCGATGGTGGAAGCTTTTGGTCTTGATCGCCGGATTGAAAAATATAAGGGAAAAAGGCCCATAGGTTTTTATCGTTGGGATATGGACTGCTTGATTGATGTACTGAGCATAGCACTGGATGATCCAAAGGAATACCCAGATCACAAAAGTTCAGGTTACCTTGCACTGAAAAAACTATCTGAAAAGCTGAAAGCTGAATATGAAAGAAATTTCGAAGAATGAGCTCTATTGTCGAAAAATAAACTGAGATATGAGCATGTTCAAGTTAATCGCTTTCGCTGTACTATCCATCTGCCTCATTTTTATATCCTGGCGCTCACTCCGTGCGCTGCGCTCACATGGCTTCTATCGTTTCTTTGCGTGGGAGTTTATCCTTGCCCTGTTCCTGTTAAATGTAGATGCCTGGTTCAGGAACCCGTTTTCGTTGCACCAATTGGTTTCATGGTTCCTGCTTTTTGTTTCTATCATCCCGCTTGTATTCGGGGTTCGATCTTTAGCCAGTCAAGGAAGAGCAGGGAAACACCGACAAGATGAACCGGGACTTTTGGCCCCCCCTTTGGTCGACACGGGTATTTATCATTACATTCGCCACCCTCTGTACAGCTCTTTGCTATTACTGGCCTGGGGAATATTCTTTAAAATTCCAAGCTGCTCAGGACTACTCCTGGCGCTGATTGCGACGTTGTTTCTATTTGCCACAGCCAAGGCGGATGAGGCCGAATGTATTCGCTTCTTTGGCCCGGAATATGAGAAATACATGAAACGAACGAAAAGGTTTGTGCCGTTCTTGTTCTGATGATTCGGTGTGTCCTGAATTGTCGATGCGGCTCCGTAGCAGTTGCGGTGCTCAGCAAGTAAATCGGGTCGGCTCGTTATATTCGTGGCGACCTGAGGTATACTTTCGAAAACATATCATTTTGATTTTCTCTCTTTCATGATAGATTACCTCTGTCGGGGCTATTGAAACTTGCTCCTGGCTTACTCTGAAATCCAAACTGGACACTCTGGCCTTGATATAAGTTTTCTAATACCATTTGTATCCTGGAATATTCCAAAAATTCAGGATAATGCAAGAATTCCCTTTGTGAAACTGGATTATCTGAAAACTAACAAATCCGCACATATTGTGCCAGGCAAAACATCATTGAGTGCCGGTATCCCCGATCACATCTCCCAATATTGTGAGCCATAAATACCCTTGACAGATCAAAGAATATAGGTGAATATTTTATTCGTGGTCGGGGCGTGTCTGTCCCATCCAAATAAAACCTTTACAGGTGAACTCCTTATGCTGTTCCGGAGTTACACCAAGTGGGCGAAGTTAGAACCAAGCCCAAAAGTCTAATTATGCATTAACTCCCCTAAACGAATTGGTTACACTGAAATGATATGCAAAACTATATTTTATTTCGTTTGGATCACATTGATCATTATTACCACGCCGTGCTTTGGCAACGATTCAAAATTACAGTTGAGCTCTGAAGAAAAAGCTTGGATAGGAAAAAATTATACAGTCAGAGTCCGTATCGGCCATGCTCCGCCATTTATGTTAACAGAAGGAAAAATCGGAGGGATATCCATAGACTATTTGACACACATATTCAACCGTAATGGGATAAAATTTCAGTATGTTGACCAAAACGAAGTGACTTGGCCCCAAGCCCTTAAATATATAGAAAGAAACTGTGATATCATCATTGGAGGGGGCGGACCGAGGGTTGAGAAATTCGTGGAATTGGCCGTTTTTTGGAGGATATAAAACTTGTGATTACTCCAACGTATCTCAGGTGCGGTCTCAAATGAGAGCGGGCAGGATATTCAGAAAAACTGTAGGCCGGTGAGCTCATAAAATCAGAATGTGACGACTACCACATCTTGTGGTTGCGCCGCTCATCGATCATTAATCCCAAATTCCACAATCCCTATATTAATCTTCTGTTGAGCTCGGAACCTGGAGGCCTGAAATAAGCACCTGCCTGGAACGAATTGTTTTGGTGCAGGATGGAGAAGGATGGCAATTCAATTCTTCCGTTTTGAAACCTGAAGACACGCCCGCAAATCATCGAAAGCCACCCATCACAGTCTTGCCCATACCACAATATCTTGGGGGTCCTGATCTCAAAAGAAATTCTGTGGTGGTGCCTATCACATGCATCGCAGGTGTTGTGAGAGCTCAATATAATACCTGTTTCAGGATGAACAGCCCTGCTTCTTTTAGAAGTGGGCGAGGTACCCACCATCAACCGCCAGCACATGACCCGTGACATAAGATGCGGACGGAGAAGCCAGAAACACAACGGCGCCTGCAATTTCGTGAGGCTTCCCCCAACGGCCGATAGAGGTGCGTTTGGCCAGCCGGGGGGCGATTTCAGGATTAGCGATGAGGTCCGCGTTGGTTTCTGTGGTAAAAACCCCTGGAGCAACGGCATTGACCGTGATGCCGGAAGGCCCTAATTCGGCGGCTAACGCCCGGGTGAGGGCAAGAATGCCTCCTTCGTGATGTATATTGGCGACCCGATCAATTCCCGAGCGGATATACGTGCCGGTGGTGATGAAAAATAGCACTGTGTCTTTTTGTTCCTCATAGAAACTTCACGCTAATCCGCAATGAACCACTATTGCAAGCCTTTTGTGTGTGATGATAATTGCTTTTAATGGGGAATTGTGCAATAGGAATTTGCAGGGCAGTAAATGTCTTTATCGTTCTATCCTATTCACCAGAGACGTATATGATGCTGGAGGACATTATCATGACCATAGCAGATCAAATTGCCGAATTCGTAGCCGAAACGACCTTTGATGATATCCCGGCGGAGACGGTTACTTTTGTAAAGCATCTGTCTTCCAAGATTATTGCCGCCATGCTTACCGGTTCCACCACGCGGGCGGGGATGAAGACCGCGGAGTATGTAAGATCGAAGCAGGGCCCGGCAGACGTGGGTGTGATCGGGGCAGGGTTTCTTTGCGAGCTCGAGGATGCGGTCTTTATTAACGGCATCACTTCCCATGCCGCGGAACTGGAAGATGACCAGTTTCCTTCGGCAACCAGCGATATTACCGTCTTTCCCGTCATATTTCCCATGGCCGCAAAATTAGGGCTCACGGGCAAAGAGGTCATCACTGCCTCGGCCCTGGGTCTGGAGATTATGAATCGGGTAGGCATGTTCCCCCTGTCTTTTAAAGGCTATACGGATCTTCCTTTTTATGGGGTAATTGGTGCAGCAGTTACTGCGGGAAAGGCCCTTAAACTCAATCCCGAACAACTGAAACAGGCTATGGGGATCTCCATGGGAAGGGCAAGCGGTTATATTGTCAACTTCGGGAGTGACGCTCACTACATCGAATCTGCCGGAGCGTGCAGGGATGGGCTGATGGCCGCCTTATTAGCCCAGAAAGGGTTGACCGGCAACCCGAACATCGAGAAATGGCTGGTGGATCTCTATGCAGGGTCCGAGCATGCAATAGATACCCAAAAAATCGTGCAGGGTCTTGGCGGTTCCGAATGGCGGGTGCATGAGATATGGATCAAAAAATATCCCTGCTGTTTCCTGACCCACCGTCATATAGATATGATGCTGGATATCCTGGCTGAACAGAAAGTCTCTTATGGGGATATAGAACGGGTCGGGATTGACGTGGGACCGGTGGATTATACGTGCAATCGCCCACAACCAAAAGATCCCGAGGACGCGAGATTCAGTTTTCAACATATCATGGCCGCGTTAATGCTCGATGGCGATATTGACAGCTATCACTTTACTCCTGAAACACTCTCCGACAATCGATTCCGGAATGCATGGCCAAGAGTATCGGTAACCAACCACCCGGACTGGCCCGCCGAATTCATGAGTGGCGTGGCCCGTATAACCGTCTCGTTGAAAAACGGGGAACAGGTTGTTAAAGAAAAAAAACAGGCCCTGGGCGGGCCACAGTTCCCACTGACGCAGGACCAGTTCAAAGAACTTTACCATAAGTACACTAAAAGCGTTCTGACCCCAAAGGAGATGGAAGAAACATGGCAGGTCCTTTCCAATCTTGAAAAAGTGGAGGACATGACCGGTTTCCTGAAAAAAATTGTCTTTCCCGGGAAATAGGTTGGAGCAGTGAATCAGCATACCAAAAAGAGATGGCGTTTTCTTGAGGTCGATTGGCTGACCTATGCCCGGACGGCCGTGTTCCGGCCCACCCTCTTAAAGGCGGTAAGCGAACGTATTGTGCCTGCCACATTGAGCTTCTGCAGCTTTCCCAGGCCGAGCGTTATCCTCAATTATTTTAATGATCCGGACAAGGACATCGACCTCCACTTCTGCAGGGAGAGAGATATCCCTGTCTACCGTGTTATTTCGAGCGGGGGTCCTATTTTCGGGGATACGGGATATACCTTCGCCTTTATCCATGCAGAAAGGGGCAGCCATGGCATACCATCCACCGTAGAAGAGATGTTTGCCAAAACGCTTTCGGGCATTGCCCATGGCCTGAGTGAACGCTTTGACATTGAGGTCCGGTTCAGGCCCCTAAATGACCTGGAAGCCAGAGCTTCGGACGGCGTCTGGCGTAAGATCGGCCCCTCCTCCTGTTTTTTTGACAAGCAGGCCATTCAAATGGGCTCAGGCATTCAGATACACCGGCCCGATCTCGATCTGATGGCAACCATCATTACCCCACCCCCGGAAAAATTCCATGATAAACAGGCAAAAAGCATTCAGGAAAGGGTGACATGTCTGGATGATATCGTGGGCAGGAAAGTGGAGATAAATGAAGTCAAGCAGGTCTATGTTGCTCAGATAGAAAAAACATTCGGCGTGGAGCTGAGCCACGGGGAATTGAGCCGGCAGGAACTGGATTATTTCAAGGAATTCGAGGAGGAATATACCTCTGAGGGTTTTCTTATGGACCGGTCCGAAAAACGCCTTGATCCACTTCCCCGGGGGACCCGGCGCCGGCAAATGCAGTACAAGATCCCGGGTGGACCGTTGATAAGAATCATATGCTTTATCAAGGGCAGCAGGATATGGCGCATCATCATTACCGGATCTATTCATGCCAGCCCTCTTCAGCCCTCTTCTCCCGTGCATGAGATGGAGAATGCCCTTATGGAAACACCCATTGATGGCAAGGTTATACGGGACAGGCTGAACCACGTGATGAATAGACCCAATTATGAAATGCCGGGGGTCATGCCGGAAGAACTGGCCGAAAAAATCATGAGGTGCTGTCAGTGAAATGTGGTTCCATCGCATCCTATGCAAATTGCCTGGTAACCCATTTTAGATTCATCAAATCCATTAATGCCAGGGTTTTTGAATAAGATACGTTCCATCTCGTTTGAAAAAGAGGGAAACGAATGGGTAAAAAGAGATTGCCGGAAGGTCTCAGGACACAGTTAGACTATTTATACGGGCTTGATTTTTATCGCAAAAAAATGGATGAGGCGGGCATTGTCCCCGGGGATATCCTCTCTTTAAAAGACTTTGAAGGGTTCCCATTTACCACACACGGGGAATTTGTGAAAGAGATGGACCGGAAAAATCCTCCTTACGGTTCTTTCTATCCTCCCGGGGTGGTTCGAATAAATTTGACCCCATCGGGAGATCATCTGTTGCCCATCTTTCATACTGCCGGAGACCTGGAGTGTATGCACCAGGTCTGTCATCGATCGCTGGAGGCGGCAGGGGTTACTCGTAACGATATTTGCGCCGTTACCTTTGGCTACCATCTCTTCATTGCAGGCCTGTTCTATCAGGGCCAGCTTGAGACCTACGGCGCCAAGGTGATACCCGTAGGGCCCGGTGAGACGGACAGGGCAGTGGACATCATCAACCGACACGGCGTTACGGTGCTCGTGGCCAACCCGAGCTTTGCTCTTAAACTGGGCTCCTCGGGCATGAACAGGATCAAAATCCTCTTTGCCGGCGGCGAACCCTTGACCTCCGTTTCGGGCTATAAGGACAGAATCCGTCAGGCCTTGGGCCGGGACCTGGTTATCATAGACTCCTACAGCATGAGCGAATGTATTCCCATTGCCCGTAACTGCGCCATGGAAACAGGGCTTCATATAATGGATGAATTTGTCTATGCCGAGATCATAGATCCCGAAACAGGGAAAAATCTTGAAAATGGGCGCATGGGTGAACTGGTGTTGACACACATAAAAAAGGAAGCCCAGCCGCTCCTTCGATACCGGACCGGTGATCTTGCGGAATTGGTGGAAACTCCCTGCAATTGCGGCAGGCACGTGACAATGCCCAGGGGGATATCCGGTCGAACCGGTGAGATGCTCAAGGTGAAGGGGGTCAAACTTTATCCGTCGCAGATCAAAACCATTATCAATGAGCACGGAACCGGGACCGGTTTCAGGCTGACAATCCGTTCAGAAAAAGGGGTCGACAGACTGATCCTGACCCTTGAGGATATACCGGGAGCACGGCCAAAACTTAAAAATCTCCGTCATGCCCTCAGGAAGGCTACGCTTCTGAATTTTGATGAAATAGCGTTCCGGGGCCACCTGGAGGAAGGCCCGATGGTTTCGGATGAACGGGACGTTCTTTCCTCTACCCTCTAACAGAGTGGATCAAAAGTGTATGGATAACAAAAGCAAAAAAGTCGGCTTTATTGGTCTCGGGGCCATGGGTTTTGGTATGGCCTGCAACATTGTCAAATCAGGGGTTCCCACAACCGTTTACGATATCGATGAGAAAAAAGTCCGTGCGGTTACGGACAGGGGCGCTATGGCCTCTGAATCGATAGCATTACTCGCCCGCAATAGCGACGTGGTGATAACCATTCTTCCCGGTGAAGGCGCTGTAGAAAAGGTGTATTTGGGACAAAGCGGCCTTGTTGAGGATGGCAAGAAAGGCAGCATCCTGATAGATATGGGGACAACTTCAACAGGGCTTCTCGATAAAATAAGTAAACAGGTTGAAAACAAGGGGATAAAGCTGTTGGGAGCGCCTGTGAGCGGTGGGGCCATCGGCGCCGAGGAGGCCACGCTTACTATCATGGTTGGTGGTGATAAAGATGCCTTTGATAAGTGTCAAGGCATTTTACAGGCCATGGGGAAGAAAGTGGTCTATACAGGGCCCCTGGGGACTGCAACCGTGGTCAAACTGGTAAATAACCTTCTTCTCTTCGTAAAATGTGCGGCCATTGCCGAAGGATTTGTTCTGGGAGTCAAAGCAGGGGTATCCACCGATGTCCTTTACGATCTGATTACCTCCAGCAGTGGAACAGACTGGGCCCTTGAGACGATCTTTTCCAGGTACGCCTTTCGCGGCAAATTCACACCGCCCAGCTTTGCGCTGGCAGGCGTGTTGAAGGACTTGGGTCTTGCCCGGAAAATGGCAAAAGAACTGGATGTTTCCACCGTGCTGGCGGACCTCAGCTATGAGCTCTTTGAAAAGGCGGTTGATGCTGGAAAAGGGGAAATGGATTTTTCCGCCATTCTATCTCTTCTTGAAGAGCAGGCAGGGGTGAAAGTCCGGTTTGGCGACCGAGAAGAGTCGAATTCTGAAAGTTGATTCGTGAGGAGGAACGAAATAATTCGGCAAGAAAAAGCATCTGTTTTTTCGGCCGGCATCCCGTCACGATCCGTTCTTTCTGATGCCTCCTTTTTTCATCTTGTACCTGAGTACCCGTTCACTGATGCCCAAGCGTTCTGCTGCCCTGGTCTGAATCCAATCGCTCTTTTCCAGGGCCGAAAGGATCATTTCCTGCTCCACTGCTTCCAGTCTCTCAGCAAGGGAACCTTCGGTGGCGGTCTGAAAATGACGAATCTCTTGAGGAAGGTCTCCCGGTGTAATGGAGCGTCCCCTTGTTAGCGTGACGGTTCGTTGTACAATGTGCTCCAGTTCTCGCACATTCCCCGGAAACGGGTATTTTATGAGCATATCCACCGCCTCGGGGGTGAAATGCAAGGGGGTAGCGGCATAACGATCCAGAAAAAAGTCTAAGAATGCGGATATCTCCTGACGACGGTGCCGCAGAGGAGGGACCTCGATCTCAAGAACCCTGATCCGATAGAACAGGTCTTCCCTGAACTGCCCTTCATCGACCATTTTTTTGAGGTTGCGGTTGGTGGCGGCGATCAGACGGACGTCCACATCGATCTCCTCTTCGCTGCCGACGCGGCTGATTTTCCCTTCCTGAACTGCCCTTAGAAGTTTGGGTTGAAGGGAGAGCGGCATCTCACCGATCTCGTCCAGCATCAACGAGCCCCCATGAGCCAGTTCAAACCGGCCTTTCCGGTTGTTCGTGGCCCCGGTGAAGGCGCCCTTCACGTGTCCAAACAGCTCGCTTTCAAAGAGGTTTTCGGGGATTGCCGCGCAGTTTACCACAATAAACGGCGCGTCGCCTCTGGGGCTTAAAAGGTGAATGAGATGTGCCACCAGTTGTTTTCCTGTCCCGGTTTCGCCCGCCACAAGAACCGGCCACTGACTTTGGGCTACCCGCCGCACCAGAGAAAGGACCTCTTTCATGGCCCGGCTTTCCGCCATGATCCTCAAGGGAAGGGGGACTTCTTCCATGGCTGCTTCAACCACCGCCACATCTTCATCTACCGCCGCCAGGTCTTCCATCTGCTGAATCTTTTTCAGGAGAACAGAGAGATCCACCGGTTTTTCCAGGAACTCAGAGGCGCCCAGCTTTAGGGCCGTCACCGCCATGTCCACATCCCCGAACGCCGTAATCATGATAACCCGTGCCGCAGGGTTTATGGCCTTCATTTTTTCCAGCACCTCATCCCCTCTGAGCCCGGGCATTCGGTGGTCTAACAGAACCAGATGGACCGGTTCCCGTTCAAAGAGCTTCAGGGCTTCCGGACCGTCCCGGGCCGCCAAAGTCTGGTAGCCCTGTTTGTCCAAAAAGCCCTTCAAAAGCTCCCTCTGGGTCGGATCATCATCTACAACGAGAATCTTCATGGGACGACCTCATATGAAACTTTGTTTCCAGTTTCCGGTTACCGGTTGCCAGTTGTCGGTTCTCTCGTTCCCGCCGGCCTTTTTGCAGATTTGGGTGCGGGGAGGCAGACCGAAATTTCCACCATTCCCGTTTCCGGGACACTGACCTCCATATGCCCCCCGTGGGCCTCCACGATTCTTCGGGAGATGGTCAGTCCCAGACCGGTCCCGTCCGCCTTGGTAGTAAAATAGGGATCAAAAATACGATCCGCTTCTTCCGGTTTCAAGTCAAACCCGGCGTTTCTGACTCTGAAACAGGCATCCTCACCTTCCTTTTCCACCGTCAGTCGGATAGAACCGCCCTCGGGCTGTGCCTCAATGGCATTTTTCAGGAGATTTTCCGCTACCTGCCCGAGAAGATCGGGATCACCTGACATCGATTCTTGGAAAGTGATCCGCCGCGACACGTAAATGCCTAACTCCCGGGCATGGGCAGAATAGAGATCGAGCATATCTTCCGCCAGCAGATCGAGACGCATGGCCCTTTTTGAAGCCCTCTGGGGACGTGCATATCTCAACAGGCCCTCCACACTGGCATTGGCGCGTTTGACGGAATCCAGCATCAGATCGACCAGATGCCGGTGGTCGTCCGGACTTTCTTCCCCCTCCATCCGGAGCCTTTGAAGACCCATCCCCAGGGCATTCAGAGGGTTCCGGATTTCGTGGGCAATCGCTGCTGCAGCCCGGCCTAACGAGGCGTTTTCCCGCTCGGAAGAGATCTGCCTTTCAAACTGCTGGACCTGCATCAGGTGTGCGGCCTGGTAACGGTGAAGGAGCAGCGAAAGGATAACCCCCAGGGATGCAAGCGCTGCGCTGAAAAGAAAGAAATCGCGCCACAAACGTCCGATAGCCAGATGAAGATACCCCGCATCCAGTGCCACAGTAAGTTCTTTCCCCTCCATGGGCAAACGGGCTTCGGCAACCCTGAGATCGCCTTTATCTATAAAGGTTACGGCAGGCTCTCCCGGAAACCCTTTTCGGTCCGCAGAGGGTGTTTTCAGTTCCACATAACTCACACGGGGAATTCCTGCAATGGTCCTGATCACATTCTCCAGACCCAGGTGCTCCTGCATGATCCGGATCTGGGTGTCCGTGATCCCAACGGTTACGCACCCCGGACCCGCCTCTTTCGCCAACGAGAAGAGGTAGAGATGTTCCACCGGGTCGTGTTCGAGTTTGGAGGCCGGCATGCAGCCTGAGGGAGGTTTTCCCAGCCATCCGGTCGGACCCTCAACAATTTTTTCTCCCACCCTTTGTATGCTTATCCCTACCAGTCCAGCCTCTTTGGAAAAGGCGGCCAGCTCTTCCTGGTTAAAGGGCTCCACCTTATCCAGATAGTCCACAAAACGGGCCGTGTTTCCCAGAAAGGCCTCCAGAATGTCCTCTGCCGCTCTTTTGGAAAGGACACTTCCACGGGCACTGAGTTGGACCACCTCCGCCACCAGGACCGCATGTTCCCGGACATGTTCCAGGAAGTCTTTCCTGGCCTGCTGGACCTGCCACAGGAAATAGGCCATTACGGCACAGAACAGAAAGGCAAACACAAACAGATTGGCCATCCAGAGGGGGAACCTGCGTTTCCTATTTTCCACGGCCTTTGCCACCTCCCCGGCCACCGTACTGTCCTCGGCTCTTCCCGATACGCCGTCTTACCCCTGTCCGGTCCTGTCCATACCCCGTCTGTCCCAGGGCCTGCATATGCGTGGCGTTCAGCGCCCCTGTCTCTTGGCTATACCCCCCCCATACCCTGATCACATTGCCGGGCAGCAGGGATTTCGACAGACGGTCCGGGGGTATGGTCACTTCTACATTTTTCCTTCCATTTTCTCTGTTGTCCGGATTGTCCCCTTCATCCATGAGCTCCACGGAGATTTTTCCTGTGTCCCGGTCCACGGAGAGGACGCGGCCTACAAAAAGATCCTCTGCTGACGCAGGAGAGACCAGGCCGTTTGCCGCGGCTAAGATCAGAAAGAATAGGATAGCCCGCATTGAATTACCGTCTGGGTATATGATTCATAATCGAGGGGGGCGTCTCCGGACTTCCACCCCAATTGACCGAAAAATTCCATATCTCCCCAAAACCTGCTGACCTGCAATCCGGCCGACCAACTGTAGTTGATACGTCTGACGCTGGTTATATTTTCCGGCACACTGTAGTATTGCGTCCGGTACCATGTTGCCTCAAACCCCACCAGCCATAGCTCCGCCGGGGCCCAGGATAGGGCTGCTCCGGCCTGAATCTCTCTGAAAGATTCCATATCCAGAGAAGAATTCAGGTTTCCATATGCCCCGTACACCCGGCCGGTCAGGGTGGGCAGGATAAAGATATCGAGATCAACGCCCGTCACCATCAGGCGATTGTCCCGAGGGGGATAGGATTTGTTGAACTCACTGTTCCCTTTGCCCTGATCCGACGGAGGTCCAGCCCATACCCACTCAGACCGGGTTGCCGCGGAAGAATTTTTTCCTCCGCCTCCGCCACCTCCTCCTTTGCCACCTCCTCCGCCATTATCCCCGTTTCTCCCCTGCCCTTTGCCGGAGAAGGGCTTTGCCCAGTTCAGATAGCTGAGCCATCGGAATGTCTGCTCAAAGCCCAACGTCAGTCTATTGGAGAGAATCCAGTCCGCTGCAACGCCGGCCATGGCCTCGTTGCGCTCGTCGGCTTCTATGAGCGCGTCACGGTATGCGGCCACTTCTCCAATCAGAGAGGGCAGAAACCTTCCCTCTGCCAGGACATAAGAAAGTGCTGTCCCTGCCTGCAGACGGTAGTTGTCTCCCACGCTCCAGTAGTCCTGGTACCGTCCTTCCGCGGACAGATGCAGGGCCAGATCCTGGGACAGAACGAAGGAGTGCTGCGCTCCAAGGCCATAGACGGAAAATCCTGAGCCATCGGACGGATCAGTCAGGGCCGGATTGGAATCGTACCCCGCTGTCAGTTCAGCCAACAAGTCCACGGCTTCGGAAGGGGGTACCATCATAAAGAAACAGAAAAAGGCTGCGACCCCAATGCCTGAAAGGAAATAGTAATACGGCCTGCGCCGAGCAGGCCGTACGCGACGTACAGAGATCTTTTCCATCATAACTGATATACACCCTGTAGCAGAAAAAGAAAAGGCCCCTCCCGGGGACCCTTTCCTGTTGCTTCAGATAAAAGTGTTGCGGTTATGGATGGTCACATTATTCCGGTCGCGGTCCGTGTTTGCGCCACAGGGGCACACCCGTTTCAGGGTCACGTAAAAGAACCGTATCCTCTCCGACCGTTATGCTCGTTGCGATATTGCGCAGTTCATCATTGTATTCGACCGCATATCCGCTCACGATAACGGTGTCACCCGCGACCGGCCGAATCACGCCTAATTCATCCCAGTAGCGCACGGGACCGATCCCGTAAATGGTGACGTTTTCATCTGTGGTCGCAATAACCATTCCATCTCCCTGACATTCAGTCACATCACCCTGATAGGTAAAAGGCGTTCCGAGGGTAATGTCATGGATGGGACCGGTTCCGTTCCCGGCGCCATTGCCGCCGCCTTTCCCGTTTCCGGCAAGGCCCAGTCCTACACTCAAAAAGAACACCAACAATACGATCACGCTGCCTGTCAACATTTTTTTCATGATTCTCTTCTCCTTTTTCTTGGTTTGTAGGTTTTAAAAAAATCGTTCCATGAACTCCTAATTTGTCTGGTTTTTGCGTCCTTTTCCTTTGGACCCGCTGCCGTCACAATCGCCGGACCCTGAACCCTTCTTTGCGCCATACCCTGTTCCATCCTGGGGCCTTGGCGTAGATCCGCTCCCATCCTGGACGCCGTATCCGTTTCTGCTGCCGGAATTATCCCCTCCCTTTGATCCATTTCCTCCACTGCCGCTGCCGTCCCGGTTTCCACCGCGGGCAAGGACGACTGGCATCTGATCACAAACCTCTATGATTCCCGCCTTTTGGGAATTCCGATCGCCATCACCCGGAATCCCTGCCCAGCCTGCACCTTGATTGATCCCGAAAAGCGCTGCCAGACCCAAACCTGCCAAAACCGCTATTTTTTTTCCCGTAACCATCTTTCTCCTTTCATTTGCTGCCGCTGTCAGGCGGCTGTTGTTTCCCATAAAACCTTGGTAAAATTTAAACCAGAACAGTCCCTATCCCATCACCCAGCCGTCACCGGCCGTGTTTTCCAGTTATGAAAGCAAGACACATGCCATAAAAAGTATCGTAAATATATCAGAATGTTATATTGTATGGACCGTACATGGGATTCGACAAAGAGCGACCGGACTCGACAATTTTGTCGAGTGTTTGGTACGGAAATAAAACCTGTTGAAGATTCTTTATATCAAAAATCGATTGGTTACCCCCCGCAGCCATTTCACTCCCTCTTTTCGGGGTTTCGTCGCTTGCTCTTTGCAAGAAGACGTCCCATGTTTTAAAATTTCAAGCATTCGTCCATTGAAAAAGATTTCTTGAATAAACCATTGACCAGGAAACCCGCACCCCTCAGGGAATTCCCGGTTAACCATGAAATTCCGTGACTTCAGGCCGATTGTGCGCGAATTCCTGGGACGGGAGGCCACGGAGCAGGACGTCAGGCTTTGCCAGATGAGCATCAGGGCGCAGTGTTTTGGTCCGCTCCTGCGCGAGCGACGAAGAAAGATGTCTATGGAGGGGCCGAAGCTTCCCGGCCTGGAACCGATCCTGGATGAGGTGGAAATCTTAGCGGATCACGTAACGCACTTCAGCCTGGCGGGCATCCAGGAGGTCCGNAACCGAATCGCCGCAAGAGGTCATGCGGGGAATGAAGGNGTGGCGGAACCTGTTCCGGTCATGCAAGGGGAGAGATCATGAAACGTCTGTTCAAATGGATACTGGTCATCCTGCTTTTCCTGGGATTAGCCGGTGGGCTGGCCTTCTGGTATCTCCGGCAGGAAAACGGAAAACTTGTCTCCTACCGTACGGCGGAAGTGGCGCGAGGCGATCTGCTGGCTACCATCGGGGCCACCGGAACGGTCGAGCCCGAAGAGGTGATTGACGTGGGGGCACAGGTGGCCGGGCAGATCCTGTCTTTCGGAAAGGATGCCCAGGGAAAACCCGTCGATTACGGATCGGTGGTGGAAGCAGGGACGGTCCTGGCCCGCATCGATGATTCGTTGTATGAGGCCGATGCAGCCCAGGCACAGGCACAGGTCCAGTCCGCCAAGGCGAGCCTGCAGCGTGCCAAAGCCGACTTGGAACAGATGAAGGCTAGGAGCCTGCAGGCTGACCGGGATTGGAAGCGCGCCCGGCAGATCGGTCCCTCGGAGGCCCTGGCACAGGCTTCCTTCGACGCCTATGAGGCAGACTATGATGCGGCCAGGGCGAATGTGGCGGTAGGAGAGGCTGCGATTCTGCAGGCCAAGGCCAGTGTAGACCACTCCGAAGCGGCCCTTCGAAGGTCCAGGCGTAATCTCGGTTACTGCACCATCAAGTCGCCGGTAAACGGCGTTATCATCGATCGCCGGGTCAACATCGGGCAGACGGTGGTGGCAAGTCTCAACGCCCCAAGCCTGTTTTTGATTGCCAAAGACCTCACCCGCCTGCAGGTCTGGGTGGCGGTCAATGAGGCGGACATCGGCAAGATTCATCCCGGACAGCCGGTGACTTTTACGGTAGATGCGTTCCCCGGAGAGGTTTTTCAGGGCCAGGTGGGAAAGATCCGGCTGAATGCCTCCATGACCCAGAACGTAGTGACCTATACGGTGGAGATCATCACCGACAACGCCAACGGGCGGCTCCTGCCCTACCTCACCGCCAATGTGCGTTTCGAACTGGCTCGTGCGAGCGGAGTCCTGCTGGTTCCCAATGGGGCGCT
>BS_KBA_SWE02_21mDRAFT_10000457_pt1 | contig 15329 bp, 11 predicted proteins | sample BalSeasSWE02_21m_FD_9196 | JGI IMG/M metagenome (IMG submission 9196)
ATATTTAGCTTTAACTATTGAATCTTTATTTCCTATTATTAAGTTTAATTCTGGTGGTACATCATCAGATGTAATAGAACTCAATAAATCAACATTCTTATTGTCTTTGTTAATAACTCTTAAAATGTATCCAAATAAACCTAAATTAGAATTAGGATTTATTCGTGAAGTTTTATAATCAAATGAAATTTCAAAATCATTTTGAAAAGTCAAAAAACCATCAGGAGTTAAGTTTAATTCCGTTCTATTGTCTAGTGATTCATTAATCCCATTAAATTTAAGCCCATATGTTTGTGCTGAAATTTTTAATGAATAAATGAATAAAATACCTATAAATAAAAGGGTGAGATTAGCTCTGATTTTTTTATACATATATTAACGGGCAAAACTTATGCTAAGAAACAAATTTAATCTTTTTAATCAAAATTTATTATCTGTTAATAAACCTTTTAGATGAAAATTATTTCAAAAATAAAAAAGCTAAAAAAGGTTATAGTTATATATATATTTTTATTTCATAAAAAAGCAGACAAGTTTTGTCAAGTCTTGCCTGCTGTTCCTAATCAAAACAAAATAATTCAAATATTTATCATCTACTATCTAGTTGGTTTAACAGTTCCGTAACCGCTATCTCCATGAAACCAATTGGCGGCTTGCCCAGTTAACCATAAATAATAATCAGATTCTAATCCTTTCTCTATGCCCACAAATTTATAGCCTTTATTGCCTTTTACTAGGGGTACTTCGTTTTCTCTTTTAACTTTAAAAATGGCAGTTCCTTCATCTACTTCATCGAACATAGCAACATACAAACTTTTTGCCCCTGCAGTTTGCGCTCCAGCTATTTGTGCCCACATAAATTCACCCTTTAACCTTGGTATTTCATTGAACTTATTTGGATCTCTTTTCAAGTTTCCCCATGTAAACCCAGGAAAAACCAATGGCACATAATCAACCCCGTTCTCTTCTGTCCATTTAATATCTTGCAAAACAATATCTGAATTGTAACTTGAAGGTGAATTATAACGACCTACTGCCCAAGGCATAATAACATCTACCTTTTTAATTAAAGTATGTAAAGCAGGATTATTTTCTGTATCACTCCCAAAAACTCTCCAATAATAGGGAAGCCCTAACATTATAGACACTTTATTTGTAGGACCTTTCAATTTCATTACCAACTGATCAACATCTGCTGTACTATAATTTCGTTCTTTAAAACCAACACCCCAGATAGACATCAAAGGCTTTCCATTGTGTCTTAAATAGGTTGGGTTTTCTATATTATCAAACAACTTAAATTTGTTTACTAATTCGTTCCAATCTTCTTCCAAATAAGCTATTTCTTCACTATTACTTCCACTTAAATCATACATAATACTAATAGCTCTACCGTATTTTTTTGCCGCTTTTAAGGCGTTTTCGAGTACTTTATTAAAATGATTTTGTCCTTTTGTATTTCCATCTTCTATTTCAACTATAAATCGTTGCATATGTACACCGTCAATTCCATGTTCTTGCATCCATTTAAAATGTGTGTCGACCGATTGTTCATCATAAGGGCTATACAAATAGGCACTTGACCCATCGGGATATGTAAAAGGGCTTATATACTTATTTTCGTATTCAGACATATCTGGCCACATATCGATGGAACTACATTCGGCACTAAAACCTCCACATGCTGAATTTTCATAATGGTGCCAACCTCTATCTGATCCATCACCTTTTGCAGTAAACCAGCCCTGATACCCTGCCATTACTAATTTAGTATATGAAGTGTACAAACATCCTGTCTCGTCATAAACCACTTTATCAACTATTGCAGGTGTTAGCGGTGGCGTTATAATTATTGGATTATCTTCAATCGCTACTTTTTTTCCTTTTGAACAAGAAGAAGCCAGTAAAACTGATGAAATTAAAAAGATTACCAATACTTTGAATAATTTCATAATATATCTCTTTTGGGTTTTTATACCGTGTGAAACGGAAGGCTTTCACTTTACTTGAAAGCCCCCGCCACACTACCTTAACTTAAACCAAATTTATTAAAGTAAAATACTTAATTAAAATCCATTGTGATTGGATCGAAAACCTATTTATAAAGTTATTTTTAATTATATATCAAAAGTAGAAGCTAGTGATTAATTAATAGATAATAAAGAATTAATAATTGCTTAATTTTAAAATAAATTAAATTATTATCTGAATTTATTGTTGGAATCGCAAAAGATCTATTTTAAAATAATAAGAAAAAAATCAACTATTGAATTATATCTAACTCTTTTAAAGGAACAAATACATTTGAAAGCGTATCGGATTTAACACTCCATAAACGAAACCCTAAAGGTCTTTTGTCGAAATTTTTACTCGTAGTTTCACCACTTACCAATTGTATATTTTGATAATTATTGATTATCGTTTCATGCTTATGACCAGATAAATATGCTTTCACATTATTTTTAATAAATAGTGCTAAAATTTCCTTACGAATATCCTTAGGTAAGTTAAAATATTCTTCTTCTTCTTCAGGAGTTTTTATAAATATAGGGTAATGCCCTATCACAATAATTGAAGCCTTTATACTGCCTAGACTATCCAGCGTATTTGCAAACCATCGGTGGTGTTTTTTAGACTCATTTTCTACGTTGACCTTCCATAATTGCGTATTGGTTGTAACGAAAGAATAACCTTTATTTTCAAATACATAGTAATCTTTTCCTATGGTTTTTCTATAATAGGAAAGTGATTCGTCGTTTGGAGTATTTCTGACATCATGATTTCCAGGCGCTAAGTAACATGGTTTTTTAAGTCCTTTTACTATTCTTTTAAAGTCAATAAAACTACTATCGTTAGGATTGTTAACCAAATCACCACAAATTACAGTAAAATCTGGATTTAGCTCATTAATTTGTTTTACCGCTTGCTCAAATGAAAGAATATCATGTTCATATCCCCCCATTCCCAATTGTGTATCGCACAATTGAACAAATGTAAAAGGTGTTATCTTTATTTCAGCACATGAAATCAGCGCGAATACGAGTATTAAGGCTAAAGCAAATTTATATATGGATGCTTTCATTTTAGTGGAATTTCGCTAATTAACGGGTTCATTTACAGTTGTCAAACTTACCTTAAATAGTTCAAGATCTCGTTTTAATTCATCAACTACTTCTGGCAGTTCTTCTAACAAATCATTAGATTCGGTTGGATCATTTTTCAAGTTAAATAATTGAAATTTATTTTTTGACTCTCTTGCTATAATTCCCGGATAATTTAATGGAGTCGCTTGACCTTCCATACGTGCTATAATTGTAGTTCCGTCAGGTCCACGAGGATCCGACCAAGTATTCATATCAACTTCCTTATAATAATTAGGTTTATTTACAAATAGCTTGTAATCTCCTTTTCGAATAGACATAATATCATTATTATGCATACTAAAAACAGGTGTGTGAATTTCGCTTTTTCCTTGAAGAATAGCTGTGATGTCTTGTCCATCTATTTTGTTCAATTTTGAAGGAGTTATATTTGTCAATGAAAAAATTGTAGGAAAAATATCTGGCGACCACATAGGGACATCTATTTTTATATTCTTAGGAAAAACCTTTGGATATCGAATTATAAAAGGCACTCTAATTCCACCTTCCCATGTTGTAGCTTTCATTCCTTTAAACTCCCCTGAACTTCCACCATACCATGGCCCATTATCAGACATGAAAATTACAATCGTATTTTCCAACATCTGCATATCTTCCAAGGCTTTCATGATTTCTCCAACAGACCAATCGAGTTCACGAATTACATCAGCATATAAGTCGTTTGGTGTTTCGGGAGTATAAAATCGATCCGAAACAGCTAATGGTTTATGAGGCATTGCATGTGCTAATTGAAGAAAAAAGGGCTCATTATTTTTCCTTTTAATAAATTCAATTGCTTTTTCTGTATACTGTTTTGTTAAAAAGTTTTGATCAACAGGATATTGCACTGTATCCATATCTTCTATAATTTGAACAGGACGCATATCATTAGAATATAGAATCCCATAATATTCTTCGAAACCATGTTTTAAAGGAAAAAACTGTTCTTTATGTCCCATATGCCATTTCCCAATCAATTTTGTAGCATATCCAGCTTCTTTAAAAACTTCCCCCATTGTAATTTCATCTGAAGAAATTCCAACATTGTCAATTTCCAAACCAGCATCTGGTGTAGGATTCTTCGTTAACCCATGTCGAAGCGGAAATCTTCCAGTTAGCAAGGTTGCTCTTGAAGGAGCACAATAAGGTGTAGGAACATAAAAATCTGTACTACTTACTCCATTAGCTGCAATATTATCAATTTGCGGTGTTTCATAATTATTCTGTCCAAAACATGAAATATCTCCATAACCCAAATCATCGATTAAAAAAATTAACACATTTGGTTTTTGATCCGATTGTAATTCCTTTTTTGGACTGCCACAACCAACTATTGTTAATGAGAAGAATAGAATACAAATTGTTACGTAGCTTTTCAACATGACTTTTTATGCTTAGATTATTTAAATTTTATAAATAACACCTGATTTGTTCCATGTTGAGGAAATGCCAAAACATTTAATTCTGGTGAAAAATCAGGATCTGTTGGGTTTTTAAGGCCAGAAATAAAATCAACCACAAGCCCATTCTTCGGATCAACTTTCAATAATTTACCCGCAGCCCAATCTGTTATATAGTAATAATTCCCAACTTTAGTAACCCCTTCAAGATTCCCAACTTCCTTTACCAACGCAGTTATTTCTTTGGTTTTTATATCTATACTCAATAAGTCACCCAATTTTGAAGTATCAAAAGTTCCGGGATTACTTAAAATTCCCCAAGATGCAACTATCAATTTACCGTTGCTCATATACAAACCGTCGGGTGCTTCAAGCCTTTTTGTTTCAAGCCAAACTTCAACCTTTTTTGTGGCGTATGTAATTTTGTAAATTTTATCAGCAAAAAAGTCTGAAACATATAAATCACCATTTGACGCTCGTACAATATCGTTTAAAAATTCACCCGTTGGTATTGGGAAAAAAGTTGCAACTTTTTGATTTTCAATATCAATTTCATACACACCGTCTCTATCTACAACATATAGAAATTCATCGGTTATTGTCATTCCAGAAGGCGCATGCATTTTTTCTTTTTTACCAATCCAAAAAGGATCTATAATAGTTCCTTTCGCATCAGTTCTTGCAATCCAACCATTATTGTCTTTTTCCAAAGAAATTCCACCTCCTAAATTAGAAACAAACCATGTTTTTGAAGGAGCATGCCAAACCACTTGATCTGGCGCATCATAAGCTTCTTCTTTGTTTTGAGCTTGAATGCTGAACTGATTAAATATTAATAATGCAACTATAGCTAAGGTTTTCATTTTCATATTTAGTAATTTAAATATTGATTTTTTAATTTTTCCCATTCTTCTAATGATTTTGGAAGATAATCTTCAGGTTCTTTTTCGAAGCCAAAATTGATGTAGCCTACAGGCCCTCTATAATTTATTTTTTTTAGAGCTGTAAAAAATGTTGCATAGTCATAAACCCCATCCTCCAAAGGTTGAATGGTAGTTTTATCCATAGTTCTATGCGTACTCATATCAACTTCTTTTGCAGCTCCAGCAACAGTTACAAAACTCAAATATTCTTTGACATTTTCTACTACCTCATCCATTCTGTCACTATTACCAGCTTTTAATTCGTGACAAGTGTGAATTGCCAATTTTAAATTAGGATGATTTATTTTTTTAACCATCGGCAGGGATTGCTCAGCCGTATAAAAGTAACACCAACTATGAGGGTATAAAGTTACTGGCACTTTTTTAGAAGCAGCATACGTAACTACATTTCTCAAAATACCTTCCACTTGTTCATCATTTACATCCGTCTCTTTTTTACCAAAAATAAACCATAAGTCTATCTCTTTATTTTGAATTAAATCAACTACTTCCTTCCAACGTTCTCTATCTTCTTGTGATTGATCAAAATTATAGCGTACAAACACTGAATAAATTTTAAAGTTGTCTGTTTTATCAGCTAAATCAACAAATTCTTTTAATTGTTCAACATGTTCCTTCTTCGCCATTCGTAATGATATTCCATCATAGCCTGCATCCTTCAAAACATTTATTTGCTCTTGAGGGGGTTTTTTTTCAAGTCCGCCAAAATTATATGCAAAAAAAGGATTAATCTTATCCTTGACATTAGCCATACGAGTTACATTACACGAGTACACACTTATGAATACTATTAAAATTGGAATTATTTTTTTCATAAAAAAATTCTATTTAATTATATTAACTCTCTTTCTTTTACTCCGTTGTAATGTTTGGAATTGTTCTTTTTTAACCATTCCAAAAGACTATTTCTCAATGACTCTGTCTGCGCTTTATAGTTCTCTCTATTGGAGTTTTTCCCAATCAAATTATTCATCTCATTTGGATCTTCCTTTAAGTTATATAAGGCATTTATAACGGTTGATTCTTTGGTATAAGGGATTATTAATTTCCAACCATCTTTTACTATCATATAATTAGGAGCAACTGGGCCACGGTAATCCCACTCGGTAACTACATACTTACCATGATCGGTTTTTTTATTATTAATAAGATCTCTTAAACTTGAGCCATCTGACGGATGCGCATCTATATCTAAATAGTCTAAAATTGTTGAAAACAAATCTATATTAGAAACATAACCATCTACTTCCGTTTTCTCTTTAATTTCTCCAGGTAAACGAATCATTAGTGGAATGTGTGATGACTCTTCATAAAAAACATTTTTTTCTCGTAAGCCATGCGCTCCTAGCATTTCACCATGATCACTGGTAAAAATAATAAGCGTATCGTCGGATAGTCCATTTTTGTCTAGCGTACTTAATACCTCACCCACCCAATGGTCAATTTCATTGATAATTCCATAGTAATTGGAAATCATATATTTTATTTTTTCCGAATCGGCATACTCTGGCATTCCCATTCTACCATTTGCATCTTTATAAGGAGAGTTTTCCATGGTATCATGAATACTTGCTGGTGGAACCATCTCTTTTGCTGGATACATCCCATAGTAAGGTTTAGTTGGTGTCATTGGTGCATGAGGCATATGGATTGAAAGTGTAATACTAAAAGTAGTATCTTTCAATCTTTCAATAGCGGCAATTGTTTCCTTAGCCTGATATGCTGTAAAACTATGCTCTGCAGGAATCATTAATTGACCGTGTAAATCTGGTTGACTTCTTTTTAGATTTTTCTTTTCAAACTCTTCATAAGTCATTCCATAGTACTTATCTAAAGGATCTAATTTATAGGGTCTTTTTGTAAAAGTATCCAAGAGTTCTCCTTTCCCAGGTTTCTGCTGAGGATAATTTTCATCAATATAATCCATATAAACATGGTTTTGACCGCCATGTTCAAAAATAGATTTTCCATTTTTTGAATGAGATTTTGGATTTTTATAAATACTTGTATGTGATGAAATGGAATGCCATTTACCGTAATACTCACATTGGTAACCATTTTCTGATAATATTTCATCAAAAGTAGGCATTGTCATTACTGGTTCATCTTTATAAGAATAGGTCTTATCATTTGTATTAACTCCAGTATTTTCGACGGTACTTCCTGTTAGAATAGAGGATCTAGCTGGTCCACAAACAGCCATTGGCGTGTATGCGTTTTTAAAATACGCACCTTCGCTCGCTAAACGATCTAAATTAGGCGTTTTCAAAATAGTATTACCAGCAATACTTAATGCCTTTGATTGTTGCTGATCTGTAATAATAAACAACAGATTTTTCTTTTTTTGAGCAAAACTAGTTGGCACTATCAATAGACCAATTATTAATAGTGCTATTATTTTTAAATGCATTATTTTTTGTTTTAGTTTATATATTCTTAATCTTTACTTTTAGTTCGTTAAAACATTGATTTTATTCAATAACTATTTCTTTTAAACTGATTTCTCTTACTTCAATAGCTAGTCCGTACCTCGACATTAAAAAATTATTTCGTTCCAAAACTTTTGTTAAATAAATTTTCATTTTTATCAAAAGAACCTGATATATAAACAACTGCTTTATCGTTTTCTATAGTTATTGGTGAATCACTAGCATAGTTTCTCATACGCGCTCCCCAAATAGATACGGTTAATTTTTCATCTCCTCTTACAAGTACATAATCCCATGACATTTTTTCCTTAACTGGAGTCAATGCCCCATTTCCTCCAGAAAATGCTTCAACATTACTTAATGAAGTATGTCCTTTACCTTCTATGATAATAGGATGAATATTTTCGACTTTTTCACCGGTATTCGCAATAATTGATCCTTGTGCAATTTGCCAATTTCGGTTAAAGCTATTGCTTCCTCTTTTTAAGATACCAACAGCAACACAATCGAAATTAAAATTTGTTAATTGACCATAAGAGTCTTCACCTAATAAAATTCCTCCATATGTTCCAAAAGTGAACAAATCAATAATTTGAGCATTGTCTGTATGATTAATTGTGTAGGCGTATGTTTTTTTTGCTATTACCGCATCTACAACTGCTTTACTATATTGCCCACCTATATATCGCTGAGCAGCAGGGTTCACATGGCAATGTAAAATACGCGGTACGTCATACACATAATTCATCCTAATAAATTCACCACTTAATGGATATCCATAGCAGTGCTCAAAAGTCATTAATTCACAGGCATATTTTTTGCTTGCATTAAAATCAAAAGCCAAATATTCACCATAAAAGGTAAGACAAGAAAGATATACCCCTTGTGTATTACTTGTTTTTGAAACTTGTATAGTTGCTTTGTATGGAATTATTGCGTTAGGATCCTTTATGGTTTGTTCTGAATACCAAAATTGAATACCTTTAATTTGAGTTCCAGTTTCAACAGTAATAAAAGCATTTTCTTGATCTGTTATTTTAAATACACTTCCAACAGGTTGTTTTTTTGTTCCGTGAATAGTCCCGCGATGCGTTGGCCCGTGAACACCAATTAGCGAAACATTTCTTCTTAAAATTAGACCTCCATCTATATGGTATGGATTTTCAGAAGGCTCAACAAATAATTCTGCTCCGCTTACAGAAGCCCAATCAATTGCTTTTTGCAAATTTATTTTGTTTACAGCAGCCGAATTCTTTGGCAATACCTTGAACTCTTGAATACTTTTTCTTTCAGTTGCATGGACTAAATTAATGCAAAGTAAAAATAATAGTATGTGGTTTGTTTTCATATTGGAATGTTATTTTATTAAATTAGAAGTTATCCTATTCCTTTTTATTGATAATTTATTTTATTCCTTCCAACTTGTTAATTTCAATATTTTTTGAAAAATTTCATTGTTCTGATAAATCCCTTTAAATTCTTCAGATCCTGGACCATAGGCAAAAACAGGAATCAATGTTGCAGAATGTCCTCCTGTTGCAAATGACATTCCGGCCTCACTATAATCACTATACTCAGTTCCGTCCTTTCTTTTCTTCTTTTTTGCCGACAAAGTAAACCCCCCTGTTTCGTGATCTGATGTTACTATTACCAAGGTATTTCCATCTTTTTCAGCGAAGTCTAGTGCACTACCAATTGTATTGTCAAAATCAATTAGTTCTGAAACTAAATATGTCCCATTGTTTTCATGACCTCCCCAATCTATTTGAGAACCTTCGGCCATTATAAAAAATCCTGAATTATCTTTATTCAAATATTGAATGGCTAATTCTGTAGCATTAGAGAGAAAATCTCCTCGACCTTCTTCCATCCGTGGCATTGCATTATTCGCTAAAAGAAAACCTACTTTCTCCTTGTTCTGAATTGTTGAGAAATCACTGATTGAAGTTGTATCAATGCTAAACTTTTTATTGATTAATGTTTCTATTAAATTATTTCCATCCTTACGTTTATTAAAAAACTTTAGTCCTCCTCCTGCAAAAAAGTCAACATTTGATTGCGTTAAATGCAAGGCTATTTTTTCTTGTTCTCCTCTATTAAATGTGTGTGCATAGAAACTAGCTGGAGTGGCATGTGTGATAGATGATGTTGCAATTATACCTGTTTTAATATTTTTTGATGAAGCAATTTCAACTAAATTTTTTACTGCTATTGAATCATCTGAAACTCCTATGGCTCCATTATATGTTTTAACGCCACAAGCAAAAGCAGTTCCTCCTGCAGCAGAATCGGTAACATCATGTCTTGAAGAAGACGTATTTATAAGACCTATATTTTCAAATCTCGCATAATTTGGGGCAGACTCTTTAAAATAAAATGCTGAAGAAACTTGTGACAAGCCCGTTCCATCACTAATTAAAAGAATAACATTTTTTGGAGTATTGCTATTAATAGGCTCGGTTTTTTGCTTACAGGCGCTTAATGTAACCACCAAACATATTACTATAATTTTATTGAAATTCATATGGATTATTTTTTTTCTAAATTATTGTTTTCATTATGACTTTATTTTTTGAAAAATGAGCTAATCTCAATTTTATATAAGTTTCCTCCAATATCATTACGAGACCAATGTTCATCTGTTATGTACAAACAATCATTCGTCACAAAACAAACAGCTTCTTTTTGAGTTCGCTTGCCTAGATCAATTTCAATATATTTTCCATCCAAAAAATTATCATCGATAAACTCATAAAACACCCATAATTTATTTTCATTCACCAAACAAACCCTAGTTCCATCAGGACTAATATCTGCTGCTGTTACCCAATAATTCCCAAAATCACTAGGAACTCCTGTTTTTTTTCCTGTGTAAAATGTCCCAACTTTTTTTGCTACATGTTCACCTTCAATTGAAGGAATTTTGTACAAATTAGTTGCTGTGGGAAACGATCTATGCTTTGTAAAAAGATAGATATATTGGTTGTGCCAAAACATGGCTTCACAATCAAAGTTTAAACTGTCTTTTTCCGGTGGAAATGAGTGTTGATCTTCAAATGAAAATGAAATAATACTTGCTTCTGTATAATTTTCTTTTATTAATTCTGGATTTGGTATTTTAAAAATAGTTAAATCTTTGCTTTTATTTGCATTATTACCAATATTCCCAATATAGAAGTTGTTGTCTTTATCTTTCGTAATATCTTCCCAGTCTCTATTCCATCCATTGGTGATTTTTATAGTTTTTAAATGATTACCAAGGGTATCACATAAATAAATTTCAGACTCGCCACCACTATCATTAAAAGTCCAAATTTTATTGAGCCCGGTTTGTTCAATCCCTGATGATTCATTTATAAATGCAGGCAATTTAGATATTGTACTAAGATCTTGTCCAAAAAGAGACCCATTAAATGGAATTAGAAATACAAATATATATTTAACTAAATTTCTATACATGCTGCTCTTAAATCAAATTTAGAATTAATCGTTTGGCTAAAATTACTTTTTGTAGTGAAACATATTCCTTAAAACTAATCAGCCGATGGAGGTGTAGCATTTGGATTGCTTCCCCAACTTTTATTCGCTATATTACCCATTACCATTTCTAGCTCACCACCTTTACTAATATCTTCGTGAGAAAACCAAGGTTTATCCCAATTTTTTCCATTTAATTTAGCTGATTGAATATACTTATTTTCTTTAGAATAATTTTTGGTAGAGATTATAAAATCATTTCCATTTTCAAGATGAACAACGGCATTTTTAAAAACTGGACTTCCAATATTATAGGCTGCAACTCCAGGTGTCACCGGATAAAATCCTAATTGCGAAAAAACTACAAAAGCAGACATTCCTCCGCCATCTTCATCACCAGGTACTCCCATTAAATCACTTCTAAACCATTGATCTAACAAGGTTCTGATACGTTTTTGAGTTTTCCATGGCTGACCAGCATAATTGTATAAATATGGGATATGTAAGGACGGTTCATTAGCCATTGAAAATTGACCTACATTTCCTGTCTGGTCAGGTAATTGTGCGTAGAATTCATATTTACTTCTCCCTAATGGTTCAGAAAACATTTGATTTAAATCTTCAACAAATTCTTGATTCCCACCCATTAAATTAATCAAATCTTTAATATTGTGTTGTACATCCCAACGGTAGGTCCAAGCATTATTTTCTCCATAGAATTTTCTTGCCCCCATACCACCAGAAAAAACATAATCAAATGGTTCTATAAAATTTCCTTTATCATCCTTTGGGTGAAAAAATTTTGTTTCGGAATTGAATAAATTTCTATAGTTATACGAGTTCTTTAAAAAATGTTCGGACTCTTCTTTTTTACCAAGTTCTTTTGCAATTTCAGATAAACACCATTCATCATAAGAAGTTCCTAAAGTAACCGCAACTGGCTGCCTGCTTTCAAATTCATGAACTTCCGGTTCAGTTTCAACTTCACCTTCATATAATGCAGGGAAATACCCTTTTTCTTTGTAAAACTGATCTAGTTTACCTGCTGGCTTTCCTGACCAAGGTGCTAACGTTTTTTCAGTAATTCCACCCTTACAAGCTAAATAGGCCTGTTCTAAATCGAAATTAGTTAACCCCTTCTTATATGCGTCAATTACAGAGGCAACGGCATGATTCGAATTCATTCTACGACTATCCCCAGTAACTTCTGGAAACGTTGGCATCCAAAAATTATCCATTTGTTCTGCCATTAAAACAAACGAGTTTATTACATCCTCTTCTTTTTTTGAATCTATTAATACACGTAATGGATGATGCGCTCTGTAAGAGTCCCATATCCAATCATCTGTATAAAACGGCCGTCCTTTGTCTTCATGAATTTCTCCATCAAAAGCACTGTAATATCTTCCATCCTCAGACAAACATACTGGACGTTCATACGTACGATATAACGATGTATAAAAAACTGATTTATCTGTTACATCACCACCCTCAATTTCAATTTTATTCAATGCTTTGTTCCAAATATCTCGACCTATAGAAGTTATCTCTTTTATATTTTTCCCTTGAACTTCTCTTTCAAAATTCTTTCTTGCCTGATTCTCATCAATAAATGAAATTCCATATTGTACACTTATTTTATTATGTTCTTTTGGATATTTCAAGACTAAACAGGCATCTTTTCCTGTAGTTTCATTACCTTCAATAATTTCACCTGACTTTAATACAAAAACTTTTTCTGGTAATTTATCTAATTTCATAGACAAATATATTCTTGTGTCATTTTCAATTATTTGATACCCAGACAAAATCGCTCCGTCCCAAGCCATAGCTCCATCTTTTGAATTAAAAATCAAAAAGAAATCTTCATCTTTTTTAAATTCAATTTCATACATCGCGGATTGATGAGAAACCGCTAAATTCACATTTGTTTGTTGTTCATCCAATAAAACAGCGTAAGAATAAGGAGTTAACTTTTCATTGTCGTAACTATAATTAATGACAGGCTTTATATTTAGAATATCACCTTGATAAGGACTAAAATTAAAAGCTGAACTTCTTCTATGCCCTGTTACAATTAACGGAAGTCCACTTACTATATCTCCTGTAAAATCTCTTCTTTCAGGATATACTCTCATTATACTATTTGGAAGATGAATAGTTGGAAAGGTAGGAACCAATATATGACTAATATTTCCCATATATGGATTTACAAAATCAACAGGGTCAATTTTGATTACTTCATCACTCGATTTTGAACAAGACAAAAAAAGTAATCCAATTACAATTATTTTAATTCCTGCAAAATTTAATATTTTATACATATGCTAAATCTTATATTTTAATTACTAAATGAAAATCTGTTATTAATATTTGATCCAAAAATATGTATGAGTGATTAATTAAATACTAATGAACAATTAATAAAGTCTTAAAAAAATAATAATTTCAAATTTCCTTAGTTTTTAATGGTTTTTTTTAATTTCTAGCCAATATTTTATTTTAAGATTAATTGAAACAAATTATATTTTACAATTTCTCATTGTATCAAATAAATAGAGACAATATAAACTTTCTATATTTCACTGATTATATGCTGTATTTACTTATACAATATTTTAAGAGTATTTAAAAAAATCAAATATCTTATAATTACAAAAAAACATTATTGTCATTTGTTTAAAAAGCTTATTGTCTTTTATCAATTGAATTTTTATCAAAACTAATTAGATTAAACATCTCTCTTAATCTACTTCTAACACGACTGCCATATTTGTTTTCTAGTTCTTTTGCGTTGAGGTTGGTGGCGATGTGGGTTTTTGTATGGTTGTTAGTGATTGTCTGTTGGTAATTGGGTCTATTGTTGTTATTGGAAAATTGTGTCTTTTGCACAAACAAGTCGTAACGAGAAAGTAATATTTCACCCAATACGTTGCATTCTTTGGCATAGTGACTACCTATTGGCTCAACTCCTAAATCGTCAAAGCAGTAGTTTTTAGTTTCGTTGTATTTTTCTAGCACTTCAAATCCAGAAGTGTTGAATTTGAATACAATGTTTCGAGTTTGAATCATTTCATAATTGGTTTTGTGCGGTGCCAAGTGCAGCAATAATTTCATTAGGGATGTTTTACCGCATCCTACAGGACCTGTTAGTAATATTCCTTTGTTGGTCTCGATTCCCATTTCAGCGCAGCTGAAATGATCTTGAATGAAGTATGAGCATAGTTTAAAAATCAATTCTTCATCTTCTTTGTAAATTCTGAAGTTTTTACCAAATAGCATATGCCCTTTGATGTTGAGGTAGGTTTTTATTTTTTCGAAATCGTAATGAACGGTGTTGTTTATGATTTCTCCGATTTGGAATTTTGATGTTCCTTCAGTTTTTATGTGTGGTGTTGGGTTCATAGTGGTTAATTTTTTTGATTGCTATTATCGAATTGATATTTTAGATTCTTAGAATGTTCTTTTCATTTTGCCTTGATGCAAAACGAAACAAAAAATCAAGCCTTGGATTTTCGGCGGTCAAATACGTTCTTAAATCCTAAAAGAAATGAACTCGCTACGCTCAAACAGCATTTCTTTTTACGGATTCTTCAAACTTTTGACACTCGCCTGCCAAATCCTAGGGCAGTTTTAATTTGCTAAAGTGGGATATCATATCTTTTGTTTTGGTTGATGTGGAGGTTGTCTTGAAAATGGTCAAGTGGTAAAGCGTTTGGATCTTTTTCTTTTGATTTCTTTTTTGATTTTTTAGAAATTTTAAAATCGGTTGTTTTTAGCATCCAGCTTTCTGCTGCTGCTTGCCAATATTCAATTGGGTTGTTTCCTTTTTTCCACCCGATAGATTCGTAGTAATTGAAGAATTTTTCTGCTTCAATTTCAGACCAATGCTGTTTTTTGAAAAAATTAAAAATCTCTTTTTTAGAGAGAGGTTTATTA
>BS_KBA_SWE02_21mDRAFT_10000458_pt1 | contig 15329 bp, 12 predicted proteins | sample BalSeasSWE02_21m_FD_9196 | JGI IMG/M metagenome (IMG submission 9196)
ATATATCAAATTCTCGTTCTATTGATCATATTGATGGCCCATATTGGAAAAACTATTTGATAGATAATAGTGAACCTGATACGCTTGGTGGTGTTGGTGTAGTATCTACATCACAATATAATGAATCAAACCCAAATATATCTAATGATATATATATAATAGAAAAGACAACTAATATTAATGCAAAGTATTTATATCATACAATAGAACAAAATTTATCTGCTCCATATGATAAATATTTAATATCAAATACATTTGGTACAGATAATCCATGTTCAATATTATGTTCTAGATCATCAACAAATATATTTATTGGTACTGAAGGATTATCATATTCAAAAATATTAGTTGGCCAATATGACTCTTTTTCAACTGTATATCAAAATAATGCAAACTCAAAAATACATTCATTTGTATATATTAATATAAATTCTATACTCGCTTTAGAAAATAATTTTGATACAGGTGATACTAATATTCTTATTTCTGACAATGATGGATTGTCATGGAGTACATATTCAACATTTACTGGTATTATTATTGAAAAAATAATACCTGTATATGATGGTATTATGTTATTAAAAAGTGAGTCTGATATATTTATATCAAAAGATTATGGTTATACATTAGAATCATTACCAACATTAGAGAGTAATAATATATCAGATGTATTTTATTTAGGTTATAATATAATTATCGCTTCTGGTATGGATGGTTCTGGTACTGGATGTTATTTTATATCTTTTGATAAAGGTGGTTCATGGGAAACTTACACAATATTAGGATTAGTAGAACCTTTATCTTATATAATATTTAGACCTTATACAGGGTATTTATATTTTGGATGTAAAAACAGTGGTAAGATTTTTTATAAGAAATTATTACATTAGGATTATAAAATGATAACAATAAAACAAGGTTCATTAAGTGGTGGTAGTTTTGATGGTACAGCAATACATAAAGATCTTGCACATGAATTTACAAATTTAAATCCAACTACAACACTATCGGCGGATGATGTATTTATAATAGAAAAGGAGTCTACTGGATTTCTAAAGGCTCAAGTAAAATGGTCTGATTTAAGTTTTGGTAGTTTTGATGCTACAGCTATTCATAAAGATCTTAATAATGAAATAAGTAGTATAACTTCTAAAGATATAATATCAAAAGATGATTGCTTATTAATAGAAGATTCTAAAGATGATTATAAGAAAAAAAGCATATTAATAAGTAATTTAAATCTAACTACAAAACCTTTTGAGTTTGACATATTAATATTAAATGATAGCGCTTATAATTCATATTTTNAGTGTTCTAAAGATGGAGTAGATCCTGAATATCAAATTACTTTACCTNCTATAAAACAAGAATATGGTGGAATACGTATTGCTATTAATAATATTGATATAAATAAACTTACAATATTATCAAATGGTACAGATATAATTTCTTATAAAAATCCTACAATAGAATTAAACCAATTTGAAGAAATAGTTTTTATTAGTGACGGTATATCTAGATGGGATATTTTAAGTTATTCAACAGATACTGATATTGAAGCAATTCATCTCAATAAAGGTGGTGAAATTGCGTCACTAACTGAATTAGATCCAACTAGTATATCAGGTAATGAAACAGTTGTTATAGAAAAACCTGCATATGGGAATACAAAATTTAAAGTTTTACTTTCAAGTATAGCAGGTTCTAATAATGATCCAGAAGCAATACATAAAAATGAAAGTCATGAAATAGAAAATATATCGTTAAAAAATAATGTTGATTATGAGGATCTTTTTTTAATAGAAGATATAAGAAATTCATTTTCAAAAAAATCTGTAGCTGGATATGAAGTATTAGCTCCAAAGTTTAGAATTGGTACTAATATTACTGACGATATAATATTAGATTCAACTGCATATGGTAAAATATTTTTCTGTTTACCTACAACAAAAAATATAACTATAACACTTCCTAAAATTGCGGAAGCTGATGCAGGTAAACAAATTATATTTAGTTGTTATGAAACAAGCTCTACACTATATAAAGTTTTTTTAGAAAGTTCTTCTTTTGATAAATTCTCTGGTGATATAAATTCAATTATTTTAGATATTGGTAATTCATTAATACTTTTTAGTGATGGTATAGATAAATGGGGTTTTACTTCAATATCAGATAATAATTTGAATGATCCAGAAGCAATACATAAGAATGAAGGTTATGAAATAAATGGTATAACACCAAAAGATTTTATAGATGATGATGATGTAATTTTAATAGAAGATTCTAATGATTCATATTTAAAGAAATCTGTATTAGGAATTAATTTTCCATCTAGTAAATATACTATTGGATCACTAATAACTTCTAACATTACACTAGATTCAACTGCATATGGTAAAATGTTTTTTTGTTATCCTCAATCACAAAATATTACAATAACATTGCCAGATATTAGTTCTATTGGTTATGGAAAAGAAATAATATTTAGCTGTCAAGGATATGAAGATCCACCTACAAATTTTAAGGTTACTATAAAAGCTGGAACAGGATCTTCATTTTCTCAAGGTGAAATAACAATTGATATTAAGAATAATGGTTCAATAACAGTTTTTAATAATAATATATCTGAATGGGGTTATATAGGAGAAAATTATAATTCAATACATCTTAATAGAAATGATGAAATTTCAACATTAGATGAACTAAATACTTTAGTTGGTGATGAAATTGTTTTAATAGAAGATGCAAATGATAGTTATTCTAAGAAAAAAGTACAATTATCTAGGCTAATAAGTAATGATAGTGTAAATGTAATTGATATTACAGAAGTAACAACTCAATTAGATGATTCCTGTTATGGTAATTGTTATTTATGCCCTACCAATATACATAATACTGTTACAATAAAGTTACCTAGAATAACACCAGAAAGTATTGGAAAATATGTTACATTTATTCATAATATATGGGCTCCTCTAGAAAAAAATTCAGCTATAGTTATAATTGAAGCACTTAGTACATTTGGAAATAGAATTAACCAAGAAGGGTTCGTAAAAATAAAACCTGGCGAGTCAATGGTTTTCTTAAATGATGGTATAGCGACATGGTCAATAGTTAATTTTCAAACTAATACTGCAATACATATAGACGAAGAAGCAGAGATTTCAACATTAAATGAACTTAGTACATTAGTAGGCAATGAGGTTGTTGTCATAGAAGATACAAATGATAATAACTCAAAAAAGAAAGTACAATTATATAATATAATTGGTTCTAATACTAATAATAATGTTTTATTACAAGGTTGGTTAAATAAAAATAGTATCACAAGTTGTGATTTATCAGATTTCAATACAACTGGATTTATACATGAATATATACAGGATACAGATAATCGTTTATTAGATATTTTGTTACTTAATAATAATACATTGTTGATACTTGGTTATGATACATATTATACATCTTTATTTTATCTTTATAAAGAACAAAATAGTGAAGATTTCATCAAAATTAATATTGGTTTACCAGGAATTTTTTCATGTTTTGACGGTTTAATGAGTTCAATAAATGATGGTACTATCTTCTGTTGTTATCAAACATTAACAGATATAAATAAATATATCGTTATGATCGATATAGATGATTTATCTTCAAATTCAACTTTTTTAATATATACAACATCATTATCATTTGTTCATGAATATTTTTCTTCAATATTAGCTATAGATAACCATAATATATTGCTTTCAGTTACTAATGATGATTTTGATATTAATACTTCTGGTAGAATTTTTAAAGCTGATACAACAGGTTTTATTGTAACAACTGTTTATGATGAACCAGTTAATGGTAGATATATAACAACTTTATGTAAATTAGGTTCAAAAGAAATAATAGCTGCATCATCAAATGGTATAAATTTTCATTCAATTTATTCTGATGATCTTGGAGATTCATGGATATCAATATCAGATGAAATTGATTTTGCTATAAATAAATTTGTTAATATCAGTAATAATTCAGTATTAGCTATAAGTCAAACTTCAATTATAAAATCTTTAGATGGTGGAAAAACTTTTATATCGTTACCAATATTTGAAGCTGATAAAATAAATGATGTTCAATATATTGGTAACGATATTGTTTGTGTTATTGGTTTACAAAATAATATCTCAACATATTGGTTATCATACGATAGAGGTGGAATATGGAATGAATTTATTCTTGACGATTTATCTTTACCTACAGAATTTATAAAATTCCAATTTAATTTTAATAATAAAAATTCTTATTTTTTAAGTAATAAATCTACAGATACCTTTAAAGGATTATTTTCTAAAGGTTTCCAAATAGAAAATATTTTAGATGATATCAACAAAAATAATATAATATATATATATAGTGATACAATTTTAGATAATAATTGTTATGATGTTATATATTTTTGTGATACATTCACTAGTCCCAATATAGATATTACTCTTCCTAAAATTACAGAATATAATAAAGGCGTTAAAGTAACTTTTATTTTTTATAAATCANTTGATGAAACTAATTCTATAAGAATATTACCAAATGCTTTAGATACATTTATTGGTAACCAAACACAATTTNATTTAAGATATTATGAAAGTATTTCTTTCGTTCATGATGGTATAAATAGTAANTGGGCTCCATTNACTTATTGTACTAATTATACATTACATACAAATAGAAAAAATGAAATATATTCATTACCTACTATTCCAAATATAACTAATGATACTCTTGTTTTAATGGAATCAAGAATAGATGGATTAAAATATAAGGTTTCTAAAGAAAATCTACTTAGTAGTTATAAAAGTAGTTTTCTAACAGCAGAAACAAATTCTAGTGATAGTGTTAGAAGGNTTAGGGCTGTAACTGGTACAGGTAATTTTAATTTTAATTTTAATATACCATATGATTTTAAAGAATTTGGAGCGTTAGGTGGTATTTTTGTTGTTGGTTTTATTACTAATGGAGCTGCTCAAACTAATAGAAATATACAGTTTTCAATTTCATATGATGTAGGCCCTAATAGTTATGAAACTGCATATATTACAGGTAATAGTGGTATGGCTTATGATTTATCTGGTTATTCAAATAAAAGATATGATTTCCCATTTCATCAATATTTAACTAATATAGTTGCTGGATCAACTGGTGGTATTAATGTAGACCATCTTGGAATAAATGGAGATATAAATTATATTGGGACATATATAATTTATAAATAATGAGGTTAAAATGATATTAAATTATACAAGATTATATGATGATATTTATGGTTGGTTAATAAATAATAAAACAAAAGTAGATGAGTTAGGAAATGAAATACTATTAGTTAATGAAATTAAAGTTTTATTTCCAGGAAAATTCTTTAAATATCATATACACAATGAATTTTATTCTATAGAATTTGAAAATGATTTATCTCAAGAGGAACAAGATCAATTACAAAATTTAATAACTGAATATCAAACTATAGGGGTAATATGATATGAGTTCATATGTATCACAAACGATAATTATTGGTTCAGTACCAGTTGGTTTTAATAATTCTTTATTAAGTACAACACCTTTAAAATTACCAAAAAGAGCATTTGGAATAGTTGAGGGTTCTGATATTAGAGTTAGCTCAAGTGAATTACCAACAACTACTTCTGGTTTATTAGCAACGACAGGATCAGCAATAACTATTACAGGAGAACAAGATATAGAAAATTTTAAAGCTATATCAACAAATCCTAGTATTAGTGCGCATATTTATTTTGAATTTTCAGACGAATAAAAGGAGAAAAATTATGTTTAGTTGGATTCACACGTGGTGGGGTAAAATGATTATTTGTTGTGGCCTTGTATGTTTGGGATGTATTTTACAACATTTTTTTATTTCAGATTTAGGTAGTGTAGTAGAAACAGTTGAAGAAGTGAGAAATGTTAACGGTCTTTAATGAAAAACAATTTATCAAAAAATATTTCATTAAATAATTTTTTATTTGAATATAATGAAGAGTGTAATTACAAAAATGATTATATAAAAATAATAAGTGATTTAAAAAATGCTTCTAGGAATAAAATAAAGAATGTACTAAGAACTTTAGTATTAGAAGATTTATTCTTTATTCTTTATTTTATTCTTAGGATACCTAATGCGAATGTTCCATTTGTTGTAAATAGATGTCGTGATATAGAAGATGGCCCAGTTACTAATACACTAGATGTATGGGCAAGATATCATTTTAAATCAACTATTATAACAATAGCAGAAACAATACAGTTTCATTTAAAGTATCCAGAAAAATGTACATGTATTTTTTCTTATAAAAAAGCAGCAGCAGAAAGATTTATAAGCGCTATAAGGCAATCATATGAATCACAATTTTTAATTAAATTATTTCCAGATAAATTATATGAAAACCCTGGAAGAGATTCTGATTCATGGAGTCTTGCAAATGGTATCACAATAAGAAGGCCTGATATGGCTAGGCCACAGAGAACTATACAAGCATCAGGCCTTGTCGAAGGCATGTTACAAGGTGATCATTTCGAACGTAGAATATATGATGATATAGAAACAGACGATATGAAAAGTTCTCAAGAGCAATTAGATAAATGTTATGAAAAGTTTGCTATGTCTATTAATTTGGGTACTGGTTCTGATTCTGATATTGAAAGGGTTATTGGGACTTACTATTCCCACGTTGGCCCTCTTGTTAGGATTCGTGATCATTCTTCTATAGAAGGTAAATTATTTTATCATTCTAGAATTTTTCCAGCTACAGAAAATGGTGAAATAGATGGGAAACCAGTTCTTATATCACAAGAAAAAATTGAATATTTAAAAACATTACCAACATTTTATTCACAACAATTATGTGACCCAACACCTAAGCATGATATGACACTTGATCCATCATTAATTAAACTTATTAACAAAGATGAAGTTCCTAGAAATATATATAAATTTATGGTTATAGATCCAGCAGGTGGTACTCCAACTGCAAGATCAGATTGTTGGGCAGTTCATGTCATTGGTGTTTCACCAGAAATCGATGATCTTGGTGCAAGTAATATTTATATATTAGATTCTTTTATTGATAAAACCAATGAGTCTGAAATAGTATATATTTTAACTAATATGCACATGAGAAATGGATTAATTTCTGCTGTAGGTTATGAGTGTAATAATAGAACTACACCAGGGTGGATAGTACATTTTCAAAACTCATTAAAAGCTCGTGGAATTATGATTTCTGAAGATATTAAAAATCTTATTATGATGACTCCACAAGGTAGAGAAAAAAAACAAAGGATAACAAGTGCTTTGCGATTACCATTATTACATGGTAAGATACATATGTTAGATCAGATACCAGAAAAATATGTAGAAAAATTAAAGTTAGAAATGATGCAACACCCAGTTGGAAAGGATGATGGTATTGACGCATTAGCAAGAGTGTATAATATAATGGAAGACTTTGGTTTCTCGTGGCGCATAAAAACAAATGTGTCTTCATATAAACCTACTATGATTAATCATAGACCTAATAGTTGGTTGAGCATGTAATTATTATGAGTAAAAAAGACAGAAAAATATTAGAAGAAGCTTTGACAAGATTCCATGATAGTTTTGGTATGGAATACCAAAATAGGTCTGATGCTCTCATATGTTCACAATTTGTTGATGGTAATCAATGGGATGCACAGAATAAAGCTAAACGCGAAAGTATGAATCGTCCTGTTTTAACTATTAATAAATTAAGAAAATTTATAAACCAAATTTTAGGCGATTTACAGCAAAATAGACCTGAACTAATGGTTTCTCCAAAAAGAGGAAACGCTTCTGTTGCAGGTGCTCAATTACGAAATGATATTATTCGTCATATTGAGGATATGTCCAATGCTGATGTTGCATATGATACTGCTGTTCAACAAGCACTTGAAGGTGGTTATGGTTTTTGGAGAATAATAACAGAGTATGCTAAAAATTCTTTTGATCAAGATATTTATATAAAAAGAGTTCCTAATAGATTCAGTGTTATCATGGATCAACACTCTCAACTTCCTACATATGAAGATGGAATGTATGCTTTTGTTATAGAGAAAATGTCAAAGAAACAATTTGATATAGAATATCCTAATAAATCTAAGAATATTTCTTCAATGGAAAACCCATATGGAGTATATGAATGGTATTCAGACAATACTGTTACAATAGCAGAATATTTTTGGAAAGAACCATATAATGAAGAAATATGGCAGCTTGAATCAGGAGAGATTTTACTTCCTGAACAAATAAAACTATTAAAAGAAACTGGTACTATTGATAACCTAGAAGATCCTATTGTACAAAAAAGAATCCAGACAAATTATAAAATTAAATGGGTTAAAATGACATATGATACAATACTTGAAGGTCCAATAGATTTTCCTGGTAATTATATACCAATTATACCAATCATAGGATATGAATTTAATGATCAAGGTCTAAGAAGATTTAGAGGAATACCATATGACGCATTAGACTCAATCAGAATGTATAATTACTGGAAAGTAACAATTGCAGAAATTCTGGCTGCTGCTCCTAAGACAAATAGATTCGCAACACCAGAACAGGTGGATGGACATACACAACAGTGGAACATTATGAATGAAGTTCCACAACCGTATGTTTTATATAACTTTATACCTGGACAGCCACCTCCACTTCGTGAAGAACCTATGGGATTACCTGTAGGGGCTGCTAGTGAAGCTCAATCAGCCGCTCAAGATATTCAAGATACAATTGGCCTTTTTGCAGCCAGTCTTGGATCACCGTCAAATGAACGTACTGGACGAGCAATAAGGTTACGGCAAGAACGTGGTGATACTACAATTCATCCTTTTATTAACAATTATCAAAATTCGTTATTATATACAGGTAAAATATTATTAAGCATGATACCAGAAGTATATAATACTGAACGTTTGGTTAGATTACTTTCGAAAGATGGTGAAATTAATGAAATTATGATTAATAATCCAACCATTGACCTTCGAACAGCAGAAAAAAACATTAGAAACGATTTGACTGTTGGGGAATATGATATGATTCCTACAATTGGCCCTAACTATGCTACTAAAAGAAAAGAAATAGTAGCATCTATGTTGGATTTCTTGCAATTTTTTCCATCAGCAGGGCCATTATTAGCACCAAGAATCGCAAAACTAATGGATTGGGAAGGGGCGTCCGGGATAGGAGAAGAACTGCAACAAATGATGCAACAGCAACAACCTGCAGATTCTTCTAATGGCTCGAAATCTTCCGCTAAGGGTATAGAAAATATGGCAAGTATAGAAAGTAACTTTTAATTAATAGCTTTGATGAATTTCTGAAAAAATTCTTTTAGGATTCAATTTTCAGGAAAACCTCAGAAAAGAGAAAAAAATGAATATTGATAATGAACAAATAAAACAACAGAGCGAGCAATCTTCTCCTGAAGATAGAATAAGAGAACTTGAATTACAATTGGAACAAAAAGATAGAAGAATTGATGATAAAGAAGCTTATGTAAGAAAAATGCAATCTACTTATGATAGGAAAATATCTGATTTAATGAATGGAGGTACAAACAATGGTGGAGGAAGTAATAGAATGAATTATAATACTCCTAAAACACCTCCTCCTGATTCATCAAACTTTGATGATCCTGATGAATATCTATCTACAAGGCTTAAATGGGAATTAGATAATAATATAAATATAAAAGATTTAATTCGTGAAGAAGTTTATAAAACTAGAGATATTGAAGATACTACTATTAGGAAAAAACAGTTTGAATCAAATGCAATGATGTTAAAGAAAGAGCTTCCTGATTTTGATGAAGTAGCTAAATCTGATATTATGTTAAATATTTATAGAAATTCAATAAATAAATTACCAGACATACTTGAATCAATGGAAACAGGGCCTCAATTAGCATATTATCTTGGTAATAATATAGATATTGCAAGTAGATTGTCAGAGTTACCTCCTGAAAAGTTAGTTTCTGAATTAGTAAAATTACATAATAAAATTGATGTTAAACAAAAAAAGACATCATCATCATCAACTAAACCTATCTCACCTGTTATTGGTAATTCAAATGCTGGATTTTCAAAAAAGACTTATGAAATGACAACAGAAGAATGGCTTGCTCATAAAAATAAAAAAGGATAAACTAAAATGAGCGATTTTGTATTTAATGTACCTTCAAGTGGTGATCTTGGTAATAACTTTGTCCATCCGTTAGATGTTGCACGTGAATATCTAAAAACTTTAACTAATAATCTTGTTTTTCTAAAACATTGTTATAAAGGTTACTCTTCAGATAATTATGGGAATACTAGCCCTAAAGAAGGTGATGTATTTCTTGTAAGAGTTCCTAATAGGTATAAAACCTATGATGGTCAGGTTATTCAACCTAGTAACATGAATACAATTGATGAAGGCGTAATTCCTGTCGTTATGGATAAATGGCGTCATGTACCTTTATCGGTAACTACAAAAGATTTATATTTATATATTAATGATTTTAACCGTACTTTCCTTGAACCTGCTGCTTTGCAAACTGCTAATGATCTGGATTTTACTTGCACAGATATGTATAAATCTGTTTATAATCAGGTTGGTTCACCAGGTACGACTCCAAATAGTATGCGTACTTTTTTGCTTGCTGGTATGGTTCTTGATAATAATTCAGTTCCTAGAGATGGGAAAAGATGGGCTATTATCGACCCTGTCACAAATGTATATATGGTAGATGTTCTTAAAGAACTATTTAATCCACCTAATATTATTGGGGAACAGTATAAAAGTGGTATGCTAGGTATGAGTGGTGGATTCCAGTTTGAAATGTCACAAAATCTTAGACTACATACTAATGGTAATTTTGAAGGTGATACTGGTGGTGTTAAGCTTGTATCAAATATGGTAGAAGGTGGTAATACAATTGTAGTAACTAATTTCCTTGAAAGTAGTGCTACAATGAATGAAGGTGATATTTTTACCATAGCTGGTGTTAATTCTGTAAATCTAATGAACAAACAAAATACTGGTATGGCTCAGCAGTTTGTTGTTCAATCTGCTGTTATGGATTCACCAACTTCAGGTCAAATGACTATAACTGTAGGGCCTTCATTTAAAGCGTCTAGTCTTGATCCTTACCAGAATATTACTGCTCTTGGTGTAACTGATGCAGTTTTAACATTTGAAGGTTCAGCAAATGAAACTTATCCTGTAAACATTGCATTTCATGAAGAAGCCTTCTGTGTTGTTGCAGCTAATTTACCGTTAGTAGGTGGTGTTGATTACGGAGCTACTGAAACAATTGAAGGTATTAATACACGTATTCTTAGACAATATGAAATTATGTCTAATAACCTTGTCACCCGCCTTGATACATTTATGGGTTGTAAATGTATTAGGCCAGAAATGGCTGTTCGTATAGCCGGATAATTATAATAAAAGGAGAAGTAAGAAAAAATGGTATCTAACGTTATTAAAAAACCTGTATTATTTCAATCAATCGTTTGGGATGGAAACAATTTTGATGAGATTGACAATATGTTTCCACATTATGATTTTGAGATTTTAGAAAACAAAAGACTTAAAATTATTAACGTTGCTTTAAAAGAACAAAGTACTTATAAAAATTTATGTAATGATGCAAATAAAGATGATATCTGTATTTTTTGTATTGCTTCTCTATCTGATATTATTGTAAAAAATATGGAAACTGGTGAAAGTAATATTTGGAAGAAAGAACGTTATTCACAGAATTTTGTTGAGCTAAAACCAGATGAAGCAAAAGCTACTACTACTCCTACTAATGATATTAATCATCAGTAGTAGTATATTTAATTAAGTATAAAGGTAAAAATAATGAAACTCCGTGATCTTATATATTCTGCTTTTCGGATCTCTCAAGTTACTGCTCAAGGAGAGTATACAACAGATGTTAACTCGGAGGAAGAAGCTGTACTAGCGCTCCAAGGTCTAGTCGCGAATTGGAGCGCTAACCAAATCCTATTACCTTTTACAATAACAGAAACATTTGATCTTGTACCAGGTAAAGGATCATATACTATTGGAGAAGGTAGTGATTTTGATACTCAACCTCCTGAACATATTAACGCTATGTATGTTAAAACTAATGGAGGTATCGATTATCCTGTAACTGAAATTTCTCAAGAAACATATTTTAGTATTACTAAGAAAGATATATCTATTTCATTATCCCCAACACAAGTTTATTACCAATATGGTTTTCCTATAGCTATTTTATATTTTTGGCCAATACCTTCTTCTAATGTAAAATTTACTATGGCAACATATAAAAATTTTAACTGGATTACAGTTACTACTATGGATATGGAAATACCATTACCATCCCCCTATCTTGACGCATTAAAATACAATCTTGCTGTAGCACTTTGCATTGAATATGCTACTTCTATCCCACCTGCTGTAGCTGCACTTGCACAACAAACTCTACAAAATATAACAAAATTTACTCAAAAAACAATTCCATATACAATGTATGATATAGGCTCATCTCCATATAATAGGTGGAGAAGAAGCTCTGGTTGGTACTAAAGTGGAAACTGAAACTAGTTTAGCTCAAATAAATTATCCAATAGGTACAGATGGATTTAACTATAGTAAAAATTTAAATAAATTAAGTCCATCATGTATGGTTAATCCTAGTTATAATTTCAATTTATTACCTAATTCTATTAGGGCTCGTGGTGGGACAAAGATACTATATAATTTAAATGAAAAATCTCCTATAACATCATTAACTCAAATATATAACAAATACGATAACGAATCTATAATTTCAACAACTCAATCAGGTAAAATATTTAAGAACGATTTTTTATTAAAAAAATTACCTAATGTTATATATGATGCTACATATCTAACTTGGAATGGTACATTATTAATAAATAATAGTTTTAATATTCCACAGGGTTGGGATGGTATTAGTGAAACAACTGAAGACTTTCCTGAATCAAATATGGCAGATGATTGGATATTAGATCAGAGATATCCAACAGTTATGGTTAGTTATGGAAAAGGAAACTCAGTTAGAGCATGGGCGATTGGTGATGACAGAAGAAAAAATACATTATATTTTTCATCGTCAGATAATGGATTAGATACATATCCTAATTTTAAAAACTCTGATAGTGGTTTTTTTTATATATCAACTCCAAATGAAGAACCTTTAACTGCAATTACTTCATTTGGTGATAGATTAATTGTTTTTAGTAAAACGAAAGCATATATAATTGATGATGCAAATATTGACTCTACTCTATGGGGATATACAGAAGCTCAATGGAAAGGTGGAGCAAATTCTAATCATGTAGTAATGCAAACTGAAAATGATATTTTTTCTTTAATGCCTGATGGAACAATATATTCAATTACAGCCGTTATGGAATATGGTGATTATAAAATTTCTTCCATAACTGAAAGTGCTCAAATTAATGATTACATGTATGATAAAATAAATAAATCATATATGAATAACATGCATGCAGTATTTGATCCTTCATTAAGAGTTATTAAATATTTTTGTACATCATCAAATGTATCAGAAAACAATATAGCATTATGCTATTTTATAGATAAGACTCCATCTACTGGATGGAGTATTCATAGAAATTCAACATTTAAATCTGGTTATAATGCTAAAAGTAGTTGTATATATAAAGATAGTATAACTCAACATACCAAAACAATAACAGGCGATTATAATGGTAGAATATGGGAATTAGAAACTAACATTGTAGTTGACGATAATAATCCATTTGAAATGGTGTTAACAACTCCATTAATAAATTTAAATGATATAAGAAACACAAAAAGATTTAAAAGAGGATTTCTTGAGATATTAACAAGTAATGTTATAAATGTTGATATACATATATCAACAAATGATTTTATAAAATCTTATTTTTATTCTTCTATATTATTTAAAGGTAGTAGATTCGGTAGCGCTAAATGGAATGTTGATAAATTTACAGTTGTACCAATATATAAATTAAAATATCCTATTAATAAAATAGGTATAGGATTACAACAGTCTTTTTCATTTTATTCTAATGAAAATATATTATGTGGTAAATTTAATCAAGCAAAATGGAATGAAGGTTATATATTTGGTGTTGGTATATTAGCTGGTGAACCATTTTATTTAATGTCAAATATGTTAGATGTATTAACAATTTCAAATAGAATTTCTATGGAGTAAAAAAATGTCATCAGGTACTTTTACTATGTTAAAAGAAGCTCAGCCAAATTCTTATATTTTAGCTGAAGATTGGAATAACGAATTTAATAATATAATTACAAATTGTGGTGTAGATGGTATTGGTAGTGCTTCAGAAAATACTTCTAATTGGACAGATATATTAAATCCTATTGGGAATAGTGGAGTAAAAAATCTACCTGCTAATTTAAGAGATGAAATAAAAGAATTAAGATATCAGATTAAAACAATTATAGGAGAAGGATTTGACTGGTATGATGCACCTCTTACTGATTTACAAAAAATATTTAATTTTTCACTTGTAACAGGTGGTGATTTACATGATCATACTGGAACTGGAGATTTCGGTGGTGGAGCTATACTTGGTGCAGACGCTCTTCTAGATGGTTGTATTACAGAATTAAAATATGCTGATGAATCAATACCATCTACAGCAATAATAGATCAAGCAATACAAAATAGATGTTATGAAGATGGTTCTATTACACTTGATAAAATAGATACAACTAATGTCCCACTAGGACTTATTTGTAAATATTATAACTGGATAATTAATGGTAATATTTTGATTACTGAAAATAATACTATTCTTATTACTAATCCTTTAACAATACTAAATACTACTGAACTATTTGGTATAGACTTACTTAAACAATTTTCAAATAGCACATTAGAAATAACATGTTCATCTAATTTTACTGCAAATATTGATCTGCAATGGGGATTAGCACTATTTATTGATAATACTCTTATAGCTTCTTCTTTATTTACATCATTCGATGCCTTTATATCACAAAATTTTAGTAAAATTTATTATTATACTTCTCCTTCTGTAGGAGAGATTAATATTTCTATTAGAGTAGGTATAATAGGAAGCGCAGGATATAAAAGTATTTATATAGGAAATTCTATTTTTGGATCTTATAGTCCATTGAATATAAATATAAAAGAAGTAAAAAATTTATAAAACAAATAAAGAAATAATATTTATAAAAGCATTTA
>BS_KBA_SWE02_21mDRAFT_10000459_pt1 | contig 15302 bp, 12 predicted proteins | sample BalSeasSWE02_21m_FD_9196 | JGI IMG/M metagenome (IMG submission 9196)
GATCTCTTTTGGAAGGCTTGGACCACGGATGATCAAACCGCTCGTGCTGAGAACCTAGAAAAAGTGCCCCCGTCCGAAGGGGACTCTGTTGAGCATGACCAAGAGCGAGAGCACATCCCCGAGTCGGGAGCAGGGGATGATGACTCAAACGAGCCCGAGAGTGGGACCTTGGCAGTTTACAGTGCCGAAGAGATCCTCCGACACAAAGATTTCACTGAGTTAACGGAAGCGGAAGTGCTAAGTGTCACTCAGCTGATCCGCCATTCCAGGTGGTACACCGAACATCATCCCATGCGGCGAAAGCATCCGGTCGCACATGGCTCCCGTCCACATCTACGCCGGGTCCTTAGGCAGGGGTTGCGCTATGGCGGCGAAGTAATGAAATTAACCTGGCAGACTCCCAAACTTAAAAGCAGACCTCTCATCGTCCTGTGTGATATCAGCGGGTCCATGGAGCGATATGTGCGTATTTTGCTAAGGTTTCTCTATGTGGTGACGAATGGTCTTGAGCGCTCTGAGGTCTTTGTTTTTAGTACCCGCCTGACCCGACTGACACGACAACTGCGCCACTCCGATATGGATCTGGCATTGCAACAGGCTGCTGATGTTGTCAACGATTGGGAAGGTGGTACGCGGATCGGCGAGGCACTTAAATCGTTCAACTTCAACTGGGCCCGCCAGGTCATGAGTCATGGCCCGACTGTTATCATCATCAGCGATGGCTGGGATCGGGGTGACCTGGATCTATTGCGCAGCGAGATGATTCGACTCCAACTCAATAGCCGCCGCCTGATCTGGCTCAATCCGTTGCTGGGGGCTACTGGTTATGAGCCCCTGGCAAAAGGTATCCAGACGGCATTGCCTTTTGTAGATGATTTTTTACCCGTGCACAACCTGGCCAGTCTCGAACAATTGGCTGCCCATCTGGAAAATATCAACCACCGGCGACCTGCCCGACAGACTCGGTCTTTTTTACAATAGTCAAGTTTTTTCTTGTTTTGAATTGGTCACGCAAGAATAAATGTTCAACCGTAATAGATTTAGTCATTTATATGGAAAACATCTTGACTTTTTGTTATTTTCTTGTACAATTAGTTTGTTGATACAACCAACTATCTAACCGAATAAGTTCCTTCCCATTCATTTATCTTTAATAAATATAAAATGACATCCTGGAACCAAAATGGCTACCAATAGTTATTCTCGCACCGGAGATCAAGCGCTAGTTCGAGAGATTAATCTCTCAGTGATTATGAATCATTTGCGCATAAGCTCTCCCATCTCGCGTGCGTCATTGGCTGAAACAACTGGGTTAAATAAAACCACGGTTTCCAGCCTGGTGCATGAATTGATCGAGCGGCAATTTGTGCAGGAAGTTGGATTGTCAGCCACAAGTACAGGGCGTCCCGGCGTGATGTTGAAATTAAATCCAACCGTGGGGTTTATTGTAAGTTGTGAAATTGGGGTGGATTTTATCTTAGTTATTTGTACGGATTTTGCTCCCGAGATCATTTGGCGTCACGAAGAACATATTGATCCAACCATTGGCCAGCATGCGATCCTTGATCGCGCGCTGGCTCTTTTACACCAGGCCAATGAGATAGGTTGCCCGGCATGCGGTACACTTTTGGGAATAGCAGTTGGGTTACCTGGACTGGTAGATCAGACGACCGGAGAATTGTTGTTTGCACCTAATCTGGGTTGGAAAGATCTACCAATCCGGTCCATTTTGAATGAGACTTTTAATGTTCCCGTTTTTGTGGATAACGAAGCCAATATTGCGGCTTTGGGGGAGCACTTTTTTGGTGCTGCCCAGGGTTACGAAGAAGTTCTCTATATTAGTGCAGGTGTGGGTTTGGGTGGGGGAATTGTGCATAGCGGTCGTGTATTCAGCGGTGTAACCGGCTTTAGCGCTGAGTTTGGACATATGGCCATGGATCCTGATGGAGATATTTGTAATTGTGGAAATCGTGGTTGTTGGGAAACGCAGGTAAGCCAACAGGTGCTTTTCCGACACATATGGAAATNTATTGAACAGGGTGAGTCAAGCATCCTGTCTGAAATGGTTGGGGGTAACCGTACTTCATTAACTGTGCCATTAATTGTTGAAGCAGCTCGCGCAGGTGACCCTGTAGCAATAGATGGATTGAAAATAATTGGGCATAAACTGGGGATTGGTATTGCCTCTTTAGTGAACGCTTTGAATCCTGAACTGGTTGTGTTTGGTGGGATCCTGAGCCTGGCGGGTGAATTTATGATACCTGTTATTGAAGAAGAATTAGAGAATCGAGCATTGAAATGGAATCGTGAAGCCATGCATTTGGTTTTAGCGCGGCATGGATTCGATGCTTGTGTTATGGGAGGCGTGGCCTTGGTTTATCAGGCTATCCTTACCCAACCTGGTGCTGTGAGTTTACATGGAAAGATGAGCCAACATATTTCTCTTGTCGCGTCAAATTGATTTATTCGGAATAAGAAATACGTGACACAAAGGCTTGAAGGAGGTGTCAAGAAAATAATAATTAAACCGCAAGTATAAGTCAGTTTTTTCGTCACCCTTTCACAACTCTAAGAAGGAGAAAGAAAAAATGTATAAGAAATTAGCATTTGCACTGTCACTTGTCTTGGTAATGGTTATTACCGCTTGCGGCCCTGCTGCGACTGAAGCTCCAACCACTGGATCAGGAGTAAAAGAACTGACCATCCTATGGGCTCAATGGTCTCCGGCTGACTACCTGCAAGAGATGGGAAATCTCTACGAAGCGGAAACCGGCATCAAGGTCACCGTCGTGCAGGAACCCTGGGGTTCATTTGGCGACCGCTTCAATGTTGCCATGGCTGCTGCTGGTACCGAATGGGACATGGTCGTTGGCGACAGCCAGTGGATTGGCCAGGGCGCGACCGCAGGATATTATGTTGACCTGACCGACTTCATGGTTAGCAACGGCATCGATAAGTCTGTCACACCTGCCACATTGCAATATTATGGTGAATACCCTGCTGGTTCAGGCAAATATTATGGTTTCCCGACCGAAGGTGATGCGGATGGCTGGGCCTACCGGAAAGACCTCTTCGAGGATCCTGACAATATGGCTGCCTTCAAAACTCAATATGGCTATGATCTTGCCGTACCCACCACTTGGGCTCAATTGATGGACATTGCCAAGTTCTTCACCAAACCTGATAAGAGCATGAACGGAGTGGCCATCTACACCCAGAAGGATTATGATGCCATTACGATGGGCTTTGAGAACGTCATGTTCTCCTATGGTGCGAAGTGGCAGAATGACGATAACACCGTCGAAGGCGCAGTCAACTCCCAGGCATCTATCGATGCCTTGCAGTACTATCGTGATCTTTATGATTGCTGCCAGGGTCCTGGCCTGAACAATGCCTTCTACACCGAAACCAATGATGCCCTCATTGGTGGCCAGGTAGCCATGACCATGAACTACTTCGCCTTCTTCCCGGCGTTGGCCAACTCGAGCACCAATCCCTATGCGGATGTCACTGGTTACTTCGCCAATCCTGCTGGCCCCACCGGAATTCGCAAGGCTGCACTTGGCGGCCAGGGCTTGAGCGTAATTTCCTTCGTAAGTGCGGACCGCCAGCAAGCGTCATTTGATTTCATCAAATGGTTCGCACAAGAGGACGTCCAAGCACAATGGGCAGCTAAAGGTGGATATACCTGTAATGCCAATGTACTCAAGACCGAGGCATTCTTGAATGCAACACCCTACAACCCGGCCTTTTCTGAGACCATGACCTTCGTTATGGATTTCTGGAATATCCCAACCTACGCTTCTCTCCTTACTCCCTCCCAGAATTATCTGAGCGGTTTTGTCGTTGGAGGCGAAGGAACAGCTAAAGAGGCTCTGGATAATATTGCAGCAGAGCAAACGACTGCATTGAAAGCGGATGGTGTTATCCCCTAAGCCGGTTCATTGCTAAAGAACTTCTCTAATAAATGTACGGAGGAGGCGGCGATCGCCGCCTCCTCACTCACTTCCGCCGAGAAAGAGGCAGGATTATGTCACAAAATGTATCAAATTTAAAGGATGCAGCGATGTATCCTCGCCAACGCCACCTGAGCAATCGGGCAATTACAAACATCTTCATCTGGCCTACTTTGGCGCTCCTGATTGCGATGAACGTTTTTCCATTGTTTTACAGCCTGTATCTTGGCTTTACCAATTACTCCGCAATTGCTCAAAAAGCCCCTGTATGGGTTGCCTTTCAAAATTTCAGTACTATTTTGAATGATAAGAATTTATGGCAATATTTTGCCACCACAGGCCGATATGCTTTGATGTCGGTTACTTTGCAGGTTTTGGTTGGTTTCGCTCTTGCCATGTTGGTGCGCGAAAAATTCAAGGGTGGAAGTCTTCTGACGACCTTGATTCTGATCCCGATGATGATCTCGCCCGTGGTGGTTGGTCTATTCTGGAAATTGATGTACAACCCTTCTTTCGGTTTCTTCAATTTCCTGCTTGGAATGAGTGATCCATCCAAATCTCCGGATTGGCTGGCCAGTCGTTTGGCTGGTCAACCCGTTCCTGGTTTGGCACTCTTAGCAGTTGCGATCGTGGATGTCTGGATGTGGGCGCCCTTTGTGATGCTTCTGGTACTCTCGGGTTTGAAGGCAATTCCCGATTACCTTTACGAGGCCGCCGCTGTTGACCGGGCAAGCTCCTGGTTCCAGTTCTGGCGTATTACCTTGCCTCAGGTTGCACCCTTGTTATTGATCGCAGTCTTGTTTCGAACGATCGAAGCATTTAAATCTTTTGATTTGGTAATGGGTATGACAGGAGGGGGACCGGGTGTTCAGACTGAGCTAATATCAGTCGACCTCTATCGTATAGCATTCTTGGGACAATTCCGCACTGGGTATGGAAGTGCGCTGGCATATATCATCCTGATCGTCATCATTGCGATCAGCAACCTGTATATCAAGTACCTGAATAAAAGCAAAGGGGAGGGTTAACTCATGACTACCTTTGAAGAAACTGGTCCCCGAACTCCAGTGGTTGAACCAACCCGTGTCGATAAGGTCCACCCGCGGGCTAAATTGCGCAAATCTGTCCGCGTGATTCTGACGGTGATCGTGACTTTCGTCATGATCGTTCCTGTCTTGGTCATGATCATGACAGCTTTTAAATCCCGCGCCGATATCGTCACTCCCCCCCCAAAAGTATTCTTCCATCCCACATTGGAAGGATTCCTATATCTGTTTACGGACCGTTCTGTGCTATCTCCTTCCAATCTGGAAGCCGAGCGAGCCCATCCCGGGGATCTTAATTACTGGCAGAAACTGGCTCTTAGTGTAGGACAAAAAATCAATGGGCCGAGTGATTATGTTGGCCGTTTGAAAAACTCCGTCATCATTGCTGGTACTTCGACCATACTATCCGTGATATTGGGATTATTTGCAGCCTATGCCTTCAGCCGCTTTAAAGTGGCAGGGAAGGATGATTTATTGTTCTTTATACTGAGTACGCGCATGCTGCCGGGAGTGGTGGTGACCATACCGCTCTTCCTTTTGTATAAGCAGTTGGGGTGGAACGATACCCATATAGGCATGATCATTCTTTATACGGTCTTCAATCTCTCGTTTTCAGTTTGGTTGTTAAAAGGTTTTATTGACGAGATTCCGATTGAATACGAAGAGGCTGCCCTGGTGGACGGCTATACCCGTCTGCAGGCTTTCTTTAAGATCGTTCTGCCTCAGGCAGTCAATGGCATTGCTGCCACAACGGTCTTTTGCTTGATCTTTGCCTGGAATGAGTATGCCTTTGCGCTTATGCTTACCAGCGAAAAGGCCCGCACTGCTCCGCCCAGTATAGCTACCATGTTGGGAAGTGGTGGACTTGAATGGTCAGCGATAGCCGCTGGCAGCCTTGGCTTTTTGATCCCGGTGGCGATCGTTACCTTTGTGCTGCGGGATTACTTGTTGCGTGGTGTCACTTTTGGTGCTGTGCGCAAGTAAATTATATATTTGATTGGAAAACGATTATGGCCACGATTGAACTCCGGCAAGTCGAAAAGAAATTTGGTGATCTCCATGCAGTAAAACCATTGGATTTTACGATCCATGATGGAGAATTTGTTGTCTTGCTCGGGCCATCCGGGTGCGGCAAGACGACTACTTTGCGTATGATATCCGGCCTGGAGGCAGTTTCCGGCGGAACAATATTGTTAAATGGGCGAAATGTAACCTGGTTACATCCCAGTGAACGGGATATCGCTTTTGTATTCCAATTTTATGCACTTTACCCGCACCTGACCGCTCGTCAAAACATTGCTTTTCCTCTTCAAGCTCAAGGAGAATCGCGTGAGAAGATTGAAGAGCGCATTAGCGAAGTTGCGAAATTACTGCGTATTGAGCACTTGCTTGGTGCACATCCCGGGCAATTAAGCGGTGGCGACCAACAGCGCGTGGCATTGGCGCGTGCTCTAGTCCGCAGACCGGCAGCATTCTTAATGGATGAGCCCCTCGGAGCTCTCGATGCAGATTTCCGAGAATCGATGCGCGCTGAGATCAAACGTTTGCATGTTCTTCAACACGCCACCACGATCTATGTTACCCATGATCAAGTTGAAGCCATGGCAATGGGTGATCGCATTGTCGTAATGTCCGATGCACAAATTCAACAAATAGGAACCCCTTCAGAAGTCTACTATAAACCAGCGAATTTGTTCGTGGCGCGTTTTATCGGTAGCCCGGGCATGAACCTTATTAATGGTCATTATGCTGCTGGGGAGGTAACGATGGCAGGGTTGGATAATCGTTATGATGTACCCCAAAATTGGAAGAGTGCCTTGGAAAAGGGTCTCAAGGGAGAGAAGGGTGTCGTTGTTGGTTTTCGTCCCGAAGCTGCCCAGATTAATGACAGCGGACAATTGGTTGGAAAAGTCTACGCCACCGAAATGCAGGGCTCATCTGCTGTTCTTCACTTGACCATAAACGAAGATGAAATAATTCATATCCGCACAGACCGTCTGATCCATTATCCCATTGATACATTGGTTAATTTTGATATCAACCCCCAGATGGTACGCTTTTTCAATCCCAAGACCGAATTAGCCATTGAACTGGAGGTGACCCAATGAGTCACATTGAACTTCAGCATATTACCAAGAACTATCCGGGTGTAACTGCGCTCGATGATATTAACTTTGACATCAAAGATGGTGAATTCTTCGTGTTATTGGGACCCACCGGAGCGGGTAAAACAACCACCTTGCGGGTGATTGCTGGTTTGGAGCGCCAGGAAGAGGGCTCCATCATATTCGATGGTGTATCTGTGGATGACCAGACACCCTCAGATCGCGACACTGCCCTTGTTTTTCAGCAATACTCACTCTACCCGACCATGTCCGTTTATGACAACCTGGCTTTTCCGCTGCGTTCGCCTCTACGGCGAATGTCTGCAGAAGACATCAAGAAAAAAGTAGAAGAAACTGCCGAGAAATTACGTATTTCCCACCTTTTGAAACGCAAGACTGCCCATCTCTCAGGTGGTGAAATGCAGCGTGTCTCTATCGGACGCGCAATTGTTCGTTCCCCCCGCGTCTTTCTGATGGACGAACCCCTCTCCAACCTCGATGCCAAGTTGCGCGAGGCCTTGCGCGTGGAACTGCAACATTTGCAAAAAACCCAGGGCAGCACCACGCTATTTGTGACCCATGATCAAATTGAAGCCCTGACCATGGCTGATCGGATTGCCATTTTGAGCGAAGGAAAGATCATCCAGGTGGGCACACCTGAAGATATCTACGATAGACCCGCCTCAACCTTTATTGCCCAGTTGGTGGGTACGCCTCGCATTAATATTTATGATGCAGTTCGGCAGGAAGATACCATCACCATCAAAGATAGTGATATCCATTTATCTGCTCCACAAGGAATTACGCTTCAGCCCAAGTTCCAGATGGGTATCCGCCCCGAAAACATTAAGCCGGATCCTGACGGGAAATTATCTGGTCAGTTGATATTGACTGAACCGCTTGGAGCCGAGACAATTCTTCATATTCAATCCGGCCAGAGTGTATTGCTTAGTCTGGTTCCCGGAATGACCTCTTACCATCTTGGTGATACCATGAAATTCAATATTTCCTTTGATCATATCCATTATTTTGGTCTGAACGGAGATCGCCTTCAGGCCTGAATTTAACAAGGAGTGCTACCATGAAATTCGGAGTGAATACCTGGGTTTGGACAGCTCCACTTACCGTGGAGGAATTGGAAGATTTAGCACCAAAGATCGCGAAAATGGGTTTTGACCATATCGAGATACCGATCGACGATCCCAAAACACTTGATTTCAAAAAATGTGCTGAGATCATCAGGAAAGAAGGTATCTCCAGCATTAGTTGCTGTGTTGCCATGGGTCCGGACCGTGATTTGATCGACCCTGATCCGAAAGTTCGCCAGAACGGGGTCGATTATGTAAAAGCAAGCATTGATGGGCTTGCATTGGTCGGAGGAACGAATCTTGTAGGACCTTTTTACTCGGCAGTCGGACGAACCTGGCAGCAATCCGCTGAGGAACGTGAACAGGATATGAAGATCCTGGTTGAAATATTAAAGGATCTTGCAGATTATGCCGGAAAGAAGGGTGTGATTCTGGGTCTGGAACCACTTAATCGTTTTGAGACCTCCTTCATTACCACCGCCGATCAAGCCATCGAGCTTGTGGACCGCGTAAACCATCCGGCTTTAAAGATCATGCTGGATACCTTCCATATGAACATAGAAGAAAATTCGATGGGAGATGCCATCCGGAAAGTAGGCTCTCGTTTGTTACAAGTCCACAGCAACGAAAATAATCGCGGTACGCCTGGTGCCGGACATGTTCCCTGGAAAGAAGTAGCGCAAGCATTAAAAGATATAAAATTTGACGGTATTCTGGTCATCGAATCTTTTACAAGCAAGGTAAAAAGCATCGCACGTGCAGCCGCAATTTGGCGACCATTGGCTTCATCCCAGGATGCATTGGCTGCGGATGGCGTGGTTTTTCTGAAGAATTTATTGAAGTAACTGACTTTAATAGAATTGTAGGAGGCATATGACTAAAAAATTGAATGTAGCGATTGTAGGTCTTGGATTTGGGGCCGAGTTTATCCCCATTTTCCAGCGTCATCCAAATGCAAATATGTATGCCATCTGCCAGCGTAACCAGGAAAAACTAGATCAGATCGGCGATGCATTTGGTATCAAAGTACGTTACTCAAGTTTTGAAAAACTCATTGAAGATCCAAACGTTGATGTCGTTCATATCAACTCTCCGATCCATGAGCATGCTCGCATGAGTGTGGCAGCTTTGAAAGCCGGAAAACACGTAGCCTGCACGGTACCGATGGCCACATCCGTGGATGAATGCTGGCAGATCATCGAAGCTCAAAAAGCATCCGGCAAGAAATATATGATGATGGAAACCGTTATTTATTCACGCGAATATCTCTTTGTTAAGGAGTTGCGTGATACCGGAAAGTTGGGCAAGATCCAGTTCTTGCGGGCAGCCCACCAACAGAATATGTATGGTTGGCCGGGTTACTGGGAAGGCCTTCCCCCCATGCATTATGCCACCCATGTCGTAAGCCCTTGTCTGGCGATGGGTGGGGCAATGGCGGAGGTTGTATCTTGTTTCGGATCAGGTAAGATTGCAGATTCCCTTATTCCAAAATACGGCTCACCTTTCGCAGTAGAGACAGCTCATATCAAGCTGAAAGGATCAGATCTATCCGCTGAAGTGACCCGTTCATTATTTGATGTTGCCCGCCAGTACACAGAGAGTTTCGATGTTTATGGCAGCAATATGAGCTTTGAGTGGCAACTGATCGCGGATGAAGAACCGATCGTTCATCTTGGAGGCGAGGATGCAGAACATGTAGCCATCAAGGATTATGCGCACCTTCTTCCTGAAGGTATCCGTGAATTTACAACCAAGTGCGTTTACGATATGGCTGAGAACGCACACCTTTCATTCATACAAGGATCCGGACATGGTGGCTCACATCCCCATCTTGCTAATGAGTTCCTTATGGCCATCGTAGAAGACCGCGATCCCTTCCCGAATGTGTTTGAATCGGCAAATTGGACCTCCGTAGGTATCCTGGCTCATGAATCGGCCATGCAAGGCGGAAAGTTGATCCAATTACCTGACTATAAATAGAATTTTTGCTCTATCTATCTAAATTCATTTCGATCATCTATCATGAAAGGAGAATGAAATATGGGACGACCTATCACATTGTTCACCGGTCAATGGGCTGACCTTACTCTGGAAGATCTGGCTAAGAAAGTCAGTGAATGGGGTTTTGATGGTCTGGAACTGGCCTGCTGGGGGGATCATTTTGAAGTGGATAAAGCTTTATCAGATGACAGCTATGTACAGAACCGTTGGGATATCCTCAACAAATACAATCTAAAATGCTATGCAATCAGTACCCACCTGGTAGGCCAGTGTGTGGCGGATGACCCGATTGATGAACGGCACCAACGCGTTCTATCTCCGCGACTTTGGGGCGATGGAGATCCTGAAGGTGTTCGTCAGCGCTGTGCTGAAGAGGTCAAGAATACTGCCATAGCCGCTAAAAAATTCGGCGTGGGCATAGTCAACGGTTTCACTGGTAGCTCCGTTTGGAAGAATTTGTATTTCTTCCCCCCGACAAACCAGGATGATATCAACAGAGGCTATGCCGATTTTGCTGCCCGTTGGAAGCCGATCATGGATGTCTTTGCCAGGAACGGGATCAAATTCGGTCTGGAAGTTCATCCAACTGAAATTGCTTATGATCTTGTCACCTCCAGGCGTACTTTGGATGCGATTGACAACCATCCTGCTTTTGGGTTCAATTTTGACCCAAGCCACTTCATCCATCAATTCATTGATCCTGTTGAGTTCATAAATGAATTTGGTGATCGCATTTGGCATGTTCATGTAAAGGATTCCCGCTTGCAGCTCACTGGTCGCAACAGCATTCTGGGCGGCCATTTGGATTTCGGCGACGCCCGCCGGGGTTGGGATTTTGTCTCTCCTGGTCGGGGAGATGTTAAATGGGATCAGCAGGTGCGAGCTCTGAACCGTGTTGGCTACAAAGGACCGCTCTCCATTGAATGGGAAGATAGTGGCATGGATCGCGATTGGGGTGCCCCCGAGGCATTAAAAATGATCCGCAATCAGGATTTCACCCCATCAAATGTTGCCTTTGATGCTGCTTTCGCGGCTAAAGAATAGGGGGGTACTATGAGCGAAGAAACTGGTTTCACAACAATGGCCGGAGCCATGGCCAAAGGCGAGATTCCTGAGATCGGTGTTGGCATGTTGGGCTATGCCTTTATGGGCAAGGCGCATGCCAATGCCTACAAGAAGATCCCCTACATGATGTACCCGCCGCCAGCGATTCCCCGTCTGGATGTTATCTGCGGTCTCGGAAAAGAAGCCGTTGCCGAAGCAGCCAAACGCTACGGCTTTAGTACGTTTTGCCCGGATGATTGGAAGAACATGTTGGATGTTTGCGCCAAAGATATAGACCTGTTTGATAATTGCGGCCCAAATAATATCCACATGGAGCCAACCGTCTATGCCATGAAGTTGGGAAAGCATGTTTTATGTGAAAAACCCATTGCCCGTACAGCCGAAGAAGCCAAACAAATGGTGGATATTGCCAAACAGACCGGGGTTAAAAACATGGTGGCTTTCAATTATCGCTTTGTACCGGCCATACGACAGATCCGAAATCTGATTGATAGTGGTGCACTGGGTAGAATTTATCACTGGCGGGCGGTTTATCTTCAGGAATGGATCCTCCCGCACTACAACACACCCAAGATCTGGCGCCTGGATAAGTCAGTTGCCGGCAGCGGTGCACTGGGTGACCTGGGTGCACATATCATTGACCTGGCTCACTATTTGGTCGGAGGGGTCAAAACGATCTCTTCGATGGCAAAGACCTTTATCACAGAGCGCCCCATGCCGGATGACCCCACCAAAATGGGTACAGTGGATGTGGATGACGCCTTCGTCTCCATTTGCGAGTTTGAAAATGGGGCATTGGGCACATTTGAGTCAACCCGTTTTGCACTGGGTCGCAAAAATTTCAATAGCTTCGAGATCAATGGTGAAAAAGCCAGCGTTCGTTTCAACCTGGAGCGCTTAAATGAGTTTGATATCTTCTATCGCGATCAGGATCCTAAGGAAACCAGCGGCTGGACAAACGTTTCTGTCACAGAGGGTTACCATCCGTGGTGGGGTAACTGGTGGCCGCATGGCCATATCATTGGTTGGGAGCATACTTTCGTCCACGAGATCACTCACCTGTTGGATTGCATTGTCAACGACAAGGCTGTGGGACCTCATGGAGCAACTTTTGAAGATGGCTATCGTGCAGCAGTCATCTGTGATGCGATATTGAAATCTGCGGACATTAAGAAGCAGGTGGATATAAAATACTGAGATAGAAGCTGGTGGGGTGACTCACACCCCACCAGCACCACATGAATGGTTAAGGAGCAATTATGGCGAAGACTCGCCTTCGTATACCGGTAAAGCTTTTCATTGCGATTGCAGTCACATTAATACTTGGTCTGGTGGCTGGCCCTGCTATTAAAGCACTGACAACAGAAGAACAGCAGGCAAAAAATGTTCTCCTTTCCGCAATTCCCTTCATCCTGATTTTTGTTTCCATACTGCTGACATTCATCTCATTGATCAATATGTCGTCCAGTGTGCTCAATAATAATATTTCACCGCGCATTTATAAATCCATAGAGAACATACTAATTGCTGGTATTGTTCTGGGCATATTTGGAATGTTCCAACCCTGGTTAATTCTTTTCTATAAAATTGGATTTATGGTGTTGCTTGTGTCCACTCTTGGATTCATTTGGTGGGGTCATGTAAAGCCAAAGGAAGTTCGTCGCCAGAAAGGTGCTGGTAGAACATCTGTTGACGAATCGAAGTCGATTTGAACCTGATCCAGGGACTGATCTTGAATTCTTTGTCGTTCATTATTATATGAATATCTCGCTAAAAACTGCACATTTTGAAAGGAATGTAAATGTCTGACCTCTTTCAACCTAAGCCTGAACATAAATTTACCTTTGGTTTGTGGACTGTTGGCTCTGTTGGTACCGATCCTTTTGGCGGTCCGGTGCGAAAGCCGAAATCACCGGTCGAGCTCGTCCATCTCCTCGCGGAAGTTGGCGCCTATGGCCTCAATTTCCATGACAATGACCTTGTCCCAATAGACGCTACTCCTGCAAAACGGGATCAAATTGTTCGTGATTTCAAAGCTGCTCTCAAGGAAACCGGTTTGGTCGTTCCAATGGCAACCACGAATCTGTTTTCGGACCCAGCTTTCAAAGATGGTGCTTTTACTTCTAATGATCCAAGCGTTCGTGCTTATGCTTTGCAGAAAACCATGAATGCTATGGATCTGGGTGCTGAATGTGATGCCAAAATATATGTATTTTGGGGCGGGCGCGAAGGTACGGAGACGGATGCAAGTAAAAGCCCGTTGGATAGTCTAAAACGCTTTCGGGACGCTCTTAATTTCCTTTGCGAATACAACCTGGCTCAGGGTTATCAATTTAAATTTGCGCTGGAAGCCAAACCGAACGAACCTCGTGGAGACCTATATCTGTCGACCACTGGGGCAATGCTCGGCTTTATCGAAACGCTTGACCATCCTGACATGGTGGGTGTCAACCCCGAGGTGGCTCATGAACAAATGGCCGGCTTGAACTTTTTACACGCCATTGCCCAGGCTTGGGATGTGGGTAAACTTTTCCACCTGGACTTGAACGATCAAACTCCCGGACGCTATGACCAGGATTTCCGCTTTGGTGCGGTTAATCTAAAAAATGCATTCTTCCTGGTCAAGTTCCTGGAAGATGTTGGTTATCAGGGCAGCCGGCATTTTGACGCCCATGCCTATCGTATGGAAGATTATGAAGGGGTCAAAGATTTTGCCAGGGGCTGCATGAGAACGTATTTGATCCTCAAGGACAAGGCTGAACAATGGAATCAGGATAAGGAGATCAAAGCCCTGCTTGCAGAGATCAACTCCGATCAGAAAAACGACCTGCCTTTGTTGGGAGCATACAGCTCCGAGAGAGCAGCCAATATCAAAGCCAGGCAGTTTGATCGTCAGGCATTGGGTGCCCGTGGTTTGCCCTACGAACGCCTTGACCAGTTGACTGTGGACTTGTTATTGGGAGCAAGATAAGCGTATTGTTCTATTACGTTTCCTGAGTCACTTTTTCATCGCTTCTCAATCGTGGAACTTGAAATATGACGATCTTTTTAGGCCTTGATGTTTCAACAACTGGCGCCAAAGCTTTATTAATTGACGGGAAGGGTGGTGTTGTCGCTACTGCGACAACACCATTGAAGGTTTCCACTCCGCATCCTCTTTGGTCGGAACAGGATCCGCATCATTGGTGGATCGGGATTGCAGAAAGCATTCGTCAGGTGCTTGAGCAAGCAAAAGTATCTGGTTCAGATGTGGCTGCCATTGGCCTGACAGGCCAGATGCACGGCTTGGTTTTATTGGATGAGCACGGTGAAGTGTTGCGTCCTGCCATTCTTTGGAATGATCAACGTACCGGTTCACAATGTGATGACATGCGAGCCCGTCTGGGTAGGGAACATCTGATCCAGATTACCGGCAACGATGCCCTGACTGGTTTTACAGCACCCAAGATCCTGTGGGTCCAACAAAACGAGCCGGAAGTATTTTCCAGGGTCCAACATATCCTTCTGCCAAAAGACTATATTCGTTACCGGCTGACGGGCGATTTTGCCATGGATAAAGCCGGTGGCTCTGGTACGATCCTTTTTGATCTAAGAACCCGTGATTGGTCTCCCGAGGTTCTGGCCGCCCTCGAAATCCCTGCCAAATGGCTTCCACCCACCTTTGAAGGTCCTGCACGGACTGGCGTAATCAGTTCTCTCGCAGCCGCTGAAACCGGTTTGCTGCAGGGTACGCCTGTCGTTGGTGGCGGTGGAGATCAGGCTACCCAGGCAGTGGGTGTGGGTGCTGTCAGGCCGGGCATTATTGCGCTCACTTTAGGAACCTCTGGTGTAGTATTTGCCACCACACAGTCACCCCTGGTTGAGCCTGAAGGTCGCCTGCATGCTTTTTGTCATGCAGTGCCAGGCCGCTGGCATCTGATGGGTGTCATGCTTAGCGCAGCAGGTAGCCTGCAGTGGTATCGCGACACCCTTGCTCCTGGTACAAGCTTCGATTCCCTCGTGAAAGAGGCCGCTGATATTAAAGCAGGTAGTGAAGGATTA
>BS_KBA_SWE02_21mDRAFT_10000460_pt1 | contig 15280 bp, 7 predicted proteins | sample BalSeasSWE02_21m_FD_9196 | JGI IMG/M metagenome (IMG submission 9196)
CTGAAGCAGAAATTCGGCGGTATTTTCCCTCACCCCCGGCCCCTCTCCCAGAGGGAGAGGGGCGAAAGAAAATACGGGAAAATTTATGCTTCAGTACTTAGGACGCACCTCACCTAAATAAAATTTGGCCCCAATTTATTGGTAGTCTCTACCAGCCAATGGAGGTACTAACCGCAGTGGTGTATGACGCTTCGCTGATACACCCTACCGCTAATGCCATTAAGCTAAACTAAGGTTACGGCGTTGGAGTCCAAATCTTCAGATTTGGCAACGCCGTCTTACCTTAACCAGTCTCGTCCAAAGCTGAAGGTTTGGACTCCCACTCGGCTTAACTTAATGGCCGTGACCGCCTACCGCCGGGTCGCCGATTCCTCAACCTGACAGGTGCTAAGTTTCCTAAACCTCAAAGGTTTAGGAAACTTTGAACCTGGGTAACTCATTGAATTTTCAGACCTCCATTATCTTGGAGGAACTACCAATTTATTTATTCCAACCATAATGAAATCAAAACATAGAACTTCAGATTTTAATTTTTGGCCCAGTATTGCTGACATGATTTTGGCCGTATTTATGACATTCTTAATTTTATGGTTTGTGGAAAAATTTCTCTTTTTAAGTGATTTAGCTCTTACTAAACAAGGAATTGCTCAATTAGAGGACAAACTTAAGCAAAGTAATTTCGCGGTTGCTCAGGCCCAATCAGAGGTCACTCAGGCCACCTTGGAGGCCGAAAAAGCCAAATCAGTAGCGGCCGAAAACCTGTCGGCAAGCACGATGGCATTGATCCGCAGTGAGGGCGAAAAAAACCGATATTTAACCTCTCTTCGAGAATGTCATCAAGAGCAAGATACTTCTTCCAAACAACTCGGAAAATGCGAAAATCAGTTAAAAATTTGTCAAGCCGCATTTCAATGCGATAAACCTCCCATTATTACCTTAGACGAAGCCTCCGGTTATAATTTTGAAACGGGTAGTGCTAACTTGTCAGAAGAGTTTAAAGCCCAACTGCAAAATAAAATTCAAGTTATTAAAAGCGAATTATTGCGCTATAAAGCCAATGTGATTGAAATTATTGGACATACTGATGGACAAATCGCTGGTGGTCAAGGCAATTTGGATCGCGAATTAGAAGACGTAGCCGCCGGCACTCGTTCCATCGATACTTTGCGCTATGGCTCTAACGCGGATTTAGGTTTAATCCGGGCCTTAGCGGTGGCCTTATTTTTAGAACAAGAGTTGAAATCGCAAACTGAATTGGCTAACGTAAAATTTAGAGTTTATTCCGCCGCCCAGTTAATTTTACCCACCGGCGAATTAGCACTTAATACTAGCCGTACTGCTAATGAACAACGCCGCCGCATTGAGTTACGGTTTACGCGGTTGGAAAGGTAGCAAGAGATGTAATTACTCATCTTACGCATGACCACCCCCAACCCCTCCTTGGTAAGGAGGGGAGTAAGCACCACCTAAATCGCAGGGGATATTCCCCGCCTTAGCAAGGAGGGGCTAGGGGTGGTGCGTAAGGTGAGTAATTAGATTTGATCACTTTCGAACAGTGGTCAACTCTATAATCAACTTTCAAACCGTAGTCGATTTTTTCTTGGCATAAATGGTTACGGTACCATAATTTCCTGAAAGTTCCTCAATGACATAGCCGAGTAGCCCTAATGGTAGCCAAATAACTACCGTGAGTAATTGAATCAGCAAAGGAATTTTGGCTACGGTTGATCTGGCAATACCTCCTTGTAAAAAGCGGTACAGTGCATTAGTATCATGAGGTGTAAAGAGATTCGCTAAACTCTGAAACCAGCCATATAAATTTTGAATGGCATCACCGCTGGTCACTTCCAGAATTTCATAATGGTGTTGTTTTAATAATTCGATGAGTCCATGTTTACTAAAATGGAGGAGATGTCGAGGGACATCTAAATGAAACCAAGTCGCGAACCCTAACTTGGCTTGCAGACTAGCAATATTGGGCACGCTGAGGCACAGAAACGCTTCTGGTGCGAGTACCGTGGTAGCTTGTTGGAGTGCTATTACCGGATCGGGTAGGTGTTCTAAGACATGCCAAAAAATAATTAATTGAAAATAGTTAGCCGGAAACGGCCATCCTTGGTTGGGAGGTGGTGACACCACATTAACGGTCGGGTTATTTAAAATCCAGTCAGCGGCGGTACCGGATTCCAGGCAATAGACTTCACAACCTAATTGTTTCAATTCGCGTAAAATATAAGCTCGGCCACAGCCAATTTCTAACACCGATTGGGGATGAAATTTTTGGTAAAACTGCGCGGCATTGCGTTGGTGGTTAAGCCGAAAAATTTGCTCGATCCAGGGAGAGAATTTGCCGCCTTTAGAATTATAGTAAGTGGGGCCGTAGTAATCTATGTGGTGGTCGGTGGTAGTCAGATTATCCTGGGTAAAATAGCAATCACAGGTGGGACAGTGAAGCAAGGTAAATGGATGTTTAGTAAGGTAATCTGGGCATACTTGGGTTTGCTTAAGCAGTGAATGTTGTTTACATAAAGGACAGTGTAAAGAAGTGAGGTCGAGCATGAATAAATTTCTCGGTGAGTGGAACCAATTAGAGTTGACCTCTGTCAACCAGAGGTCAACGCTTTAGCTATTTTTCGTCGCCACGGGTCATTCCAGAAATAATTGCCGCAGTTTAGAATCCATCTGCTCCAATTTTAAATCTTGGAGATTTTCTTTTTCGATATATAATAAGCAGGCCTTTAGCATATAGTGATCCAAGGCCGCTAGGTGAAATTGATAAGTTTGGTCGTTAATTTTTAACTTTTCACCAAATAATGTCAAATAAATTCGATTAATAGCCTGAATATCGTTGGAAGAACGTTCTTCATCAAAATACTTTAGGATACGACCCGATAAATATTTTTCCCCGGCATTGGATAATACTTCCAGCGCATTACCTTGATTAGCCCGGCTGGGCGAAAATAGGCCGCGACTAACTCGTTGAAAAAATTCCAAATTTTTGTCAGAAGCAAACGTAACCATGGTAAGTACATGTAGCAGGTGAATTTCGGCAATTTCTTGCAACACTTTGGTGACTAAGTCATAAACTTTACTGCGATTGTGGTTGGCCAGGTGAATCCGCAACAGGCCATGAATTTCTACAAACTTTTTCAACGAGCGGTCAGCTAATTCGCGTAATTGTTTCTTTTGCTCTTCCGTTAGTCGAAGATAAATTAACGAGAGAATTTCGAAACGTTGTGGTGGTGGCACATCTTCGCTAAAAGCTTGAGCGATCAGCGCGGATTTACAAATGCCTAAACTCAGACGTAATAATTCTTTACTTTCATTCACTAAAGTTCGATCTTTAGCACCGAGGAGGCGAATAATGGGCATCCATTCGGTTAAACCTTCTTCTAATTGACATTCCTTCAACGCTCGCAAGGCTATGATTTTCATGTCTTTATCTGAAGAATCCAGGGCCTCCATCAAACGACCTTTGTATTCTTGTAAACAACCTTCTTGCATTCGCACCAAGGCGGTAAAAGCGGCCAACCGGACCTCGGCTGAGGAGTTAATCTCATCCAAGAATGGCAAGACACACTCCGTATAGTGTGGTTGGCGCAATTCACCCAAACCATATAAATAAAGTGCTAATTGCACCGAAGATTCGGTGGTTTTTAGGCGTACCAGTAATTTATTTTCAATCTTTGATTTTTCTAAGTAAAGTGGATGATTGTATAAATATAAACTGGCTTCTACAAACACTTTAGGGGCCGGATGTTCTAAAAATTTAACTACCATCTCGTTGATGTTAATGCTTTTGAATTGCGCCAAATTTTTTAAAATCAGTGGTAATACTTCAGAGTCTTGTTCAGTTTTTAAAGCTTCTACTAGGTAGTGAATACTGGCTTGAGATTGTGGTAAAGCGGCTAAGGTGTTAATTCCACGTTCTTTAATTTGAAAAATCTGGGTGTTAAGAAGCAAATTACCGACCTGGTTAACAAAATAACTGAGCCGTAACACTCGTATCATTTCAAGAGCCGCAATGACATGATATTGGTCCGTGCTACGCAATTTTTCATCAAGCACATTTTTTAATTTCTGACTTCTGCTACTGGCCCCAATGTCAGTTTGACGACCAAACAGCTCGCGGTTAAGTAGTCCAAAGACCCCTTGGTTATAAGTGGCCCATTGGGGTAGTGCCACAATCACGCCCAATAACGAGACGATAAAGACAATGAATGGTAATACATAGCTTTGTTGCTCTTTCGACAAACCTAATGGTATCCCAAACAGCGCGTAATTATGGTCGGTAATTAAGATTAAAAAGGAGCCGGCAATGAGGGTGGCTAATGGAAACACAATGCCATTAAGGAAGGCTTTATTGAGTCCCCATAAGTTAGGCGGAATGGCGTTAAATAATAAATTATTCGCTGGAGTCCGTAATGCTCCTCGCATTTCTTGATTGATAAACTGAGTTAANATGCCTAAACTCAACATCACNACTTCACTATGTTCAATATAGCCATGAGATTTGCTATAAAAGAAAATGAATAACCCAAACACGACGATAGTGACGAGTGCTGGATAAAGGAGATTGCTGGCACCTACGCCCAGTTTGACCACGATGCGTGAGGTGAGAAAGAGTTGAATAAATAACCAGGCGAGGTTGGCAAAAATTTCATAAGTGGCAAAAAAAGTGGCCCGTTGAGTGGCGTTGGGAAATAGTTCAAAGTAAATTATTGTTTGATATTGATATTCCAATAATTTATTGCCAATGACAAAGAGAATTAAACCTAATGACATAAAAATCATCAGTTTAGATCGAATAATATATTTAAAGGCGGTTACTAATTCCAATACTGGATTTTTATGACTTTTAGCTTCGGCTTTGCTGGCACGTACTGGACTTAAGCGGGTGTTAATCAGGTGCAACAGGCCAAATGCACCTAAGCAGGCCCAGCCTAGCACAATAACCAATTGTTGTGGTTGAAAGTGAAAGATATTGAGCAGTACAATCAAAGCACTACCACCTAAAATTCCGCCAATCGGCATTCCAGAATTGATAACGGCAGTGAGCCGTTTAACTTGGACCGCGGTGAAATAAGAGGCCACTACGCTACCCACATGAATTGAAATGAGAATGTAAAAAAAGAAAAAACCAACAAAGAAAAAACCATAGACCCGGTGCAACTCTTGATTGCCAAAGGTCATAAAAAAAAATAGAAACTGCGTGAAAATAGAAAAGAAGGTGGTTGATAGGAGAAAAAATCCTAAAATTTCTATGCCGCTTGCCGTCTTCGTGTAATGAGCATAAATGAGGGAGCCTACCATCACTGATAAATCTATGAAAATAAACATAATAGGGAGATTATTTCCCCCTAAATTTTGGATGAGTAGAGTCATGCTGATACTGCGAGCAAAACTGGCACCGAAAGAGAATACCAATAATACTAGGAAAAAATAGAGAACGCCATCCCATTCATTAGGTTTGATGGATAATAAGTTGCCTAAGAGACGTGCAATCATTAGTAGTTTTAGTAGTTATTGAATAAAGCAAAGCAGGAGTACAAAGCGAAGCTTTGTCACAAAGCAAAGCTTCGCTTTGTACTCCTGGACCTGGAGCTAAAATTTTTACATTTTTTGATTAAGTACCATACTACGCATACGGCTAATTAATACTTTAATAAAACCAAAGGCAATAGCTGGATATTCATGAGCCAATTGTTCCATATCATTACGCTCAATGACTAAGAAGATACAAGGACCACGGCACTTAGCTGTAGCAGTACGAGTTTCCGCATCAAATAAAGCTAATTCTCCAAGAAAATCATTTTCTTTCAAAGTTGCTAAATGTCGCTCTTGGCCATCTTTATTTTTAAGAATCATAACTTCACCAGAAACTACAATAAATAATCTATCACCAATATCACCCTCATTAAATAAGACATGTCCACTTTCATACGCTTCTTCACTAGCAATCGTAGAAATCATGTGAATATCCTCCGTTTTTAACATAGAAAACAAAGGGACTTTGTTGAGAACAATGATTTTTTCTAAAGGAATCATTAGTGCAATGAAATCTGTTGATTTATCAAAATAATTTTCTTAATTCATTAATTAAATTAGCGGCGCGACACGACCACGACCTCACCATTTTACGGATTTTATCACTTTGATTATATAATTTAAAAGTCATAAATCTATTTTTCTCTAAAATCTGCTAAACTAAATCCAAATATTAAGCTCAATGTACTCAATCCATTAAACCAGGAATCGCTAATATGAGATACACTTACACTTTCCATCCATTTTTGCTGTACTGGCTCATGTTATGGCCAACCTATTCTGCCATGGCGGTTACCATCAATCCTAATGACGTGTATATACAATTGCTACAAGTCAAGGCCGACATTAATCTCCTCAAACAGCATTTTAATATTCAGGAAGAGATTACCGCGGAAAATATTGAGGTGCCGTTATTACCGCGCCATACTTGGCAAAAGAGTTATGAAGTATTGTTTAAACTCAATCTATTACGACAAAAACTCAATCTACCGGTTATGGCCGTACCGTCGTGGGCACCCACTGTCGAGGTCTCCTCGTTTCATGTTTATGAACAAATTCGTCGAATTCAGTTAGAACTTGACCTCTTAAAAATTTACTTAAATATTCCATCTACCTCTCCTCCAGAGGCGGCGCCGAGCATGACTAATTCCGCCGAAACGGACCAAACTATCACGGATAATTTCAATCTACTCAATTATCTGTCTTATCAACTTGACCTGCTCACTGGCACTAATTTTAATCCTTCATCGGTTTTTGGACAAGCGATGCGAATATTTACGGATGTGAATACGTTACTAACGGAGTTAGAAATTAAAGATGACACCATTCCAGCGGCCCAAAAAATCGATGCGCAACCTGAAGATTCATTTACCATAGCGTTACAATTATTACGCGAAGTTAAACGAGTGCAAAATTTAGCACATATTGACACGGTTGATATTTATGCGTTCAAACTAACTAAAACCAAAATTACTCCCACTGAAGTATTTGGTTTGACCGGAATCATTCTGGCGGAATTACAAACCTTAAAAGCCCATCTTGGCCTCAAACACTCTTTCACTCCTCTGGCCAGTTTTTATGAAGATAAACAACCGGCAGAAATTCAACAAATTTTAGGTTGGTCGGTACGAAAATTGCGTTTAATTAATGCACTTGATTGATTCACCACCCCTAACTACCCCTAACCCCTCCTTGTTAAGGACTGACCACCCCTAACCCCTCCTTGTTAAGGAGGGGGACTGACCACCCCTAACCCCTCCTTGTTAAGGAGGGGGACTAACCACCCTCTCTCTCCCCTCCTTACTAAGGAGGGGTAGGGGGTGGTTAACTGGCTAAGGAAGGGGACTAACTACTCAGCTCTTTCCCCTTATCAAGGAGGGGCTGGGGGTGGTTAACACACTATACCAAATTTCATCATTACCTATTTTTGACACTCCCCACTACTTTAGGATTCTCGTATGCCGCGCTATAATTTTTATCGTCTATTAAGTTTAGGCATTAAAGCCAAACTAAGAATACTCATGTTGTTCGCCAGTATTTTACCATTTATGCTGGTTGGTTACTATGGTTACTACTCTAGTACCCAGTCACTCACCGAAAATATTTTTGTTGCCGACAAACAGCAAGTTCAAAATGTGATTAGTAGCCTACAAAGTTTTTTAGAAGTGGGGCTGTTTAATTTAAATTTTTTATCTTCCTTCCATACGCTTAAAAATTTCTTGATTTGGCAGGAAATCGGCGAGCCTTATCAAACCAGACAAGCGTTACAAGATACGCGCAATGCGTTTATCTCCTTCGTCGATTCGCGCAAAATTTATTCTGAATTACAATTGCTGACTCAAGAAGGACAAGAAATTTTACGGGTAGAATATGATCGTTATCGTGATAAAACCATCGTTCTCCCACCAGAAGGACTACAAAACCGCCAAAATACTCGTTATTTTCAACAAACCCTACAGTTGGCACCAAACGAAATTTATTTTGAACTGGGTTCTAATAGTCACAGCGAACTTTCTGCGGAAGAGATAGTACGTTATGCCACACCGATCATTGATCAAAACCATATTAATCGAGGTATGCTAGTATTAACCATGCCCGTAGCCCATTTTTTGGAAATTATTAGAATGGCTACTTCCTCGGATACCGCCACCGATTCGGCGGCTACCGCAGTGACCAACAGTCATTATAATTATTTATTGGTGACCGACACCGGCGAATACTTATATCCGCCAGAGAAACAGTCCAAAACCATGGCCCGTAGCGAAGCCATGGTTACTTTAAAACATGATGACCCAACGCTATTCGAGCATATCAAACTTCAGTCACAGGGCATGATGATTGAGCAACAACAGATTTCCACGTTTCAACAATTTACGCCATTATTTGGCTCGGCACAAACCTGGATTCTAATCAAACGCACGGATAAGAATATAGCATTAGTACGAGTTAGTCAATTTACTCGAAACTTTGTCCTCATGATAATTGGATTATTATTACTCGTGCTAGTCTTAACTGGTCAAGTAACCAAAATGCTGATTAACCCACTCTTACAAGTCAATGCTCAATTGAAAGCGTTAGCCGAAGGTAAATTAGTGGAAAAAACCATTGAATATAGTCAAGCAGATGAAATTGGAGAATTGATTACTGCTCTGTGGCAAGTTAAGAATAGTATTAAAAATACTATCTCTCAAGCCAATGCCATTGCCAACGGTAACTATACTCATCAAGTACAGATGTTATCGACACAAGACCAATTGGGTAAAGCGTTGTCCAATATGACCCAGATTTTACGCGAAGCCACGGCGCAAAATACCCGACAAAATTGGCTAAAAACCGGGCAAACTCAACTCAATGATGCCATGAGTGGTGAACAACATATTGCCGTCTTAACACAAAATATTATTCGTTTTCTCGCCACTTACCTCTCATCTCAAATCGGTGCGCTCTATTTGAGTGAAAATGCAACGACGACGGCGGCGACTCCAGGTAGTTTAAAAATGATCGCCAGTTATGCTTATACCCGGCGCAAACATTTAGCGAATCAATTTCAATTAGGTGAAGGTCTAGTCGGACAAGCTGCTTGGGAGCGACAACCCATTCTCATCACCCAAGTGCCAGCGGACTACGTTCAAATCAGCTCCGGCTTAGGCGAAACCACGCCGCGCTACCTTTTAGTCATGCCCTTTTTATATGAAAACCAGGTAAAAGGAGTCATCGAGTTAGGTAGCCTCCAAGATATGAGCGAGTTACAGTTAGAATTTCTGAAAACGGTGTTGCCCAGTATTGCCATTGCCATTCACACCGCCCAATCTCGTACCCAATTACAAGAATTATTGCAACAAACGCAAACCCAAACCCAAGAGTTACAAAGTCAAGCGGAAGAATTACAAAGCCAACAAGAGGAATTACGTCAGGCCAATGAAGAATTAGAAGAGCGCACTAAAGAATTAGAGCGCCAACAGAATGAAATTCAACAAAAAAATATCGACTTAGAAAATGCCCAGGCGATAATGACGACCAAAGCTAAAGAATTAGAACAAGCCAGTAAATATAAATCCGAATTTCTGGCCAATATGTCCCATGAATTACGTACTCCGCTCAACAGTTTATTAATTTTGGCCCAACTGTTAGTTGACAACAAGGATGCTAATTTGTCCACCAAACAAATCGAATATGCCCGTACTATTCACAGTGCGGGGAACGATTTGCTGGTTCTAATCAACGAAATTTTAGATTTATCCAAGGTAGAAGCAGGTAAAGTCGAAGTCCAAATCGCACCGCTCAACCTCACTGAATTGGTAGAATCATGCCAACAAAAGTTTACTCAAACCGCGGCCGAAAAAGGCCTGGCGTTTGAGATTAAAGTCGCGACCACGATGCCACCAGTGTTATACACGGATTCACAACGGTTGCAACAAATTATTAACAATTTATTGTCAAATGCGTTTAAATTTACCACTCAAGGCCAAGTGACTTTGGAGATTAATCAAGTACCAACCTCCAACGTGAAACTACAATTTGACACGCCCATTCCAGCGGCACCAATGTTATATGCCATCAGTGTGAAAGATTCTGGCATTGGGATTCCCAAAGACAAACAGAAAGTAGTATTTGAAGCCTTTCAGCAAGCCGATGGGACCACCAGTCGGCGCTATGGCGGCACCGGCCTGGGATTGACTATTTCACGACAATTAGCCCGTCTCTTGGGAGGAGAAATTCACCTAGAGAGTGAAGTCGGAAAAGGTAGTATCTTCACCTTATATTTTCCGGATCAACCGCCCGTCATTCCAATGAATCCGTTGAGATTTGACAACTTTTCGAAAGTTGTCAAATCTGAGGACGCGTCGAGATTTGACAACTTTTCGAAAGTTGTCAAATCTGAGGAGGAGTCGAAATCGGTTGCCGTAAACCATGAGACTGAGACCACCGACACGACAGCGGCAACCACCGATGATCGAAATGAACTTACCGCGACCGACCAATCTTTGCTCATTATTGAAGATGACGCTAGTTTTTCCAAAATATTGATAGAATTAGCCCATGAAAAAGGATTCAAATGTTTATTAGCGGAAGATGGTAAAACCGGTTTACAATTAGCCGAACAATATTTGCCACAAGCGATAATTTTAGACATCGGCTTGCCTAAAGCTGATGGCTGGACCGTCATGGAAAAACTCAAAGATAACCCACCCACTCGCCATATTCCAGTGCATTTTATGTCGGCCTCTGATCAACATCTGGATGCCAAAAAAATGGGTGCCATCGGTTATTTATTGAAACCGGTTAGTATGGTGGATTTAACTGGCGCCTTCAGAAAAATCGAACACTTTCTTGCCAAACGGCTTAAAACGGTGATGGTAGTGGTGGACCAACCGGCACCGCAACAACAAATTTTAGATTTAGTGGGTAATGAAACGACCGAAATTCAGGTCGCAGCCACCGTTGCCACCGCTTTAAGCCAACTGCAAACAGTTGAATTTGATTGCTTGATACTAGACCTTGAGGTAGAACAAGGTAACGGTATCAACCTCTTAGAAGCGCTCCTGCAAGAACAAGATAATCTGTCACTATCGCAATTGCCGGTCATTTTATATACGGATCGTGAACTTTCGACTCGAGAAGAAGCTATCTTGCAACGCTGTGCCGATAATCTTATTGTCAAAATGGTACGTTCACCCGCTCGTTTATTGGATGAAGCGACCCTCTTTTTACATCAGTTAGAAACCCAGTTACCAAAAGAGAAACGTCAGTTATTACAGATGGCACATGACAAAGATGCCATTTTAGCCAACAAGAAAATCTTAATTGTTGATGATGACATTCGCAACACCTTTGCTTTGACCACTATTTTGGAGGAGAAAAACTTGGAAGTTATCGTCGCCAAAACCGGTAAAGAGGCATTGAAAATGCTAGCACTGCACCCAGAGGTGGATATTATTTTGATGGATATTATGATGCCCGAAATGGATGGTTATGAAGCCATTCAAAAAATTCGCCAGCAAAAATCTTTCCACCGCTTACCGATTATTGCCTTGACCGCGAAAGCGATGAAAGGTGATAAGGCGAAATGTATTGAGGCGGGGGCGAATGATTATCTATCGAAACCAGTAGATATAGACAAACTCATCTCGTTATTGAGAGTATGGCTATACCGGTAGGGTTCGATGGAGCAAATTTTGAAAACTTGACCACCTTTCAGCCTTCCTGAAAGGTGGGTGATATGATAAACTATAATCATTCACCTTACGCACGGTTAACCCAACCACCCCCTGCCCCTCCTTGGTAAGAAGGGGAGTATTCTTGTTCCCACGCTCCGCGTGGGAGGGCGAGCAGAAAACTATTTAGAATGTTGGAGTAGAGGCTTTAGCCGGTAAGGGTTGGCGCATTAAAGATCGTCGAGGCCGGCCCACCGGCTAAAGCCTCTACTCCAACAGGTTTGCTCTCGTTCCCATGCTCCGCGTGGGAACGAGAAATTCCCTGAAAAACTTACGGAGTTTCAAATTTATAATAATCGGCATTTAAATAAGCGGCCACACTTTCCACTTCCTCTTCAAACCAGGGAATACTCAAATTAGTGGCACAAGTTTGGACTTGAGTTTGTAAGCTCGCGTAACTCTTCATTTTGCGAGTGGGACTGGTATATAAATCTGGTTGATGACAACCTTTGCAATTGGTGGTTTCATGTAATTCTTTACCTTTTGCTACTATCGGATTAGCCTTCGCTGGTGCCGCTGGTTTGGCACTGGCTGGAACCGCAGGGGTAGTAGTGGCCGGTGTCGCTGAATCGGACTGAACTTCTGGCGAAGTGGACTTGGTTGCTGTGGTTTCCTTGGTGTCTTCCGCGAGTGCGGTGTTGACTATGAAAGTAAGTGTACTATATAGTAATAATGGACCAAATTTCATTGGGTGCTCCTGTGGGTGGTTAAATGTTAGTAACTCACCTTACGCACGGTTAACTCAACCACCCCCAACCCCTCCTTGGTAAGGAGGGGAGTAGGCACCACCTAAATCGCAGGGGATATTCCCCGTCTTAGCAAGGAGGGGTGGTTGTGCGTGAAGTGAGTTAGTGAAATTCCTAGATAATTGTAGCGTATCTGGGATATTTGTATTATAATATGATTTCACGCTTAAATCAAAGTTTTAAAGGCGTATATAAAATGAGTTACCGTATCGTTTTGAGAGAACATCCATTTTAATTCCATACTTTAAACCATGAATTTTCCAGAAATACCTTTTTTTAAAGGAATTAACGTAGGTATAAAAATATAGAAATATCACTATATTATACACCACAGTTAGTTATGGATAGTTTATTTTTTTAGTTCCCTAAAACCAAGGTTGGTCAAAACATGAAACTTCCTTTTCTATTTATTGTGCTTTTTATTACCGGTTGCACTTCGGTTAAGACTACCGATTATCAAGTTTTATACGGGCCCTCGGCACCTAAACCGCGGTTGCTGACTGAGCAGCAGGCCCAATACTATCAGCAACAGCATAAGGTGTCTTTTTCCAAAGACGTTAAACCGCTACTGGATTCTCGCTGCGTAGTTTGTCATGGTTGTTATGATGCGCCTTGTCAGTTAAAGCTGGGTTCCCTTGACGGTTTGGATCGTGGTGCCACCAAACAACTGGTTTATGACTCTTCACGATTAAATGCGGTTAATCCAACGCGGCTTTTTATCGATGCCACTCATACCGCCGATTGGAGAAAAAAGAGCTTTTATCCGGTGTTAAATGAGCGCGTAGATAGCTCGGTGGCCAATCTGGATAATTCCGTTTTAGCTAAATTACTGGACTTAAAACGCCTTCATCCACAGCCCGTATCAGGAAAACTGGACCAGGAGTACGATTTGGAATTTGGGCGCGTCCTGCAATGCCCAACGATAGATGAATTTCCTAGATACCAACATGAGCATCCCAAGTGGGGTATGCCTTACGCCATGCCTGGCCTGTCTTTACAGGAAGAAAATATGCTTAAGCAATGGTTGCGTGAGGGCGCGAAAGTTGATCCGCTACCACCGTTATCCGGACCAGCCGTGTCGGCGGTGGCCCAATGGGAAAACTATTTCAATGGCACCACTCGAAAGCAACAGTTGGTATTCCGTTATATTTATGAACATCTGTTTATCGGGCATCTTCATTTCAAGGGACAGGCTGATAATGAATTCTTTCAGCTAGTGCGCTCCAAAACCGCACCAGGGCAAACTATAGAAGAACTTAAATCGGTGCGGCCTTATGATGCGCCGGACGGCCGCTTTTATTATCGTTTGCGACCTGTCACCGAAACTATTGTCGACAAGACCCATTTCGTCTATGAATTAAGTGATCAAAAAAGACAACGTTATGATGAACTGTTTTTTAAGCTTGATTATCAAGTGACTGCCTCGCCGCCTTATCAACCGAAGGTGACTGCTAATCCGTTTAAAGTCTTTGTGGAGATTCCATTAGATTCCAGATATAGATTTTTACTGGATGATGCTGGCTATTTTATCTCAGGATTTATCAAAGGGCCGGTGTGTCGTGGACAAATTGCCTTGGATAGCATCAGAGATCAGTTTTGGCTGGTGTTTTTTCAGCCCGGTAAGTTTTACCCTCCCCAAACCCCTGAGTTTCTGGCTGACAATAAACAACTGCTGGCGTTACCGGGACAGGACGGCAAGAAAATCGGCTTGTTGGAATTTATCAAATATGATGAATTAGGCAAGCAATATCTCAAAAATAAAAATGCCTATATCGATTCGGTGTTACCTAAAGATAAAGGCTTTGGTCTGAGTTATATTTGGGATGGAGAAGGTATTAATCAAAATGCGGCACTCACGGTATTTAGACATTTAGACAGTGCTACCGTCACTAAAGGTTTTATAGGCGACACGCCGTTAACTGGCTGGGTGATTGATTACCCCATTTTCGAACAACTGCACTATTTATTGGTGGCCGGTTTTAATGTTTATGGGTCCGTGGGATTGCAACTGGCCAGCCGAACTTATATGGACTTATTGCGCCAGGATGCCGAAGATAATTTTTTACGTTTTATGCCCGCGCGGCGGCGACAATCTATTTATGACAGTTGGTATATTGGCCCTAATAGTATTCGTACTGCGCCGGCCCTATTTAACATCGACCATGAAACCGAGGTATACTACCAAACCACCGAGTATAAAAAGGAATTTTTTGACCAAATTCGACAGAAAATGGGTAAAGCGGTTGGCCACGTGGATACCATTAATCGTTGTCAACAAGAGGTGTGTATCAGAGCCGATACCTCACCGATGCAGCAACAAGTCGATAATGAAATGCGCCGTCTGGCCAAATTAAAAGGACATGAATTAGATGCGTTACCAGCGCAAACCCTGTTGCGGGTAAACACCGGCGAGACTCAAGGGGACCTCGTCTATACCTTATTAATCGACAATGCCTATAGCAATATATCTGCAATGATAGCAATGAATTCGAGACGAACACCAGAGAAGGACCGAATTACCATTGTACCTGGTTTTATGGGTAGCTATCCCAACCTTTTCCTGAGTGCCGATAAAAATCAGTTGCCGGAATTAGTGACCATGCTTCAACAGGCCCAAACTGAAACCGTTATCGATCAAGTTTACGATAAATTTGCTATCCGCCGCAGTAATCCTGACCTCTGGTTACAAGCTGACTGGTTTAATGCACAACATAAAAAATCCCGAGGCTTAGAAGCCGGTTTGCTGGATCTGAGTCGATATAATAATCTGTA
>BS_KBA_SWE02_21mDRAFT_10000461_pt1 | contig 15260 bp, 11 predicted proteins | sample BalSeasSWE02_21m_FD_9196 | JGI IMG/M metagenome (IMG submission 9196)
TGACGCTGCTACACCAACAAAAATTGGTGGGCGTGATTTATTTGGAAAATAACTTAACCACTGGCGCGTTTACCCACGACCGTTTTCAAGTTTTAACGTTATTGTCTAGCCAGATGGCGATTTCGTTAGACAACGCCCGTTTCGTGAGAGAACTCCAACAAGCCCGGCAAGTGGCTGAAGAAGCCCACCAGGCCGAAATACAAGCCCGGCAAGCCGCGGAAGCGGCCAATCAAGCTAAGACCGCGTTTTTGGCGAACGTCAGCCATGAGTTGAGAACCCCGCTGAATGGGATTTTAGGATATACTCAACTTCTCCAACAAGATTCCCAATTGACGGTCAAGCAACAAGAAGCGGTGTCAACGATTCACCGGAGTGGTGAACATTTATTGATCCTGGTTTCAGATATTTTAGACATTTCGAAACTGCAAACGGGACGCTTAGAACTGCAACCGACCGAGGTGCATTTCAGCCAATTATTAACGGCACTCACCGACTGGTTCCGCGACCAGGCCAAGGAGAAAGGCTTGACTTTTCGCTATGAACCCTCGCCATACTTACCCACGGGCATTGTGGCCGATGGTAAGCGGTTGCGGCAAGTTCTCCTCCACCTATTAAGTAACGCGGTCAAATTTACCCAGCACGGTGGTATCACTTTCCAAGTGCAAAGTGCATCGTTACCTAACCGATTAGGTTGGCATCAGTTTCAATTTATCGTGACCGATACTGGGATTGGCATGACGGCGGCCGATCTGTCGAGACTCTTTACGCCGTTTGAACAGGTGAGTGATTGGTTACATAAATCGGCCGGGGCGGGCTTAGGTTTATCCTTAGCCAAGCAATTGGTAGAACTGATGGGAGGGCAAATTCAGGTCCAGAGTTCACCGGGACAAGGGAGTACCTTTACGGTAAAATTGGATTTGGCCGAATCCCAGGAATGGCAATCGGTCAGCACGTCGGTGAGAATTTCGGACCAGTCGGAAACATCACCACGACCCATCGCCCAAACTTTGGAAGAAGTAACCTCCCCGTTGAAAGGTCCACCGGCGGACCAAGCGGCCGAGTTATATGAATTATGCCAGATAGGAGACTTTTTTGGGATTCTCCAATTGGTCACCCAATTCGAACAGGAGGATGCGGAATTAGGCCCCTTTGTGGCTAAGGTCCGGCAGTGGGCCAAAGATTTCCACGATGAACTGATTGAGGAATTGGCACAGCAGTTTATGACTAATTGATCTTAGAGNTCTTTGGTCAGACCTGCCAGATTTTGAAAAATTTGGTAGGTCTTAAGTACTAAGGAACCACCAATCAATAGATGGTCCATTTAATTCCTCACGTCAGGGATTACCCCAACAGGGATTACCCCAACCAGGAGTACNAAGCGGAGCTTTGTAACAAAGCTCCGCTTNGTACTCCTGAAGCTTTTGTTACCAACCTGGACCATCTATTTATTGGTGGTCCCTTATATAATCTACCTTTTAAACGGTAAAACTTAATATGTTCACTATACCCAATTTTCAGATGGTCCAACCACTCTACGACAGCGAAAACTCCTTAGTTTATCGTGCCATTCGTAGTTTGGATCAACGGCCCGTTATCCTCAAGTGGTCGAAAGCCGACTTTCCTACTGTGACGCAACTGGCCCGTTATCAGCATGAGTATGAACTGCTTAGTCAATTAAACTTGCCAGGCGTGATCCAAGCCTATAGTCTGGAAAAATTTCGAGACCACCTCATTCTCGTGTTAGAAGATGTTGGTGGGGATTCCTTAAACCGGTGGNTGACTCGACGTGCCTTTACCGTTATCGATGGGTTACCGTTAGCCATCCAGATGGCTGACAACTTAGGTCAACTTCAGGCGGCCCAGGTGATTCATAAAGATATTAATCCAAATAATTTTGTCTGGAATCCCACCACCGGCCAACTGAAATTGATTGACTTTGGGATTGCGACTCGCTTACCGCGGGAAACGCTGGCGTTGCAAAATCCGAATCAATTAGAAGGCACCTTGCGCTATCTTTCGCCCGAACAGACGGGCCGCATGAATCGGGCGTTGGATTATCGCACCGATCTCTATTCCCTCGGCGTGACTTTCTACGAATTATTTACGGGGCGCTTGCCGTTTGAAACGACTGATGCGATGGAATTAGTGCATTGTCATCTGGCCAAACAGCCGATACCCCCGCATCAAGTTAATGCCGAAGTGCCGTCGGTCATTTCTCATCTGATTCTCCGATTAATGGCCAAATCTGCGGAGGAGCGTTATCAAAGTGCTTGGGGCGTGAAGGCCGATTTGGAAAAAATTCTGGCAAACCTGACCGGTCTTGAAGACCTGTCAGGTTTTAAACTTGGCCAACACGACTTTTCTGACCGTTTCCATCTCCCTCAAAAACTTTACGGTCGGGAGGAGGAGATTCAGCAATTATTAGTCGCCTTTGAGAAAGTTTCTACTGGTCACAGTCAATTATTGTTAGTAGCGGGTTATTCGGGCATTGGCAAAACCGCTTTGGTGCAAGAAATTTATCAACCGATTACTGAGAAACGTGGTTATTTCATCGCGGGCAAATTTGACCAATTTCAACGCAACGTGCCATATTCAGCGGTGGTGCAAGCCTTTCGTGACTTAATGCGCCAACTATTGACCGAAACTCCATCACAACTGGAAAACTGGAAAATTCAACTGATGACCGCGCTAGGTAACAATGGTCAGGTGATTATTGACGTGATTTCGGAAGTGGAACTGATTATAGGCCCCCAGCCCACCGTGCCGACCTTACTACCCACCGAATCGCAAAATCGGTTCAACTTGGTGTTTCAGAATTTCATTCAGGTGTTTGGTCAAGCCGAACACCCGTTGGTGATTTTCCTAGATGACTTGCAATGGGTGGACTCGGCCAGTTTGAAATTGATGACGTTGATGATGAGCGATATTCCCTATTTGTTGTTGATAGGCGCGTACCGTGATAATGAAGTGAATCCAATCCATCCGTTAATGACCACGTTGGAAGAGATGCAGAAACAAGGTCTCTTAGTGCAAACTTTAACCTTGACTCCTTTGAGCTTACTGCATCTCAATCAACTGGTTAGTGACACGCTACATTTGTCCATAGTCCAGACGTTACTGTTAGCGGAGTTAGTGTTGGCGAAAACCGGTGGCAATCCCTTCTTCGTCGGCGAATTTCTGAAAACGCTGTACGTGGAACAATTACTAAGTTTTAACTCGTCACAGCGCGAGTGGCACTGGGATTTAGCGCAAATCCAAACCCACAACATTACCGACAACGTCGTCGAATTGATGACCAACAAAATTCAACGCCTGCCTCGCCCCACCCAAGCCATCTTGAAATTAGCGGCTTGCGTCGGCCATCAATTTGACTTGGCGACGTTAGCGGTCATTTCGCAACGGTCTAGCGAAGAGGTGAAAACCGATTTATGGGAAGCCTTGAAAGAAAATTTAGTGGTGCCAGTTGCCGAGAAGTACAAATTTGTGCATGACCGCGTGCAACAAGCGGCGTATTCCCTAATCGCGACATCAGAGAAAGCCCCTCTTCATTTACAAATTGGTCGTTTATTAAAAGCACATCCCGATGCCTTAGAAAATCGACTCTTTGAAGTGGTTGATCATTTTAACGTGGGACGGGCACTCATCCATGATTTTCTGGAACAAGTGGAGGTTGCACGACTGAATTTGCTAGCTGGTCAAAAAGCCAAAGCTGCCGTTGCTTATGAACCGGCACTTAACTACTTAAACCAAGGCCTGGCGATCTTACCCGTTGACTATTGGAACACCGCGTATGCCCTAACCTTCTCCTTACATGTAGAACAAATAGAAGCTTTATACCTCAATGCCTATTTCGAACAATCTCAAGCTTTGGCAGAGATTGCACTCCAACAGGCCAAAACTCGTTTGGAACAAGTGAATATCTATGAACTAAAAATTCAAGCCCACATTACGCAAACCCAAATGGCTGAGGCACTCAAAGTGGGACTCTTGGTTCTGGATTTATTGGGCGTTAAACTTGAATCAACGCCTCCCGTTATCCAAGTCGCCATCGAAGACTTAATCCATCAACCCCTGATGGTGGAGCCGACCCAGATTGCCGCGATGCGAATTCTCATGACAATTATGTCACCGGCTTTTATTGCCAACCCAAACCTATTGGCCCCCATTGCCTTCACTATGGTTCATCTCAGTGTGACCGAGGGGCACTCTCCTCCTTCAGCCTACGGCTATAGTTTTTATGGTCTGATTCTTTGCCTCGGGATTGATGAGATCGAAGCGGGTTACCAGTTTGGACAACTGGCGTTGAAATTGGTTGAGAAATTCAATGCCAAAGAAATCAAAGCGAGAACTCAGGAGTTATTTCATGCCTTTGTGCGTCCTTGGAAAGAACCTCCCCAAAATATCCTCGGTTCGCTTCACGAAACGATCCAAATCGGACTGGAAACGGGTGATATTGAATACGCTTCTTATTCGGCACTCTATTGTTGTATTTTTCCGCTGTTGATGGGTGAATGCTTGAATACTGTTGAACATCATTGTCTATCTCATTTGAAAATGGTGGAAAAATTCAAGTATGAACATGCGGTTAATTACCTCAAAATATGGAAACAACTGGTCCTCAATTTATCTGGGAAAGCCACCGAAAAGTCTTTGTTAATGGGCCCAGACTTCAATGAAATCGAAATACGACAACGATTTCTTGATACCCAGAATAGTACCAGCCTCTTTTCACTATACGTGGTCAAAGGGGTTCTGCTGTATTTCTTAAAACAACCAAGTTCGGCGGTTGTTATGTTTCAAGCGGCCGACCACTATCAAGAAGGGGGAACCAGTTTCATAACGGGTGCTTATCGGTTTTACTATTCTCTGGCCATTCTCGCCTCCTTCTATCAAGAGGAAGTGAAAGAACCAGCAGAATCTCTGGCGCAGGTGTTGGTTAACCAGGAGAAACTGAAAACCTGGGCTGTTCACGCTCCCATGAACTATCAACATAAGTACGACTTAGTCAAGGCTGAAAAAGCGAAGGTCTTGGGCCAATTCCTCGAAGCGGAAGCCTTATATGAAAGGGCGATTGCGGGCGCACACGAGAATAAATACCTCCATGAAGAAGCCTTGGCTTACGAATTAGCCGCCGAATTTTATTTGGTGCGAAGAATGAACAAATTTGCCCACACTTACTTTACCGAAGCCTATTATCGTTATCAACGTTGGGGGGGCTTGGTAAAACTCAAACACCTGGAGCAACAATATCCCCAATGGCTACCTCCTCAAAGACTCGCTACGGTAATGGCTACTCACACCGCCACGGTTTTGCCAACCGCCCAAATGGCCACTACTCGCTTGGCGATGGGCACCGGCTGGTTAGATTTAACCAGCATGATGAAAGCGGCCCAAGTGTTGTCGGGTGAAATCGTGTTAGAGAACTTGTTGGACAAATTGATGCTCATTGTGATTGAAAATGCCGGTGCCCAACGCGGTTTCCTACTCTTACCGCAAGCCACGCAATGGTTCATTGAAGCCCAAGGGTCGGTCGACCAAGAGGCAGTGACGGTGTTACAGTCATTGCCGATGGAGACTCATCTGCCCGACACCATTATCAATTACGTGATTCGCACTCACGAAACAATAGTGTTAGCCGAGGCCAAACAAGACGGGCGGTATGCTGCGCATCCCTATATTAAAACCCATCAAGTTCAATCGGTGTTATGTTTCCCCATTGTCTATCAACAGCAACTGCGGGCGATTCTGTACCTAGAAAATAATTTGACCCCTGGCGTTTTCACGCCGGACCGTCTTCAGGTGTTAACCATGCTGTCGGGTCAAATCGCCATTTCTTTGGAAAATGCTCAAGTGATGGCCCATTTGGACACTAAGGTGAAAGAACGCACCGCCCAGTTAAATGCTAAAATTGAGGAACTCACTCAAACCCGCCAGGAACTGGTACACAGTGAAAAAATGGCCTCTTTGGGACGTTTAGTGGCGGGGTTTGCCCATGAATTAAATACCCCTTTGGGCGTGGCCCTGGGCAGTGCCTCAGCGTTACAACGCGAAGCGCGAAAAATTCATCAACTCATGACACAAGAGGAAGTCGATGTGGACGAGTTGCTGTCGTCCGTGACCAGTGTGGAAGACGGCTTTACGCTGACCTTAGCGAATTTAGAACGTGCGGCCAATTTGGTCACCAGTTTTAAACGCACTGCGGTTGACCAAACCTCTGGCGAGGTGAGAACCTTTCGTGTGTTAGAGGTGATTGAGGATACCATTAACACCTTGCACAATCGCTTTAAACCAACTGATATTAAGATTCAAGTAGCGTGTCCTCACGACTTAAAAGTGAAAAGTTTACCCGGTGCGTTAGAACAAATGTTGACCAACTTGCTGATGAATAGCCTGATTCATGGTTTTGAGGAAGGACAACGGGCCGGGCAAATCCACATTGCGGTGCAACTACAAGAGGCGCAGTTGCACTTAGAGTATTCCGATAATGGTAAGGGGATTGCGCTAGAGAATTTGGCCAAAATTTTTGAACCGTTTTTTACCACGCATCGCGCCCATGGGGGAAGTGGCTTGGGGATGTATATTTGCTATAATTTGGTCACCACCCAATTGCAAGGGACTCTCACGGTTGACAGTGTGCTAGGTCAGGGGGTAAGATTTCGGATTGATTATCCGGTTTTGGTGGCTTAAAATAGTTTCATCTTATTACTTCACCTTACGCACTACCACCCCCTCCCTTGGTAAGGCCACTCTATGCACACAAGTTGGCAACATATTAATTTTTCTCGTTTTTCTCGTTCTCACGCGCCGCGTGGAGTCCAAGACATGTCTTGGACTCCAACCCACGCGCCGCGTGGGAACGAGCAGATAATTTGAGTAAATCAAGGGATAACACCCCTCGAAGGGGTGTTATCCCTGCCTGTAAAAGCCCAGATTTTTACGCTATGAAGTATAAAAGAAAATTTGCTATTCATTGATCGTGAACGTTATTACCTACAAGATTTACCGCAGTTGTTGGGAGTGTTGCAAACCATAGTGGAGTTTTATGGATAATCACGTCGTCACCCACTTTTACTAGATTTTAGGACTACCACTTTAACAATATGAACTTGAATATTCTCACGGATAAACGTATTTTACTAGGTATTACTGGCGGTATTGCGGCTTATAAAAGCGCCGAATTAGTGCGCCGGTTACGCGAGCAGGGGGCGCAAGTTCGCGTGGTAATGACCTCAGCAGCGATGGCATTTATTACCCCATTGACATTACAGGTGCTGTCCGGGCAACGGGTGCATACCGAGTTATTGGACTCCGAGGCGGAGGCGGCGATGGGACATATTGAATTAGCGCGGTGGGCTGAAGTCATTTTGATTGCACCGGCGACGGCAGATTTTTTGGCTAAATTAGCCTATGGACATGCCAATGATTTACTGAGTACAATTTGTTTGGCTACGGCGGCACCAATTATAGTGGCCCCTGCCATGAATCAGCAAATGTGGCAAGCGAAGGCGACTCAAGCTAATTATATGCGTTTGCAAAATTGGGGAATCCATGGTTTAGGTCCTGCGGTTGGATCGCAAGCCTGTGGTGAAACCGGGGTAGGACGTATGTTAGAGCCAATGGAATTGGTGAATGGTTTAACCAACTTATTTAAGCCAGGGCCATTAGCAGGGGTCAAAGTATTAATTACCGCGGGGCCAACCCGTGAAGATCTTGACCCCGTGCGTTTTATTAGTAACCGTAGCTCTGGTAAAATGGGATATGCGGTGGCGGTAGCCGCGCAAGCTGCGGGTGCCTTAGTGACGCTGGTGTCAGGGCCGGTCAGTTTAGCGGCACCGGTAGGCGTGTCAGTCATTTCGGTGTATAATGCTCAAGATATGTTTGAAGCGGTGATGGCACAAGTGGATGAAATGGATATTTTCATTGCGGCGGCGGCGGTGGCGGATTACCGGCCAGTCCAATTGGCTACTCATAAATTGAAAAAACAAGAGTCGCGGTTACCATTAATGTTAGAACGTACTCTTGATATTCTCGCTACGGTGGCGGCTTTACCGCAACCACCGTTTACCGTGGGTTTTGCCGCTGAAACCAATAATTTAATGGATTATGCCCGCGATAAATTACAGCGCAAAAAACTAGATATGATAGTAGCCAACCAGGTTGGCATAACAGGTCTTGGCTTTGACAGTGACGAGAACGCGCTCAGTGTTTGTTGGGCTGATGGGAGTGTCGAATTACCGCGCAATTCCAAATTGTCTTTAGCATATCAACTTATTGAAATTATTACTCAACGTTACCAACAACATATCAAACTTTAGGTAGTCCCTACCAACTAATGGAGGTATTAAAATTCAAGTGCTAACTTTCCTAAACCTTACCAGTTTTGGTAGTGAGGCACAAGGTAGTGGTGAAACGTTCGGCCAGACCTCCGAGGTCTTGAAGACCTCGGAGGTCTTAGTGTACGAACACTTCATCTATCACTACCCAATGCACGACTACCCCAGTTTGAGGTTTCCTAAACCTCACAGGTTTAGGAAATATCGGCGATTCTAAGTTTCCTAAACCTCAAAGGTTTAGGAAACTTTGACCTTTGATAACTCATTGAATTTTAACACCTCCATTGGTTTGGAGGGATTACCAAACTTTAGTTTTTTAGTTTGACTCAACCACGGAGTGCCAAAGTGAAATTTGGCAAAATGAGATGCTTCCCAATAAAACTTTAGATACGTTTTTCAATCCCAACTCGGATCGAGATTATACGATTCATATTCGGATTCCTGAATTTACCTGTTTATGTCCAAAGACGGGACAACCAGATTTTGCCACGTTATTCTTAGATTATGTGCCAGACCAACGTTGTTTGGAGTTGAAATCGTTAAAACTTTACCTGTGGTCTTATCGCAATGAAGGTGCGTTTCATGAGGCTGTCACTAACCAAATTTTAAACGACTTGGTTCAAGCGTGTGCGCCTCGTTTTATGCGTTTACGTGCTGAATTTAACGTTCGCGGGGGAATTTATACTACGGTGGTGGTGGAATATCTTAGCGCTGGTTGGAAGCCGCCGCTAAATGTAATTTTGCCTTGAGTCGAGAACTGGAGTCGTGGTGGCAAAGAGTTTAGTTAAGTTAAAATTTGGCGAGAGATTTGGTTGGCGGGATGGGTAGTTTTGCACCATTCGCCAGAAGTTTAAAGCGCCGATTTTAAATCTCAGTAGTTAAAGTAGGGTGGGCAAGTGTTTATTTGCGGCCCACCAAATTCATTTTCCTCGTTCCCACGCGCCAGCGTGGGAATGCCGTCTGGACGCGCCAGCGTCCCGTTCCCGCAACGCTGGCGCGTTGCCCACCGCATTCCCACGCTGGCGCGTGGGAACGAGATAAAGTTCATGAAGAGTTCCTGATTTGCTACTTGCAGATTGCTAGCTTGAGTAGTGTGTGTAACTTATCTGTTGGCTAGGGTTAAATTTTCGCCTTCCTATGCGGACTATAGAAATGAAATACGCAATATTTTTCACTCTCTTGTGGTGCTATCTCTGGTTCTGGCTGTTTAACCTTGACAGTGTGTGGAGATACCTGTTACTATGGCCGATAGTCTCATCTTTCATTTTATCTGTTAGCTACTATTTGAATCAACCGAGACTGATTTTGGGTAAAACTGAGGATGGAATTTATTCGGTACTTTTGTTGATAATAAATTTACCTTGGTTGTCTTTTACTTATTTAGTTTGGTATTTCAACGTGTTAGTGAGCACTGAAAACTTTGAAAACCAAATTAGTAATACTAACATTTATATATCCAGACGACCTCGCTTGAATGAACTTAAAGAAAGGTATGAAATTGTTATTGATTTGACCGCAGAATTTATCGAATCCAAAGAACAGGGTCAAAGCTATTTTCATTTACCGTGGCTGGATGGTATTTCACCTTCCAATTTTCAAATTCCTAAAGGAATTACAAGAGATTCAAAAATCTTAGTTCACTGTGCCCAAGGTCATGGCAGAAGTGCGACTTATACTGCCATTTTGCTGAGACAACTAAAACTTTGTAATTCCACTGCCGAGGCTTATCATTTGATTTTACAAAGTAGGCCATCAGCAAAGGTCAGTAAGCAGCAATTACAGTATCTTATAGTTAATTGATGGATTTATCCATAGGCGTGAAGTCCAAAACCGGTTTTGGATTCTTTAACTAAAGGATTATACTATGAATACTTATTCTTTCCATGATAGACTTAAAACCACAATTTCATCAAATTATTGTGCCATTGTCACTAAAACCATTGCCCACACTACAAGTTTACTATTTCAACAACTTCATTTAATTAAAACGTTTCAACTAACTATGACATACTATCCTCCAACTCAATATTTGAATCTGGTTATTTTGACTGTGGGCAGTTTATTTCCTTTCTCACTCTTGGCACAACCGCCTAAGGCAATGCCCATGCCAGTAGAAGTTAGTGCGGTTAAATTAGACACCGTGATTGACCAGGTAAGCGCAGTAGGCAGTTTGCTACCGCAAGAAAATGTGATTATTCGTTCCGAAATTCCAGGACGAATTTTGACCATTCATTTTACCGAGGGACAACAAGTCACTGCTCATCAAGCCTTGATTACATTAGATGCTGCTGAGTATCAAGCCGTATTGGCAGAAAGTGATGCTACCGTTAATCTAAATCGTATCAGTTTTGAACGGACCAAGGATTTAACGGCTAAAAACTTAACCAGTCATCAAGCGTTTGACGAAGCCCAAGCTAAATTAGAGCAGTCATTGGCACGACAACAATTGGACCAGGTGAAGTTGGCCAAAACCAAAATCGTGGCGCCGTTTGCTGGTCAATTGGGACTCCGTAATATTAGCCAAGGTGCTTATATTCAAGCCGGACAAGATTTAGTAACTTTAGTGGATCTCAGCACGGTCAAATTAGATTTTCGGATTCCCGAAAAATTTTTAGCTCAAGTCCATCTGGGGCAAACGGTAAAAATTCAGGTGGACGCTTATCCCAATGAAACTTTTAGCGGGGAAGTGTATGCTATCGATCCCACTATCGACCAAGCCACTCGTACCGCGTTATTACGTGCTCGAGTGGCTAATTCCGAAGGAATTTTATTTGCTGGTATGTTTGTGCGCGTGAATTTGGAATTAGCGCAACGACCAAATGCCATCGTCATTCCTGAACAAGCGATTGTGCCAAAGGGGGGGGAGTCGTTGGTGTTTAAAGTGGTCAACGGGAAAGCGGTGATGACTAAAATTACCTTGGGACAACGGCGCACCGGTGATGTTGAAATCGTGCATGGTTTAAGTGTTACCGATAAAATTGTCGTCAGTGGTCAGTTGAAATTACGGGATGGTGTCCCCGTGGTGATAGTAGAACCAGGCAAACCCCCGATGATGCCGCCCGCAGGACCGCCGGCGAAAAAGCCGTAACGCACGGTTAACTCAATTACCGCCAATTCCTCCTTGACCAGGCGGGGAGAAAGAGGAATAGGTCCGTAGTCCGTAGGGTAGATTAGGCGAAGCGTATCCACCAGCCAGGCTTTTTTCACATTACCGTTTTCTCACTTGACAGTTTAAGTTAACTGGTTATATAATTGATATAAGCTATATAACTGTTTATAGACTGAAAATACTGGTAGTCCTGAACTTTGGGTGATGAAGCCAAATTTATAAGCCCTCGCGTTGGAGTCCAAATCTTCAGATTTGGTAATCTGGCAGATTAACTTGGAGTCCAAACTTTCAGATTTGGTAATCTGGCGGATTAACTAGGTTCAAACACTAACCCGTCCAAATCTGAAGATTTGGACTCCAGACTGATCACCCACATTTCACTATTACCAAAACACTTTCTGTTGAATAATTACTTAACTTTAATTTTGAGGAAGTTAATATGAAAACTCATATTTCTTTTTGGTGTTTCACCGCGCTGGTGAGTTTATCGTCCGTAGTTTGGGCACAAACCAACCCTGATAATAGTAGTAGCAAGGTACCAAGCACTGCGACTGAATTGATGATTGACCCGAATTGCCTAGAGAGCGATGAGGTTTGTCAGCAACGGGCAGCGCAACAAGAGCAACTGCGTAAACGTTGTACAGAAGACCCTGCCTGGTGTGCGCAACGTCGGGACAAATTGAAACAACTTCGCGCTGAAAAACAGGCCTTAGAGGAACAATGTAAAGCGCAACCGGCTAAATGTGAGGAGTTACGGGCGCAGTTTAAACAGAAACAGGCACAAGAGCGACAAGAGGTTAAGGCGCAACGGCAACAATTATTTCAAGGCAAACAAGAGGAAGTGCAAAAATGGTGTAAGGAGAATCCAGGCCAATGTGAATTGTGGAAAGCTGAATTGGCTAAGTTACAAGATGAATGTCAACAAAAGCGGCAACAGTTAAAAGAGAAGTATGGATTGCCATAACTACTTGGTAAGTACTGAAGCAGAAATTCTACGGTATTTTCCCTCATCCCCTCTCCCAAAGGGAGAAAGAAAAGGCGAGAAAATTTATGCTTCAGTACTTAGTGATAAGGGACTTCCAATCAATAAATTAGATATTTCAGGAGTCATTCCGGTAGGCGCAGTTGCCCCTACGTGTTGGGCAACCACCAGGGACTGCCTCTACCAAAATGGACCATCTATTCATTATTGGTGGTTCCTAAACTTCGCCTGGTTCTTAGGACTAGACGAGGTTTGAGCGAAGCCCAGTCTAAATTTAAGCAACGGAATCTATGTACTCATTCATTCGTCCACTCTTATTTACACTATCCCCGGAAACGGCTCATCGTTTTACCCTAAAGGGTTTACGCCTGTTACATCGTTTAAATTTAACTCATTGGGCCTTTGGCGAGACCATGCTGGCACCACGCACGGTGATGGGTTTGACCTTTCCTAATCCAGTGGGACTGGCGGCAGGTTTAGATAAAAATGCGGAATACTTAGATTGTTTAGGTAGTCTGGGATTTGGTTTTATCGAAGTGGGTACCGTCACCCCCAAACCGCAGTCAGGAAATCCCTTACCGCGGTTATTTCGTTTACCTTCGGCATCGGCGTTGATTAATCGCCTGGGATTTAATAATCAAGGCATGAATCGAGTTATTTTGCATTTGCAGGAGCAACGGCAATATTTTCCCGGTATTTTAGGTATTAATATTGGTAAGAATGCGGTAACTACGCCAGAATTAACGGTCAGTGATTACCTCGTCGGTTTTTTCAATTTGTATTCTCATGCGGATTATATTACGATAAATATCTCTTCGCCGAATACCGAGCAGTTACGACAATGGCAACATGGAGAGCAGTTAGATATTTTGTTAAGTTCGCTCAAACAAGTGCAAGAGCAGTTAGCTAACCAGCATAATAAGTATGTACCACTGGTGGTGAAAATTGCGCCGGATTTAACGGTGGCGGAAGTGACGGCGTTGGCTCATCAATTACTGACTCATAAAATAGATGGGGTGATTGCTACTAATACCACGGTTTCCCGCGAGAGTGTCAACACTTTGTCGCAGGGGAATGAAACCGGCGGTTTAAGTGGTGTACCGTTAACTAAGCTGGCTACGCAAGTGGTGCGGCAGTTACAAGTGGTGTTGCAAGGCCGGATTCCGATTATTGCTTCTGGTGGGGTGATGAGTGTCACCGATGCGCAGAATAAATTGAACGCCGGTGCTAGTTTGGTGCAGGTGTATACGGGATTGATTTATTCGGGTCCAGATTTAGTGAGGGAAATTGTGGAGACGATTAAGTAACTCACCTTACGCATGACCACCCCCAACCCCTCCTTGGTAAGGAGGGGAGTAAGCACCACCTAAATTGCAGAGGATATTCCCCGCTTTAGCAAGGAGGGGCTAGGGGTGGTTGTGCGTAAGGTGAGTAAGTAAGGGAGAAAATAACCAAAATATTGGTTTGGACTCCAGGTTGGAGTCCAAATTTTCAAATTTGGGCGCCAAGGTGAGGGTGATTACGAGGTCACAGTAGGAAATGGAGGAGGTAGTAATTCTTCTACATGTACTGGAAATTGACCGCGCAGTTGATCTTGATAGTAATGTGTTAAAATGCGTCGCACCACTGGAAAGGCTAATTGTTCCCACGGAATTTCATCTTGGGTGAACAATTTTACTTCTAATGATTCCGCTCCAGGCGCAAACTCTAAATTTTGCAACTGCGCACGAAACATCACAAAGACTTGATTAATGCGGGACAGACTCATGACTACATACAGGCTGAGTGATGCTACCCGTGCTTGTGCTTCTTCCCAAGTTTCACGCACGGCGGCTTGCTCTAGCGATTCTTGATTTTCCATAAAACCGGCGGGCAAGGTCCATAAACCATAACGTGGCTCAATCGCACGTTTACACAGCAAAATTTTATCTTCCCATTCTGGTAAACAACCGGCAACCATTTTGGGATTTTGGTAGTGAATGGTATGACAGTTTTCGCAAACAATACGGAGGTGATTATCGCCTTCAGGGATTTTTTGGACGAGACTGGCGCTACCACAATTGCTACAATAGTTCATGAATTAGATCAAACAGGGCGTGCCAATTTTAATTTGCCAAAAGCTGGCGCTCCCTAGGGGACTCGAACCCCTGTCGCCGCCGTGAGAGGGCGGTGTCCTAGGCCACTAGACGAAGGGAGCCTAATTTTAGTATGGTAATAAGGTGATTTACGGTTGATGAGTAGGAAGGAGGGATAAGCACTCACCAAATCAATAAAAACCTTTATTTTATAAAGACCTTGAAGGTATTAATGCCTTCAAGATTCCCAAGGGGGCACCATGAAACCTCAACTTTCACCTTCATGGATAATTATGACATAATTGAAGTATCGTTGTAAACCCCTTTTTGAAAATTTTTATTTATACTGCTTAAAAGTATAAATCCCATTTATCTTAAGTTCACAATTATTAAGTTCACAATTATTATGAAAACTATTAGATTATTATTATGGATTGCCACCTTAAGTTTAGTTTCCTGTATGTATGTTTATGGTGATACTTCTCCTCTTCAAAAAGAGGAAACGATAGTTTTTTTCCCAACCATTGGCTATCCAGTCGCCAAAGGTGCATTGTGGGAGTTACATATTCATGGCTGGATTTATGAGCCGAATTGGGTGAGTGGCTGGCGTGAGTGGTTTAAATGGGAGCCAGCGACCGCAACTCAGGGAGGAAACACTGAAATTACGCCAAGTGAACCGGCCACCGCTGCGGAGGAGGAAGCGCAGGAAAGTTTATTTCAACAACGGAGCCGTCTGTTTTTTGTGGATAACCAGGGTGCTA